>Ga0207900_100053_pt1 | contig 107181 bp, 91 predicted proteins | sample LinPmetageLP39_FD_184052 | JGI IMG/M metagenome (GOLD analysis project Ga0207900, IMG submission 184052) | Marine viral communities from the Pacific Ocean - LP-39 (SPAdes) | ecosystem: Environmental > Aquatic > Marine > Oceanic | place: Pacific Ocean | collected 2010-06-14
TGGTGCCTTCCGGGATCGCTCAAGCCGTCCCTGGGCGCTCTCATTTGGCCATCCCTGGCCAAATAGGTCCCTCCAGGCACCACCATTGCCCCGCTCACTTGGCAGCGGACCCGCCACGGGTCAGAAACGCCGCCCGGACCTTTCTACGAAGTAGGGTTTGTGGCGTTGAATCTCCCAAGGAGCGCCGGGATCGGGTGGGCCCGTCCAGGACCGTGTTTGGCCAGGGATGGCCAAAGCGGTCCGCCGCCCGGCCGAGCTTACAGGGATGTACTCGCAGCGTGTCCTGGACGGGCACACCCGATCCCGGCGCGGGCTTTCTGGAGGGAAAGGTCTCTGGGATCCTGCCGGGTGGCTAAAAGCCACCCTTTGGCGGGCAGGGCCCGCTCCCACAGCCCGCTCCTACCCTCTTCTCAGGTGCCATCGGAATATTTGAAGGCGCGGCGGCGCGTGTCGATGGCGCCCATCAGATCGTCCAGGGCCAGGTAGAGGCACGGCACCACGAACAGAATCAACGCGGTGGCGAAGACGATGCCGAAGCCCAGAGAGACCGCCATCGGGATCAGGTAAGCGGCTTGCAGGGAGGTCTCGAAAATAATCGGCATCAGCCCGGCGAAGGTGGTCATGGTAGTCAGAAGGATCGGGCGGAAGCGCCGCAGCCCCGCTTCATAGACCGCCTGGGCGGCGCCCAGACGATGCCGCTGGCGGTTGGCGTAGTCGACCATGATCAGCGAATCGTTCACCACCACCCCGGCCAGAGCGATGATGCCCATAAGGCTGACCAGCGACAGATCCAGACCCAGCAGCATGTGGCCGAGCACCGCCCCCACGGCGCCGAACGGGATCGCCAGCATCACCACCAGCGGCTGCAGGTAACTGCCGAAGGCCACCGCCAGCAGAGCGAAAATCACCCCCAGAGCGAGCGCGAAGCCACCCCACAACGCCGAGGTGGATTCCCGCATGTCCGCCTGGCCGCCCTGGAAGGTCCAGGTCAGGCCCGGGTAGTCGGCGCGCAGTTGCGGCAGCAACTCGTCACGGACCACGGCGAGCACCTGGCTAGTGGCGCTCTTGGGCAGCACGTCGGTGCCCACGGTGATCACCCGGCGTCCGTCGCGGCGGTCGATGGAGCGGAACGACTCGCTGATGGTGACGCTGGCCACGTCCGTCAACGGCACCTCGCCGCCGTCCGGCAGCTGGACCACGAAGGTGTCCAGGTAGCGCAGGTCCTGGCGCTCTTCTTCCGGCAGCCGCACGCGGATTTCGTTTTCGTTGATCCCGCGCAACTGGCGCAGCGCGATGGCGCCGTAAAACGCATCGCGCAGTTGCCGGCCCACCTCGGCGCCGGTCAGGCCCAGGGCGTCCGCCTGTGGCGTCAGGCTGACGTCGAACTGCGGCTTGCCGGTGGTGTAGCTGTCGTTGACGTTGCGGGTCTGAGACAGGCCTTTCATGGCCGTCAGCAGCCGCTCGCTGGCCTTGGCGAGCACGTCGATGTCGGTATGGCTGAGGTCCACGCTGATGTCGTCACGCCAGGAGCCCGGGCCCTGCTCCGCCTCGAAAGTAATCTGGTCGACGCCCTTGAAGTCGCCGATCTGGTCACGCCACAGCTCGACGATCTGCTGCACGGTCATGTCCCGCTCGTGTTCGGGCTTAAGGACCAGTTCCACGTCAATCGCCTGTTGCCCACGCACGTTGGTTTTGATGCCCTCGGCGTTGCGGCTCAGGTCGTATTCCTCGAACAGCCGCCCGGTTTCCCGGGTCAGCGCCAGGGCCAGCTCACCGGCCTGACGCGGCGTGGTGCCCACCGGCAGGCGGATGCCCGCCTCGATCTCGTCCGCCGGCACTTCGGGCATCATGATCATGCCCATGTGGTCGCTCCAGGCGTAGGCGCCGACCACCAGCATCAAGGTCATCGCGCCGCTCAGAGTGAGATAGCGATAGCGCAGCGCCCGATCCAGCAGGGGCCGGTAGCCGCGCTCCACCAGCGTCTGGAAATAGCCGGAGAAACGGCGTTGCACGCGGTGCAGGGCACGCCCGTAGACCGTTACCGTGCCCTTGCCGCTGTGCGCCAGATGCGCCGGCAAAATGAACAAGGCTTCGAACAGAGAGATCGCCAGCACCACGATCACCACCGCCCCCAGCGGCCACCAGAAGTTGCCCGTAACGCCGGGCATGAACAACAGCGGCATGAACGCAACGATATTGGTGAGAATACTGAAAGTGACCGGCCCGGCGATATCACGGGCGCCCTGCACCGCCGCGTCCATGAAGCTCATGCCCTGCTCGCGGTATTCGTAAATGTTCTCGCCCACCACGATGGCGTCGTCCACCACGATGCCCAGCACCATCAGGAAGCCAAACATGGAAATCATGTTCACGCTCACGCCCATGGCCGGCAGGAACAGCACCCCACCGACGAAGGACACGGTCATGCCCATCATGATCCAGAACGCCAACCGGTATTCCAGGAACAGGCTGAGGATCACCAGCACGATCACCATCGCCAGCACGCCGTTCTTCAGCAGCATGGTCATGCGGTCCTCGAACTGCTCGGCGCGGTTGCTGTCGATGCGCACTTGCACCGGGTCCGGCAGGGTGGTCTTGAGTTCGGCCATCACCCCTTCCACCGCCTTGGCGATGTCCAGCGGCGATTGGCTGCCGGTGCGGAAGATCTCGATCTCCACCGACGGCTGGCCGTTGAAACGAGAGTGAAAACCGCTGTCCTCGAAACCGTCGCGCACCGTGGCGATGTCGCCCAGGGTCACCGCCGAGCCGGAATCCGCGCGGCTCACCACAATGCGTGAAAACTCGTCGGCCCATTGCTTGCGTTCTTTGAGGCGCAGCAGGATCTCGCCGTTGTCGGTGGCCAGATTGCCGGCGGGCACGTCGCGGCTGGACTGCTCGATGATCGACGCCACCTGGTCCAGGGTCAGGTTGTATTCGCGCAGCGTGGTCTGGGCAATTTCCACACTGGTCAGGTAATCGGGCACATCGCTGATCTCCGCCCGGGTAACGGCGGGCTCGCTGAGCAGGCGGTTGCGCACCTGCTCGCCGAGCTGGCGCAGTGTCCAGATGTCCACCTCGCCGTAGAGCACCAGTTCCATCACATCGTGGGTGCGCGCCTGCAGTCGCACACGCGGCTCTTCCGCCTGGTCCGGGAAGGTGCGCACCCGGTCCACCGCCTGCTCGATGTCCTGCAGCGCCTGCATGCGGTTGGCGCCGGCCACCAACTCCAGCTGAATCACGCCGCTGCCTTCGCGGGCGGTGGACACCATTTCCTTGATGCTCTCGACACCCTGTACCGCCTCTTCCACCGGCATCAGTACGCCCTGCTCCACTTCCTCCGGCGCGGCGCCGGGGTAGGTGACCTCCACTTCCACAATGTCGAGTTGGGCTTGCGGGAAAATCTCTTTCTGAACCTGCACCGCCATCCACAAACCGCCGCCGAGCAGCAGGATCATCAGCAGGTTGGCGGCGATGCTGTTGCGCGCCATCCACTCGATCGGCCCCACCCAGCCCTGGCAGCGCGGCGTGCTCATTCCAGGCTCTCCCCGCCGGCGGCGTCCTCGAGACGCAGGGCGGCGCCGTCCACCACCGTGGCCAGATCGGTGGCCACCACCTGATCGCCCTGCTCGAGCCCTTCGCTGATATAGGCGTAGTCGCCATCACGCAGCAGCACGGTCACCGGGCGGATAACCAGGGCGCCGTCTTCCATCACCCAGACCGTGTCGTTACGGCGCAGCAGATTGCGGTCCAGGCGCACCACATCGTCCAGCGCCCGGCCTTCGATGGCGGTGCGCACGAAGGCGCCGAGGATCAGGCTCGGGGTGCCGGCCTCCGCCCGCAAGGCCAGCGGGTCCTCCACGCTGATCAGCACCCGCGCCAGGCGCGCGTTGGCGTCCAGTTCCCCCACCAGCCGTTGCAGGTGGCCCTGGCGGCTTCGTGACGGCCCCCAGGCGGCCTCGTGGCGCAGGCTCACCGGCGCACCCTGCTCGCCGTCACGCTCGGCGAAGCGCAGCCAGCGCAGTTGCGACAGCGGTACGCTGGCCGCCACCCAGTAGCGGTCGGTGGCCACCAGCCGGGCCAGGCTGTCGCCGCTGCTCACCTGGGAGCCTGTGGCCACGTCGCGGGACAGAATCTGGGCGTCGAAGGGCGCGCTGATGCGGGTACGCTGGAGATCCAGCTCCGCGCGACGCAGCGCCGCCTCGGCGAAGTCCACCTGGGCGCGGGCCTGCTTCAATTGCGGCTGACGCAGCACCAGGTGCCGGTTGCCCTCGTCCAGCGCCTCACCCAGCAATTCGAAATCCTGTTCGGCCACCGCCTGGCGGCCCTGCTCCAGTTCCAGATCGGCGCGCGCCTGCGCCAGTTCGCTGCGCCGTTGTCGCAGCGCGGCCTGGTAATCCGCCGGGTCGATGCGCAACAAGGCGGCGCCCTCGGCCACCCGGCCACCGGGTTCGAACGCCTCGGCCAGCTCGATGACGCGGCCACTGACGCGGGGCTGCAGGGTCACTTCCCGGGCCGGCACCACCTGGCCCATTACTTCGATTACCGGGCTGAAACGGCCGCGTTCGGCGGTGCGCACCTCCACCAGCATGGCGGTTTCCCGCGCCACATCGCCGCGCGTGGCGGTGGGCTCGGTCTTGAAGATCAACACCATCAGCGCCACGCCGGCGAGCAGAATCAGCACCGAGACCAGCGCCGTTTTGCCGCGCCCGGCGCGCCCGCTCTCCGGACGCGCGGCCTGGTCGTCCACCGTGTTGCTCATGCGTTCTCTTCCTCTTCGGGCACTGGGAAACCGCCGGCCAGGGCCCGGTATAGCGCGACCCGGAACGCCAGCAGCTCCTGGCGGGCGGTGATCAGGGTGCGGCGCAATTCCTGACGTTCCTGGAGCGCGCTCAGCACCTCCAGATAGCCGACCGCGCCGTTAACGTACTGAATGCGCAGTTGCCGGTAAGCGCTGTCCGCCAGTTCCAGTTGCGCGCGCAGGCTCTCCATGCGCCGCTGCTGCTGGCGCTCCTGGACCAGGGCGTCCTCCACTTCCTGGAACGCCACCAGCGCCGCCTGGCCGTACTCATACAGCCTTTGCTCGCGCAGCGAGCGGAAGCGGCGCGCCTCGGCACGGCGTTGGCCACCGTCGATCAACGGCAATACCAGATTACCGGCCAGGGTTGCCAGCCAGTCATCGAACAGGGCTTCGCTGTCGGTGGTTTCATTGCTCAGCGACGCGGACAGCGTCAGACGGGGGAAACGCTCGGCTACCGCCGATGCCAGGTCCGCGTCGGCCGCCTGCAACTGGTAATAGGCACGGCGCAGATCCGGTCGCCGGCGCACCAGTTCCGCCGGCACGCCGGTAGCCGGCAGCGACGGCAACGCCGGCAAGGTGCCGTCATCCGGGAACGTCACACCCTTGGGTGGCTCGCCCAGCAACACCGCCAACTGATGCTCGAGCACCCGGGCACGGGCCTGCACGGTGAGCAATTGCTCCCGGGACGCCTCCACCAGCTGGCGCTGGCGCAGCACGTCGGCGCTGGCGCTTTCACCGATGCCGAAGCGCGCACGGATCAGCGACAGCACGTCCCGGTTGGTGTCCAGTTGGGCGCTGGCCAGCTCCCGCTGGGTGCGCTGGGTAAGCAGTTGGAACCAGGTGTTGGCCACCTCGGCGGCCAGGGACAGCGCGGCGGCCTGGTAGTCGGCGCCGCTGGCCGCCACGCGGAAGGCTTCGGCGTCGGCCTGGGCGCGCACCCGGCCCCACAGATCCAGCTCGTACTCCGCCGCCAGGCCGGCGCTGAACAGATCGTTCTCACTGTCGCCGTCGTCGCGGCGCTCGGCGCCGGCGCGCGCCTCCAGGCTGGGGAACAGACCGGCTTGCTGACGTTCACGCACCGCGCGGGCCTGATTGAGCCGTTCGTAGGCGGCCTGCAAATCCAGATTGGCGCCCAGGGCACGGTCGACCAGACGGTTCAAGGAGGCATCGTCGAAGGCCACCCACCATTGCTGCGGGGCGGCGGCCTCGCCGGAACGGGAAAACAACGCCGGCGTGTTTACCGGTGGCGGTGGCGATGGCGGCGGGCCGACGCAGGCGGCCAGCGACAGCAGCAGCGCGAAAAAGGCGACAGCACGGGCCGCGAACCGAGGGTCAGCGAGGGGTGGCATCAACGGAGAACAGTCCTGATTTCTTATCGGTTCCGCCGCAGCGGCGAGGCCGGTTCAGGCTAACAGGCGCGCACCGTCAGAACCACTGGCGCCCGGCGGGAGAACACAAAGCTTACACGACGGCGGGTCAGCGTCAGGGCAACGCGACCGGCTCCTGCTCCAGGGCCACGCCGAAATCGGCCTGAACGTCCTCGCGGACCGCTGCGGCCAGCGCCAGCACGTCCTCGGCGCGGGCGCCGCCGTGGTTGACCAGCACCAGGGCCTGGTCCCGGTGCATGCCCACCGGCCCGAGCCGGCGGCCCTTCCAGCCGGCGTGCTCGATCAGCCAGCCGGCGGCCAGCTTGACCCCATCCGGGTGCGGGAAAGACACCAACTTCGGATGGCGGGCTTTCAGCTGGTCGTGTTCCGCCACGCTCACCACCGGGTTCTTGAAGAAGCTGCCGGCATTGGGCAGCACTGCGGGATCCGGCAGCTTGCTTTGCCGAAGCTCAATCACCGCCGCCCGCACCGTGGCCGGGTCCAGGGTGCGCGGGTCCCGGTCGGCGAAGCGCTCGGCCAGGCCGCCGTAGTCCACCCGGCGGGCGCCGTGTCGCTGCAACCGCAGGGTGATGCCGGTGATAATGAATTCGCCACGGCGGCGGCTTTTGAACAGGCTGTCGCGATAGTCGAATTCGCACTGATCGGCGTGGAAGCGCCCTATCCGGCCGTCGGCCACCGCCACCGTGTTTACGCTTTCCAGGCAATCGGCCAGCTCCACGCCGTAGGCGCCGATGTTCTGGAACGGGGCCGCGCCGGCGGTGCCGGGAATCAGCGACAGGTTTTCCAGACCACCCCAGCCGCGCGCCACGGTGTCCGCCACCAAGCGGTCCCAAACCACTCCGGCGCCGGCGCGCACCCGCACCTGGTCCGCCGTCTCGTCCAGATAGTCGATGCCGTCAAACGCGGGGATCACGGTCAGGCCGGGCAGGTCAGCGCGCAACACCACATTGCTGCCTTCGCCGAGCACATAGAGTGGCTCGGCCGGGTCACGCCCGGCCAGCAGCTCGCCCAGCGCGACCACGTCCGTGGGCCGCGCCAGCCGCTCCGCGCGGGCCGGCAGCGCCAAAGTGTTGGCGCCACTCAGGTCGGCGTCATGCTCGATCACAGCCGCTCCCGCAGCCGCGTCAGCCACAGGTCACTGGCGCGTTCCACCAGGTTGAGCACGTGGCCGAAGCCGTCTTCGTCGCCGTAGTACGGGTCCGGCACTTCACCGGGGCCGTCCTCGCCGAGCACGTCGAGGAAACGGGCCAGCACCAGACCCTCGCGGGCGATGCCCGGCCCCGGATCAAGGGCGCGCAGATCGGCCAGGTTGCTGTTGTCCATGGCCAGGATGTAATCGAAGTGGCGGAAATCGTCGGCGCTCACCTGGCGCGCGCGCAAGTCGCCCATCGGGTAGCCGCGCTCGGCGGCGGCGGCGCTAGCGCGCCGGTCCGGCGGCCGGCCGATGTGCCAGTCGCCGGTGCCGGCGCTTTCAATACGCAGGCGGTCGCTCAGGCCGGCGTCACGGACCCGTTGGCGGAACACCGCTTCGGCGGTGGGCGAGCGGCAGATATTGCCCAGGCACACGAACAGTATCGACAAGGACGTCATCCGCGGTCTTCCTCCGCCCGCAGGTGGCGACGCATGCGCTGCAGGTCCATGTCCGTATCGACACCGCCGGGCACCGGCTCGCGGGCCGGCGCCACATGGATGGCGACGCCATTGGCCAGGGCCCGCAACTGCTCCAGGGATTCGTGCATTTCCATGGAGGCCGGTTCCCAGCTCACGAACTGGTGCAGAAAGCTGACCCGATAGGCGTAAATACCGATATGCCGCCACCAGTAGCCGGGGTCCATATCGATATCGTGCGGGTTCGGTTGCTGGGCGAAGGCATCGCGGTGCCAGGGAATCGGCGCCCGCGAGAAATACAGGGCGCGCCCATTGGCGTCGAACACCACTTTGCAGATGTTGGGGTTGAACAGGTCGATGCCGCGCTCGATGGGCTCGCACAGGGTGGCCATGCGGCACTCCGGGTGGGCGGCCAGATTCTCCGCCACTTGGTCGATCACGGCGGGCGGGATCAGCGGCTCGTCACCCTGCACGTTGACCACGATATCGTCGTCGGCGAGGCCCAGATGCGCCGCGACTTCCTGCAGCCGGTCGGTGCCAGAGGGGTGATCGGCGCGGGTCATCACCACCTCGCACTGATCGCCCACGGCGTCGCGGACCCGTTCGTCGTCGGTGGCCACCAGTACCCGCGTGGCGCCGCTCTTGGCGCAACGCTCCGCCACCCGGGCCACCATCGGCCGGCCGGCCAGATCCGCCAGCGGTTTACCCGGCAGACGCGAGGACGCGTACCGCGCCGGCACTACCACATAGAAATTCATAACTGTCCTTACAGAGGCTGCGGTTGCAATGCACGATCAATCATGGCGTCCAGGGTGGCCGCCGGCAAACTGGCGTGCACGGGCAGCATCCACAGGCGCGGATCGTCGAAATCACGGCATTTTACCGCGTCTTTTTCGGTCATGATCACCGGTCGGCCGTCGGCGAAGTCCAGGTCCGCGGCGGTAAAACCATGGTGATCGGCAAAGGCGTGCGGGGTGACCGCCAGGCCCAATACCGCCAGGGTGCGGAAAAACCGGTCCGGATTGCCGATGCCGGCGACACCGTGTACCGCCCCGTACCGCTCTCGGAAGCTGGCGGCGTCCAGGGTCTCGCCATCGCATAGCCGTACCAGATCACCGGGCACCAGATGCATGGTGGTGGCGCCGGGCCAGGCGCCGCCGTTGGCGACCAGGAAGTCCACCCGGGAAAGCCGCGACGCCGGCTCGCGCAGCGGACCGGCCGGCAGGCAGCGCTGGTTGCCGAGGCCACGGCGGGCGTCGATCACGACCACCTCACTGGAGCGCGGCAAAGCGTAGTGCTGCAGGCCATCGTCGCTGATCACCAGATCGGGATGGAAATCCGTTATCGCGCGTTGCAGAGCCCGGTCGCGGCGCGGATCAAGCACCACCGGCACCGCCGCGCGGCGGGCGATCAGAAGCGGTTCGTCGCCCACTTCCCGGGGGGCGTCGTCCACCGTTACCACGCGCGGGTAAGCGTCCGCCTGGCCACCGTAGCCGCGGGATATCACCACCGGGTTCAGGCCCCGTTGCCGGGCGCGCTCGGCCAGGGCAATCACCAGCGGCGTTTTGCCGGTGCCACCCACCGCCACGTTGCCGACCACCAGCACCGGCACCGGCGGCCGCTCGGCACGGTCCTGGAAACGGCGCAGCCGGCGCCCGGCCACGCGGCCCACCAGCCAGCCGAGCGGGCGCAGCGGGGTCAGCCAGCGGCTGCCTTCGTACCAGCCGCGCTCTACGCGGCGGCGCCAATCAACCATGGCCGTTGTCGGCGAAATCCATTTTGTAGAGCTGGGTGTAGAGTCCATTCTTTTCCAACAATTCCGTGTGGGTGCCCTGTTCGATCAGCTGCCCCTGGTCCAGCACCAGAATGCGGTCCGCTTTTTCGATGGTGGACAGGCGGTGGGCGATCACCAGCGTGGTGCGCCCTTCCATCAGACGCTCCAGCGCCTGCTGAATGTGGTGTTCCGATTCCGTGTCCAGGGCACTGGTGGCCTCGTCGAGAATCAAGATCGGCGCGTCCTTGAGCAGCGCCCGCGCGATCGCGATGCGCTGGCGCTGGCCGCCGGAAAGCTGCGCGCCGTCCTGGCCCACTTCGGTGTCCAGACCGTGCTCCAGACTTTGGATGAAGTCCCAGGCGTAGGCGTTGCGGGCAGCCTGTTCCACCAGGGCGTCGTCGGCGTCACGCATCTCGCCATAGGCGATGTTGTGACGCACGGTGTCGTTAAACAGCACCACTTTCTGGCTGACCATGGCGATTTGGCGGCGCAGGTGGGCCAGCTTGTAGTCCGGCAGGGGCACGCCGTCGAGCAGTACCTGGCCCTGGTCCGGGTCGAAGAACCGCGGCAGCATTGCCGAAATGGTGCTCTTGCCGGCGCCGGACCGACCTATCAAGGCCACCGTTTCGCCGCTGTGCACCTTGAGGCTCAGGCTTTGCAGCACCGGCTGGGCGGGGTCATAACCGAAGGTGACGTCGCGGAACTCGATGTTGCCGTCGGTGCGCGGTAACTCCTGGCCGCCTTCGTCGCGCTCTTCCGGGCGGTCCATCAGCTCAAACAGCGAGGCCGCGCCGGTGACGCCGCGCTGGATTTTCACGTTCACGTCGGTGAGCTGCTTGAGCGGCTTCTGGATCATGCCGGCGGCGGCAATGTAAGACAGGAAGCCACCGACGGTGAGGTTTTCGCCCATCATCGTGATGTACAGATAGGTGACCGCGCCGATCGCCACCGAGACGAACAACTGCACGATCACCGTGGAACCGATTTTGCTGGCCTGGAGCTTCGTGTTCTGGCGCGAGAAACGGCGGCTCACCGAATGGAAACGGTCCGCTTCCAGCTTCTGGCCACCGAAAATCTTCACCGCCTGGTTGCCCTCGATGGCTTCACCCAGGAACTGGGTGATGTTGCCCATGGAGCCCTGAATGCGGCGGCTGATATGGCGGAAACGCTTACTGGTGAGATTCACTACCAGACCCACCAGAGGCGCGGCGATCAGCAGAATCAGCGTCAGTTTCCAGTTCTGGTAAAGCAGGAAGGTGAGCAGACCGATCACGGTGAGGCCTTCGCGCAGCATCACGATCAAGGCGTCGGTGCCAGCGCTGGTGATCTGCTGGGCGTCGAAGATAATCTTCGACATGATGCGCCCCGAGGCGTTGTTGTTGTATTCCGACTGCGGCAGGCGCAGCACATGACCGAACACGTCGTTGCGCAGCCGGTAGACGATCTCCTGGGCCACCCAGGTCATCGAGTAGCTGCCCATGAACTGGCCGATCCCCTGCGCCAGAGCGATGAAAAACGGCGCGATGGAGACGATCACCACGCGGTGCGGTTCCGGGTTGACCACGGTTTCACCCAGATAGCCCGCCAGTTGCGCCGCGCCGGCCTGGGTGGCGGCGTAGATCGCGTAGCCGATGAAACTGGCGAACAGAATCAGGGCGTGGGGTCTGACATACGACAGCAGGCGCTTGTACGTCTGCCAGGCGTCATCGGGTTGTTGGCTCATTGGCCCTCTTCGTCGGCTTCGCGGGTGGTCAGTGACAGCTTATCAAAGCCCAGCTGGCCGGCCACATCCATCACCCGCACCACCGCCTGATAGCTGGCGTTGGCGTCGGCGGTGATGATCATCGGCAAGGCGGCTTTGTCCTGCCCCAGCCGTAGCAGGGCCGAACGCAGGCCCGCTTCACTGTTGTCGGTGAGTTTTTCCCCATTGATCAGGTACTCGCCGAGCGGCGAGACCAGCACCTCCACCGCCTGCGCCGGGCTTTCCGGCGGCATACCCTGGGCTTCCGGCAGGGTAAGCGAAAGCTGGGTCTCACGGGTGAAGGTGGTGGAGACCATGAAGAAAATCAGCAGCAGGAACACCACGTCAATCAGCGGTGTCAGGTTGACGCTGATCTCTTCCTGGCGCGGGCGCGGGAACTTCACGTCTTCTCTCCAGGAGCCTGTCCTGGTGTCGCCTCCCGCTCCCCATGGACCAGGTCCACCAGGTGCACGGCGCTCTGCTCCATGCCCACTGTGATCTCTTCCACACGGCGCACGAAAAAACGATGAAAGAAAATCGCCGGAATCGCCACCACCAGACCGGCGGCGGTGGTCAGCAGCGCCTGGGAAATCCCCCCGGCCAGCTGCGCCGCGTCGCCGGTGCCGTGCATCATGATGGCGGCGAACACGTCGATCATGCCGATCACCGTGCCCAGCAGCCCGAGCAGCGGCGCGATGGCGGCGATCGAACCCAGCGTGGAGAGGTACTTTTCCAGGTCGTGGACCACGCCGGTGGCCTCCTCCTGAATGCTTTCCTTCATGATGTCGCGGCCATGGCGGGCGTTGGCCAGCCCGGTGGCGAGAATCCGTCCCAGCGGCGACTCCTCGCGCAGCGCCTTGAGCCGCTGCGTGTTCAACTGGCCTTTTTTCAGCCAGCCGCGCACCTGCGGCAAGGTGCCCGGCGGCGCCAGCTTGCTCGGACGCAGAGTCCAGAAACGCTCACCGACGATGGCCAACGCCACCACCGAGCTGATCAGGATCGGGAGCATCATCCAGCCCCCGGACTGCACAAGATCCTGCACGTTGCGATCCCCTTTTCACAGTTCCGGCTCGCGGTGCCAGGGCCAACCATGGGCCCGGCGCCACTTTGTTATAAGCGCGGCATTATCAGGGCCCCCCAGGCGAAACACAATCATGCCGGTCCGGTCGGTGCGCAGAAGCGTGACGCCGGCCGCGTCCAGCCGCGCCACCACGTCCCGGGCGGGATGGTCAAAGCGATTGGCGTAGCCCATCGAAGCCACCGCCCAGCGCGGCGACACGGCCCGCAACCAGGCACTCGAGGAGGACGAGCCGCTGCCGTGGTGGGCGAGCTGCAAGACAGTCACCGGAGCGACGCGCCCCAGCAGCCGGTATTCCACCTGTTTGGGAATATCGCCGGTCAGCAGGGCACTAGCCCCGACGGCGTCCACCTGCAACACGCAACTGGCGGCATTGCCCTGGTAACCCCCGTCCGGAGGCCACAGCACCTCAAAGCGCACACCATCAAACCGCCATTGCTGCCCGGCCCGGCATGGTTGCGCGCCGTCCACGCGATCCGGTTCCCCGCTCAGCAAGCGCCCGGTTCGCTCCAGATCCGCCAGGCCGCCAGCGTGGTCGCCATCGCCATGACTGACGATGGTGATGTCCGGGCTCAGGCCGTGGCGGCGCAGCCAGGGCAGCAACACGCTTTTCGCCGCCGACCCGCCGGGCCAGCCCGGCCCCAGGTCGTAGAGCACCAGATGGTGCTGGGTGCGCAGCGCCAGCGCCTGGCCCTGCCCCACTTCGAAAACAATCAGATCCAGCTGCCCCCGAGCCGGCGGCTCGGCGCCCGGCAACCACCACGGCAGCAACCCCAACAGCAGCAGCCGGCGCGGCCAGGGCCAGGCCGGCAACAGCGACAGCAGCGCCGAAGCCAACAACACCGGGCCAGCCCAACCCGCCGCTGGCGCCAGCGGCGGCGGCGGCACCTCATGCAGGCCCTCCATAATCAGCACCGAGGCCTCCACGCCGGTGGCGGCCGCGATCAGAATAGCGGGAACGTCCAGCGCCACACCCAGCAGCGCCGCGGGCACCACCAGCACGCTGAACAGCGGCACCAGCAACAGATTCGCCACCGGGCTCAGCCAGGCCCAGGTACCGAACAACCAGGCGCTCAACACCGCCATCAACAGCGGCAGACTGACCATCACCGGCCAACGGCCACCGTCGATAAGCAACAGAATCACCGCCACCGCCGTGAACGACAGCCAAAGCCCGGCGGACAATGCCGCCAACGGCTGCAGCAACAGCACCGCTAACAGCGCCAGCCCAAGCACGGCGCCCGCCGCCGGCCGGGCCCGGCGCAGCCGACAGGCCGCCAGCACCGCCACCATGATCAGGGCGCGCTGGGTGGGCAGTGCGAAGCCCGCCAGCGCCGCGTAGCCCAGTGCCCCCACCAGGGCCGGGGCCCAGGCCCACTGCTGCAGGCTGAAGCGGCGCGCTGGCGGGCACGCCAGCCACAGCAAGGGCGCCAGCAGCCAGCGTCCCAGCCCCCAGAGCAGGCCGGTGACCAGCGTCAAATGCAGGCCCGAGATCGCCAGCAGGTGGGCGGTGCCCAGGTCCCGGAACAGCCGCCATAACGGTGGGTCCAGACCACGACGGTCGCCGGTGACCAGGGCCGGAATCACCGCGGCGGCAAAGGGGCTTAGCGAGAGTTGCTCACTGACGCGGCGGGAAAGGCGGTCACGGCGAGCGTCCAGGCTGTTCGGGTGCGCCCTCTGGCGGCTCACCGCTGTGAGCACGCCTCGGGCGTCAATGCGGTTGGCGAGATCGAAACGGGCCCGGTCCGGCCCGGTCTGGTTGTACCAGCCGTGGGGAAAGAAAAGACGCACCTTGCCACGTACCCGATCGCCGGCGTTCAGCGCCGGCAATGGCGCCCAGGCCGTTACCCGCACCCGGTGGCGGCCCGGCCAGGGCCGCTCGTCGACGGCCAGGCGCAGATCCAGAATGATCCGCTGGCGGCGCAACGCTTCGCCGAAACGGCGGCGTATCTCGGTGACCGGCAGCCCCACCACACGGGCTTCCACCGTCAAGGTGGTGCCGTTAAGGTGCTCCGGCAGCCGGCGGTCAAGCCCCCGCTCCAGGGCCACCAGCCCGTGAGCCCAGGACAATGCCAGTAGCAGGCAGAACCACCGGCGGCGCGGCACCGCCAACGCCAGTGCCATGAGTGCCCCCAGGGGCCACCAGGCGCCGCTCCAGACCGCCACGATAATCGCAGCGGGGGAAAACCAGTATCGCATCCTTGCTCACCGGGTTGTTATGATCACGCTTTCATGTAACGGAGCGGCGTCACGGCGACAGGCCGGTGTAGGCGTACGCCGCCCGGGTCGGCATAATAGCGCCCGTCTTCCAGGGACCTTGCAGTTTCACATGCCCAAACATTTGTTCCGCAAATACCTGCCCTCGCCGGATCGCCTCAAAGGACACAAATCCTTGAGCTTTTTGGGAGAGGTATTATCGGACCCCAACCTGTGGCACATAAACCGGCATTCACTGGCCGGCGCCGCGTTCATCGGGGTGTTCACCGGGTTGCTGCCGATTCCATTGCAAATGGGCCTGGCGGCGCTGCTGGCGGTGCGTTTCCACTGCAATCTACCGCTTTCGGTGATGCTGGTGTGGATCTCCAACCCGGTCACCTATGTGCCGATCTTCTACTTCACCTACCGGGTGGGCGCCTGGATGACCGGGCTTACACCCAGCTCCGACCATGGCATCAACGTGGCCTGGTTCGTGGAGCAGCTGGTGCCGCTGTGGGTCGGTTCCCTGACCTGCGCGCTGATCGCCGGCCTGGCCTCCTATTTCACCGTGAAGCTGTTCTGGCGGCTGGCGGTGGTGCGTAGCTGGAACCTGCGCGCCCGCCGCCGGCAACGGCAGCAATAGCCGGCGAATTCGCACACCCTAATGCCAACGGCACCGATGGTCTGTCAGTCAGCGGCGATAACTCGGGAAGGAAAAAGCGGAAAGTGTTGTGCGCCGGTGGCTCAGGCCACCGGGCGCAGCAGACCGTCGTGCAATTCGTGGCGGCTCTGGCAGCGACCGGCGAAGTGGTGATCGTGGGTCACCACCAGGAAGGCGGTACCCAGACGCTGGTTGAGTTCCAGCATCAAATCCTGCACTTGGTCGGCGGTGCGCTCGTCCAGGTTGCCGGTGGGTTCGTCGGCCATTACCAGCGCCGGGTCGGTCACCAGGGCCCGGGCAATCGCCACCCGCTGCCGCTCACCGCCACTCAGTTGCGCGGGCTTGTGCTCGGCGCGCGGCGCCAGGCCCACTTGGCCCAGCAACCGCTCAGCCCGTTGCGCGGCCTCGGCCGGCTTGAGGCCGCGGATCAGCAACGGCATGGCCACGTTCTCCCGGGCGGTAAACTCCGGCAGCAGATGGTGGAACTGATAAACAAAGCCCAGATAATGATTGCGCAGCCGGCCCAGCGCCCGGTCATTGAGACCCGCCAACGGCTGGCCGCCGATCGCCACGGTGCCCTCGCTGGGCACATCCAGCCCCCCCAGAAGGTTGAGCAGCGTGGATTTACCCGACCCGGACGTACCAATAATAGCGGCGATATCACCCCGACGGACGGTCAGCTCCACACCGTTGAGCACCTGCAGCTCGCCGCGGCCTTCCGGGTAGCGCTTGATCAGGCCCCGCGCCGCCAGGACCGGGTCGGCGTGTTCAGCGTTACTCATAGCGCAGGGCCTCCGCGGGGCGCACCCGGCTGGCACGCCAGGACGGATACAGCGTGGCCGAGAAACTGATCAGCATGGCGATGCCGACAATCGCGGTGACGTCGCTCCATTTCAATTGCGACGGCAGGTAATTGACGAAGTAGGCATCGAACAGACGGGTGTTGAAGGTGGCTTCCACCCAGGCCGCCACCTCACTCACATTGGTGGCCAGCAGCACCCCGAGCACGGTACCCAGGAAGGTGCCGGCCAGGCCGATCACCGTGCCCTGGACCATGAAAATGCGCATGATGGTGCCTGGCGAGGCGCCCAGCGTGCGCAACACGGCGATGTTGCCGCGCTTCTCGGTGACCAGCATCACCTGGCTGGAAATAATATTGAACGCGGCCACCGCGACGATGAAGCTAAGCAGCAGCGTCATCATGCTCTTTTCCATCTTGATGGCCTGAAAAAGGTTGCCGTGACTGCGGGTCCAGTCGCTGGTGTAGTAATCCGGGCCCAGTGCCTGCTGGAGTTGCCAGCCGATCTCCGGCGCGGCGAACAGGTCAGTGAGGCGCAGGTGTATCCCTTCCACGGTGCCCGCCTGCCGGTCCAGCCGGGCGGCGTCCTCGTTGGCCACGTAGGCGTAGAGACTGTCCACCTCGGCGCGCGCGCGGAAACGGCCGACCACGGTGAAGCGTTTGAAGCGCGGCATCACCCCGGCCGGGGAGACACTCGCCTCGGGTAATACCAGGGTAACCTTGTCGCCGGTTTCGGCGCCCAGTTTGCGGGCCAGCGCGTAGCCCAGCACGATGCCGAACTCACCGGGCTGCAGAGCCTGAAGGTCGCCGTCCCACATCATCTCATCGACGATGGACACGTCTTTCTCCGCCTCCGGCTCAATGCCGTTGACCAGCACCCCGGCCACATTGCCCTGGTAGGTGAGCATGCCCTCAAGCTTGATGAACGGCGCCGCCGCTTCCACGCCCGGGTAGTCGCGCACCTGATCGGCGAGTGCCTGCCAGTCGGTCACCGGCTCGCGGCCGTGCACGGACAAATGGGTGACCATCCCCAGAATGCGGGTCTGAAGTTCCCGGTCGAAGCCGTTCATCACCGACAGGACGGTGATCAGAACGGCAACGCCGAGCATCAGCCCGAGCGCGGAGATCAGGGTGATCACGGAGATGAAACTATTGCGGGCCCGGGCGCCGGTATAGCGCAGACCCACGAACAGGGCAAAGGGTCGGAACATGGCGCGCATTTAAGCACTAAAACGGCGCCCTGTGCCAGTCGCTTTGTGACTCCGATCGGCGACCGCTGAACGGCGATTTGATTCAATTCCGGCACCACAATAATCAGCAAAGCCGGCGGCGGCGCGGAGCGGCCTAAACACCGTTTTACTTGAACAGAGGTTCACGCTGTCCGTACTATCAGTACCGGCTTATCCAAGGGGGAAGAGGTCATGGGAAAAATATTCACGGCGTTGGCAATGGCGGCGGCGGTGAGCTGGCCGGTCACGGTGCCGGCCGACGGCAACGTGCCCGAGCGTGGCATGAACAAAGCCGAGGTGCGCGCGCAATTCGGCAAACCCGGTCGCGTCCGGCCGGCCGTGGGACAACCACCGATCAGCCGCTGGGATTACGACGGCTTCAGCGTCTACTTTGAAAACGACACCACCCTGCACAGCGTGCGCGAACAGCAACGCGCGCCGGCGGCCGAGGCGCCCCCGCCCGGTGACACGCAGGGCGAAGAGCCAGGCGCGCATTCCACGCTGGAAGCGGACCTCGGGGTGTCACCGGCCAACGGCAAGGAGCCGCCGACGGAAAAGGAAGAACAGGAAACCAACATCGAAGTGGAAACCTTCCATCCGCCGCGCAATAAAGACGACGAGGACGACGAAGCCAGTTCCGAATCCGATTCCGCGCCGGGCACCACATCGGTGCGCGCCCAAGCGGAGGGTTCCGGGGAGCGCACCGAAGAGGACGACGCCGCCGGCGACGCCAACCCGAACGGCGCGGCCAAAAACAGCGACGCGGGCGAAGGACGTTTCCGGTTTGATCCGGCCACCGGCCGCATTATCGTGGACGACCCGCAGGAAGGCGAAGACAGTGACGCATCCCCGGCCCGCTGAGCGCCGCCTGTTACCGGAATGGCACCCGCAATGGGGCGTTCTGCTGGCCTGGCCCGACGACCATACCGACTGGGCCGGGCGGCTGCCGGCCGCGCGCCGCACCTATCTCGCCTTGATCAAAGCCCTGCTCGATCATGAATCGGTGCTGCTGGTGTGCCGCGACAACGAAGCGGCGGAAACCGCCCGCACCCTGATCGACGACAGTGGCGCCGACAGCCGCCGGCTGCGTATTCGCCTCGCCGACTACAATGACACCTGGGCGCGGGATTTCGGCCCCATTGGCGTGCAAGAGAACGGTGCGCCAGTGTTGCTGGATTTTCACTTCACCGGCTGGGGCGGCAAATTCGAAGCCGCGCTCGACGACCGGCTCAACCGCGCCCTGCCCTGGCGCGTAGCCCTGCATCCGCAGGATCTGGTACTCGAAGGCGGCGCCATTGATACCAACGGCCACGGCACTCTGCTCACCACCCGCGCCTGCCTGCGCAACCCCAACCGCAACCCGTCACTGAGCGAAGTGGCCCTGGAAAGCCGCCTGTGCGAGTCGCTGGGCGTGGACAATATCTGGTGGCTGGACCACGGCCACCTGGAGGGCGACGACACCGACGCCCACGTGGACACCCTGGCCCGCTTCGTGAACCCCACCACGATCGCCTATGTGCACTGCGACGATCGCGACGACAGCCATTACCCGGCGCTCTCGGCGATGGCGGCGCAATTGCGCGAGCTGGCCGAGCGCGAGGGCCTCACCCTGGTGCCGCTGCCCATGGCCCGCGCTCAGTACAACGACGACGGCGAGCGGCTGCCGGCCACCTACGCCAACTTCCTGATCACCAACCGCAAGATTCTGGTGCCGCTGTACGATTGCGACACCGATGACGCCGCGCTCAAGGCCTTCGCTGCGGTCGCCGGGGAGCGCGAGGTGCAGGGCATCCCCTGCCGGCCGCTGATCGAGCAAGGCGGCAGCCTGCATTGCATTACCATGCAGCTGCCCGAAGGCGTGCTGGCCTGAGCTAGAAGCTGCTATCCTTTTCACGACGCCGACTTTCCAAAACCGCACCGGAAGAGATGCCCACATGCGCGTTGCCGTAATCCAGCAACAGAACACCGCCGACCTGGACGCCAACCTGGCCCGTTCCATGGACAAGATACGCGAGGCCGTGGCCCAGGGCGCCCAGCTGGTGATGCTCCAGGAGCTGCACCGCAGCCTGTATTTCTGCCAGAGCGAAGACACCGCCATGTTCGACCTGGCGGAAACGGTACCCGGGCCCAGCACCGACGCTCTGGGGGCGCTCGCCCGGGAACTGCAGGTGGTGATTGTCGCCAGCCTGTTTGAGAAACGCGCCACCGGCCTCTATCACAACACCGCGGTGGTGCTGGAAAGCGACGGCCACCTCGCCGGCCTGTACCGCAAGATGCACATTCCCGACGACCCAGGCTTTTACGAGAAGTTTTATTTCACCCCCGGCGACGCCACCTTCAACGCCGGCCATTCCGGGTTCACGCCGATCCGCACCAGCGTCGGCAAGCTGGGGCTGCTGGTGTGCTGGGATCAGTGGTACCCGGAAGCGGCCCGCCTGATGGCGCTGGCCGGCGCCGATTTGCTGCTCTACCCCACCGCCATCGGCTGGGACCGCACCGATGACCCGGAAGAGCAGAACCGTCAGCTGGACGCCTGGATCACCGTGCAACGGGCCCACGCCGTGGCCAACGGCCTGCCGGTGCTGGTCGCCAACCGTACCGGCTTTGAACCCGGCCCGGACGGCAACGGCGGCATCGACTTCTGGGGCAACAGCTTCGTGTGCGGGCCCCAGGGCGAATACCTGGCCCGCGCCGACCGGGACCGGGAACAAACCCTGGTGGTCGACCTGGACATGGCGCGCTCGGAAGAGGTGCGTCGCATCTGGCCCTATCTGCGCGACCGGCGTGTGGACGCCTACCAGGACCTCACCAAGCGCTACCGGGACTAACGCGCCCGGGACTAGGGCAACAGCGCCCAGGCCAGATACAGCATGATCAGCACCTGCGCCACGAACAGGGTGGCGCGGACCAGCACCAGCGGCAGGCTGGTGCCGACCAAATGCGCCCCGCTCTGCCCCAGACGGCAGAAAATGAAGGCACCGGCAAGGCCGTCAACCACGGCGCTCTGCCCCGTGGCCGCGGCGGTCAGCACCAGGGCCGCAAACAGCGGCAGGTTTTCCAGACAGTTCAGATGAGCGCCCTTGGCACGCACCAGAAAGGCGGGATCATCCACCGGTTGATTGCGCTCCCAATGATTCGCACTTTTCTTACCCAGGAAAATCTGCGGCACTCGGTAGCCCGCATAGGTCATCGCCAGCACTAAACTCAGAATCACGAAGATCAGCAAAGCGGTAAATCCAGTCATTATTGTTTTCCTTGTCGCAATGGGAAAAACGGGCCAATGGCCTCCAACAAGCCCAAAATGACACAGCGGAAATGAAAATGACGTTACCGAGTGTAGCGGCGCTTCAGGGGCGCTTTTTCTCTATCCAGTAGAGGAACAGGTCGCCCTGCTGGTGATGTTCAAGGAGAGTGTGGCCGAGAAACTGGCAGAACTTGGGGATGTCGCGCTCGGTGGAAGGGTCGGTGGCGCGCACTTCCAGCACCTCGCCGGCGCCCATGTCGCGCACCTTGCCGTGCAGCAGCATTACCGGCTCCGGGCAAACCAGGCCGGTGGCGTCGAGGTGATGTTCGGCGTGCGGGGTGTCGGTCATAGCAGTGCGGTCAGCCCAGTCGTTGCGGCGGCGGGCGCCAGAAAAGGGCCGCTATTATAACCAAGCCGCCAAGGCCCGCCGCAAGCAGGAAATGGCCGGCGTAACCGAGCGCGGAAGCGCTGAAGCCGCTGCCCAGCGTAAACAGGCCCACCGCCATCAGGTACACCGACGCCTGCAGGGTGTAGTCACCGCCCTCCCGGTCACGGCGGCAGTAATCCATCATCACCACGAACAGGGCCACCGTGGACAGGCCGTCCGCGAACTGCTCGAACAGCGCCACCGGCCAGACCCAGCCCGCCGCCCCGGCAGCCACCGCCCACCAGCCGACGAACGCCAGCGCCTGCAGCAACCCGAAGCCGATCAGCGCCACTTTGCGGCTCAGCCACAGCATCAGCAGGCCAGCCAGCGCCGCCGCCAGCAACCCGGTCAGGGACGCCACCAGATCCAAACGCCCGATGGCCGCCTGGCTCCAGCCTTCGTCCACCAGGAACGGCTTGATCATCCGCGTACCAAAGCCGTCCCCCACCTTATAGCCGAGCAGAATCACCACCCACAGCAGCAGACCGCGACGCCGCCAGAAGCCGCGCCACTGATGCCACCACCAATGGCGCGACGCCCGTTCCGCCGATGTCGGGCTCGAGCGCATCGACTCCAACGGCTCCCGGAACAGCGCCACCGGTATCAACAATAGCGCCACCGTGGCCGCCAGCAACCACAGGCTGGCGCGCCAGCCGATCCAATCGTTGGCCATCAGCAACAGGGCGCCGCTGAGAATCAGCCCGACTTTATAACCCAACACCTGGACGCTGTTACCCGGTCCCCGCCATTCCGGGCGCAGCAACCGCACGGCCAGCCCGTCGGCGGCGATATCCTGGGTGGCGCTGGCGGTGTTCAGCAGCAGCAACAGCAATAACAGCAGAGGGAACGCATCGGCGAACCAGACCGCCCGCTCGGTGAAGGACAGCAGCACCAGGACCAGCACGACAAGCGCCTGGCAACCGATCACCCAGCGCTTGCGATGACCGGGACGGCCCCGCCCGAGCCGGTCCACCCAGGGCGCCCACAGGAACTTCAGCGCCCAGGGCGCGGCGGCCAGGCCCAGCAGACCGATCCATTCCCGGGACAGGCCGCTTTCGCGGGCCAGGGACGGCACCGCCTTCGCCAACAGGCCGGCGGGCAGGCCCTGCAAAAAATACAGCACCGCCAGGGTGCCGAGCAGCACCGGCAGCGCCGGCCGCCCCGCTTCAGGCATCGCGGGTATCCACCCAGACGGTGATTTCCTCGCGGTCGTGATAGAGGTGAGCGGCCTGGATGCGGGCGTCCGGGTGCTGACGCGCCAGCCCCTCCTGCAAACGTTCCAGCAGTGTCGCCGTCTCCCGGTAGCGGCGCGCCATCGGCAGCTTGAGATTGAACAGGGCGGTGCGGGCCCAGCCCTGCTGCAGCCATTTCTGCATCAACGCCAGGGTGCGCGCCGGCTTGTCCACCACATCGCAGACCACCAGATCCACCGGCCGCTCCGGGCGCCATGTGAAGGCGTCACCGGCCACATGGCGCACCGGGTATTCGTCCATCAGGCGCGCGTCCAACCGGCCATGGTCGACGCCGGTGACCTTGATGCCCAGCCGCGCCAGGTGCCAGCTCCAGCCGCCCGGCGCGGCGCCCAGATCCACCGCGGTGTGCAGCCCCGGTGGCCGGCCACGTCCGCAAAAACGCAGCAGCGCCTCTTCCAGCTTAAGCGCCGACCGGCTGGGAGCCTCCGGCGACAACCGCAAGCGCATCAGACCGCTCTCCGGCAACGGCAGCTCCGCCGGACTGACACCGATCAGACCGTTGCGGGAATCATCAAAGAACAAATGCAGCCGCTGCCGCGCCTTGGCGCGCAACAGGCCGTCCTTGCGCAAGCGGGGCTCCAGCGCTTTACGGAAGCCGCGCAGAAAACGGGCCAACTCGCGGCCGTCGTTGCTGTCCGCATGCTCCAGATAAAGCTCGCTGAACGGGCCCAGCGCGCGTAGCGACGGCCACAGGGCGCCAATGCGGTCGGTGTCCGGCAGATCGTCAAAACGATCCGGGCACGGATACAGGCTGCGCGCGAACACCAGCCCGGTGTCCAGCAGCGGCATAGCACTGCCCTGCTGACTGTGCCAGAGCACGTAGCCCTTGTTCTTGTCCGCGCGCGGGTAACCGGCCACGCCCAGATCGGCGGCCCGTTCGGTGAATTCCGCGGCCAGATCGGACTCGAACCCGGGCCGACACAGCGCCAGAAAAGTTTCCATAAAACGACAACTAGTGGTGAAAAGTTAATAGTTAACAGTGAATAGCTTGTAGGTCGGGTTAGGCCAACGGCCGTAACCCGACGAACGCGAGGGCAACCTTCAGCGTCGATGTCGGGTTACGCTTCGCCAACCCGACCTACACACTATTCACTGACCGTCCTGTTCGTTACTTAACGAACACCACGGTCTTGTGTCCGTCGACAATCACTCGATCTTCCAGGTGCCAGCGTACCGCGCGCAGCATCACCTGGCGCTCCACGTCCTGGCCCAGGCCGCGCAGCTCCGCCGCCGAATGCCGGTGCGAGACCCGCTGCACGTTCTGTTCGATGATCGGCCCCTGGTCGAGATCCTCGGTGACGTAATGGCTGGTGGCGCCGATCAGTTTGACGCCCCGGTCGTGGGCCTGCTGGTAGGGGTTGGCGCCGACGAAGGCGGGCAGAAACGAGTGGTGAATATTAATGATCCGGTGTGGGTGCCGGGCCACGAAGGTGGGGCTGAGAATCTGCATATAGCGGGCCAGTACGATCACGTCCACCTGGCCTTCCAGCAATTCCAGCGCCTGCGCCTCCGCCTCTTCCTTATTATCCCGGGTCACCGGAATATGGTGATAGGGAATCCCGAAACGCTCCACTTCGCCGCGCAGGTCATCGTGATTGCTGATCACCATCGGAATCACCGCCGGCAGGTCGCCCCGCGACACCCGCCACAGCAGGTCCATGATCACATGGTCATGGCGGGACACCAGCACCGCCATGCGCTTTTTATCGGCGGCGTAGCTGATGTGCCACTGCATGCCGTAGCGGTTGGCGACGCGATTGCGAAAGTTGTTTTCCAGCGCTTCGTGGCTGCAATCCAGCCCCGGCGTCTGGAACTCCAGACGCAGAAAGAAAGTGCCGTCCTGATGATCGCTGGAATGCTGATCCAGGTCGGTGATGTTGGCGCCGTGGTTGTACAGGAAGGTGGACACCGCGCTGATGATGCCGGGTTGATCCGGACAGGTCACCAGCAGGCGGGCGGTGGCCGCGTCCTCGGGTTTTTCAGCGGGGTTCATGGATGTCTCCGTGCGGATTGCCGAAATGGTCGCGCCGGTAGGCGGACGGGGTCTGACCGGTCCACTTCTTGAACGCCCGATGGAAAGAGCTGGCCTCGCTGAAACCCATCAGCAATGCGATTTCGTCGATGCTCAGTTCCGGTTTGGAAAGGTAATACACCGAGGCGTCCTTGCGGATCGAATCCTTGATTTCCTGATAGCTGGTGTTGCCTTCTTTAAGGCGGCGACGCAAGGTCTGTGGCGTCATGCCGAGTTTTTCGCAGATCTCGCCGAAGTCAGGAAAGTGATTACCGTACTCATTGGAAATAATCGCCCGGATCTGCGCCGGCAGGCCCACGTTATGGACGTTGCCGTCGAACAACTGCGCCAGCGAGTCGCGCAAAAACTTGGACAACGACAGCTCATTCTGCACCAGCGGCAGATCGAGAAACCAGGCCGGGAACACCACCTGGCTCACGTCGCTGTTGTAATGGGTGGGGCAATCAAACATAAACCGGTATTCGTCGTCCTCGCGGACCGGTTCGTAATCCAGATACACCGCCTGCGGCTCCACCGCCTTGCCCACCAGCCAGCTCATGAAACGCAGCGACAAGAACAGCATCGCCTCGATGATCACATCGCGGAAATCCAGGCGGCGGTCCACCCGCACCGCCAGGCAGGCCTGATCGCCGTCGCGCAGCAGCTGGCTGTCCATGCTCAGATTAAACAGACTGTAGAAACGGATGCCCCGGTCCACCGCCGCTTCCAGATTGGGGCAGTTGACCACCGCGTGGGCCATCATCGAGAAAGTACCGGGTTTGGACTTGCGGCCCTGGCCGAAGCCCAGGAACTCATCCTGGGTCTGCTCCATGACCAGCAACATCAAACGAATAAAGGTATCGCGCTCGATGCGCGCGTCCGGATCCTCCAGCACCCGCCGCTCGATACCACATTGGTCGAGCAGCGCGGGAATGCTCACGCCACCGCGAGCGGCGCCCTGCAGAACCTTCACCACCCGCTGTACGTTGATTGTTCTTCGCTGAATCATTGGCCATCCTGAAACGTCACGTGCCCTGCCCCCCTCGGGCAAGCGCCCCATGATAAATAAACTGGCGGCAATTGGCACAACCGTTAACGGCCGGGTTTGACCCGGGGTACCGGAATCTCCCCCGCGACCCCGCTGGAGAGAACCAACCCCGGATCGAAGCCCCACTCAAGCGTGAAAAGCTTTTTTGTAGTACATTGTGGTAACTTGAACCAGCAAGCCGTGACCGACCACCATGACCGACAAGCCGCATAAAAGCCGCCGTGGAAGACGCCCGGCCCCGGAAAGCGAACGCAAGGACCGCGTCATTCAGACGCGCGTGCCCCAGGACCTGGAAGACAGTCTGCGCGACGCCGCCGAGCGTGAGCGGGTGACCGTGTCCCACTTGATCCGCAACGTGCTGGAAGACAGCTTCCGCTTGGTGGACGGCATCGTCGCCGATTCCTCACAGCTGGTGGACAATGTCGCCCGAGACGCACGCCGCCTGGCCTCCGCCGCCAAGGGGCAGACCCGCGCGCCGGCCACTTTCGTGCCCGCCGACCAGGGTGGCACCGTGGCCCGCGCCCTGCTCGACGCCGTGGACGCCTGGCAGGAAGTGATCGTCAACAAGCCTACCCAATGCACCCAGTGCGGCGGCCCCCTGTCCCGGGGCCAGAAGGCCCTGCGCGGGCTGACCACAGAGCCCGCCGCGCCGGTGGTGTGGCTGTGCCAGGACTGCCTCGACAAAGACCCCACCGGGTAATTTTGTAACAAGTGTTCACATCGGCATTGCCAGGCGCCTTCGACTGCCCTATTTTGTAATACATTAAATGACATGGGGCGTCCGTATGACCGTATCCCGGCAAGCCGTCGAAGCCGACAACATCAGCAGTAAGGAAGCCGAGGGCCACGACCGCCACTGGCCGGCGCTGAAAGCCTTCAGCGGCCACCAGCAAGACAGTGGCCTGCGCGCCTGGCTGGCGGTGATGGAGGGCACGCTGAAAGCCATCGAACGCACCGCCTGGCAGGGCCGCGAGCTGGCCCAGCAGGCGCTGGCCGCCTGGCGCGCCATTGAGAGCGGTGCCGGTGACGTGGCCGGCGAGTGCCAGGAGCTCGCCCGCGAGGCGAGACGCTGGCCCGCTCGGCTCAAACGGTTGTCTGTGACCGGCTGGATGCTCACCCGGGTGGTGGCCAGTTACCGGCTTTGGGGCACGCGCTCGGCGTTCTTGCCCTCCGGCATGCAGCAGGCGGCGCTGACCGCCCTGCACCGCAAGAACGCGCGCCGCTTCCGCAAGACATCCCTGGAACAGGGCGGCGCCTTCCTGAAGATCGGGCAGATCCTGTCCAGCCGTCCGGACCTGCTGCCCGCCGCCTGGGTGGAAGAACTGGCCCAGCTGCAGGACCAGGCCCGCCCGGAAACCTTCGAGGCGGTGCGCGCGGTGATCGAGGGTGAGTTCGGTGCCCCTCTGGAAGACCTGTTCCAAAGCTTTGATCCGCAGCCGCTGGCGGCCGCTAGCATCGGCCAGGTGCACCGGGCTCGGCTGGCGGACGGCCGCCAGGTGGCGGTCAAGATTCAGCGGCCCGGCCTGGATGAGGTCATTGAGCTGGATATGACCCTGTTGAAGGTGTTCATCGACAGCGTGCGTGGCGCCCTGCCGCCGATGGATTTCGATACCATCATCGGCGAAATCCAGCGCACCGTCCGCGATGAACTGGACTACCTCGGCGAAGCCGACGCCATGCGGCGGGTCAGCGACCTGCTGGCGGCGCAGCCGGCGGTCACGGTGCCCGCCACCGTGGATAGCCTGTGCAGTCGGCGCGTGTTGACCAGCGAATTCATCCACGGGCGCAAGCTCACCACGGTGCTGGACGAACACCGCGAACGCGGTGATCACGACGCCATCAGCGGGATCCTGCATGCCCTGCTCGACGCCTGGTTCCGGCAGGTGCTGGTGGGCGGCGTTTTCCAGGCCGACCCGCACCCGGGCAACCTGATGGTCGACGATGATGGCCGTGTGGTGGTGCTCGACTTCGGCTGCACCATGACGCTGCCGGAAACCTACCGACGTGGCTACTTCCGGGTGTTGCAGGCCGCCATTGTCGGCGAACGTACGGTGATCGCGGAGACCCTGGCGGAGCTCGGTTTCGCCACCCGCAGCGGCAGCCCGGATACTCTGCTGGCGTTCACCGACGCCCTGCTGGATCAGGTACGGGTCGCCATGGTGGAAAACAGCGACGCCGGCTCGCAATGGCCCAGCCCGGAAGCCCTGATGGAGCAGGTTCGCGCCCTATTGATTCGCATGGGAGATGATCCGGTGGAAAAAATACCAGCGGAATTTGTCATGCTGGCGCGGGTATTCGGCACCCTGGGCGGTCTGTTCCTGCACTATCAACCGCGTGTGGACGTGGCCCGGCTGGTGCTGAACTACCTCAGCAACCCGGCCACCCTTGGCGCGGGCCAGCCAGCGCCGGCGACCACGGCCCCGCTGCCCTGGTGGCAGCGCTGGGGGCTGCTACCGGGCTAACCGCGCGCCAGACGCGCCACCCGGTGTGATCCGCGTGCTGTTATCCAGCGCCGCGACGCGCCCCACCGCTCCCAAAGTAACCGGCTAAGCCCACCACGGGGTTCATCCGTCCACCCAGGCCCGTTCCAGGGCCGCGCCCAGGCGTTCGTTACCCCAGAACAGTTCGCCATTCACCACGAACGACGGCGCGCCAAAAATGTCTCGCTGGCGGGCCGCCGCCACATCGGCCCGGGTGCGCTCACCGCCACCTTCGGCCAACGCCCGCTCCAAGGGCGCGCGGTCCAGCCCCGCCTGACGCAGACACTCTTCGATCACCGAGGGCGTGGCCGGGTCGCGGCGCTCGGCGAAGCCGGCCCGGAACACCGCCCGGCAATACGCCGGCAGTCGGAACCCGGTATCAATCCAGGTGGCGGTTTTGGTCGCCAGGGTGCCATTGAACGGAAACCGGGCGGGACGGCGCCAAGCGATGCCCTGGCGCCGGGTCTCGCGCTGCAGATCCAGCCACAGGTAACGGCCCCGGGCCGGGTACAGATTGAACGGGGAATCAGTCCAGCCCTGTTCGCTGAAAATCGGGCCCAGCAGGAACGGCTTCCAGACCACCCGCACACCGGCTTCCGCGGCCGCCGGCTCGATGGTTTCCGCCGCCAGGTAGGCGTACGGGCTGGCGAAATCAAACCAGAATTCCAGTTCCGCCATGGTCAGCGCTCCGCCACGATCGCCAGCGTCACGGTCGCCTTGGCGATCAATTTGCGTGCGCCTTTGCCGTCCTCGGCGAACACCTCGGATTCCGCCACCGTCAGCGTCTTGCCCATCTTGAGAATCGACGCTTCGCATACCAGCGCCACGCCCTGAGCGGGGCGCAGCAGGTTGACCTTGAACTCGGCGGTCAGCGGCATGAACCCGTCATCCAGCAAGGTGCCACAGGCGGCTCCGGCGGTATGGTCCGCCAGCGTCCCCACCGCGCCGGCGTGCACATAACCGTTCTGCTGATTGAGGTCGTCGCGAACCGGCAGGCGCGACACCACCCGGCCCGGCTCAATGCTCTCCACTTCCACCCCCAAAAGGCGCAGAAAGGGCGCCTCCATCAAGATGCGCACCTGGTCCTGATCGGCCATTGGTTATTACTCTCCCCCCGCTGAAGAAAACACTAAGCATTCCCTATCGGGACCTCGTTGACCAGCCCCGCTTGTGGGAGCGGGCCTCGCCCGCGAAAGGATGGCTTTAGCCATCCGGCGGGATACCAGAGACCTTGTTGGTGTTTCGCTTCCTAAGGTCGCTGGGATCCTGCCGGCCGGTTACACCGGCCTTTCGCTTGCAGGCAAGCTCCTACAAAGCCTGCTTCGTAGAAAGATTCTGGCCGCGCACCAAAAAAGCCCCGCCGAAAGGCGGGGCCGAAGAAGATCAAGCAGGACTGGGAGAGTGGCGCCCTTGGGCGCCACGGGAAGGGCTTACTTGAAGATTTCGCCTTTCTCGGCTTTCTCCACCAGCAGCTTGGGCGGCGTGAACCGCTCGCCGTAGGTGTCGGCCAGTGCCTGGGCACGGGCCACGAAGCCGCGCAGGCCGCCGTCATACTGGTTCATGTATTGAACCACGCCGCCGGTCCAGGCCGGGAAACCGATGCCGAAGATGGAACCGATGTTGGTGTCGCCCACCGATTCGATCACCCCTTCGTCGAAGCACTTCACGGTTTCGATGGCTTCGGCGAACAGCATGCGCTCTTGCATGTCCTGGAACGGAATCGCTTCTTTTTCTCCGAACTGTTCTTTCAGTCCGGGCCAGATGTGCGCCTTGCCGTTTTCCGGATACTCGTAGAAGCCCTTACCATCCAGCTTGCCGGGGCGGTCCAGTTCGCGAACCATCTTCTCCATCACCGCCAGAGCGGGGTGGGCCTGGCCGGCGCCCTCGCCTTTGCTGGCCGCTTCCTTGTATTCATCGGCGATCTTCAGCGACAGCTTCATGTTGATTTCGTCGATCAACTTGAGCGCACCCACCGGATAGCCGGCCTGAGTCGCGGCCTGCTCGATGGAGTTGGCGCTCTGGCCTTCACCGACCATGGCGATGGCTTCATTGATGAAGGTGCCGATCACGCGGCTGGTGAAGAAGCCGCGGGAATCGTTGACCACGATCGGCGTCTTCTTGATCTGCAGGGTGTAGTCGAACGCCTTGGCGAGCACTTCATCACTGGTGTTTTCACCACGGATGATCTCCACCAGTGGCATTTTTTCCACCGGGCTGAAGAAGTGAATACCGATAAAGTTTTCCCGGTTCTTCACGCCTTTGGCAAGACCGGTGATCGGCAGAGTTGACGTGTTGGAACCCAGTACCGCATCGGGTTTAACCACGTCTTCCACTTCCTGGAACACCTTGTGCTTGAGCTCGGTGTTCTCGAACACGGCTTCGACAATGAAGTCCACGCCTTCCAGGTCCGCCGGATCGGCGGTGGGGGTGATGCGCGCGAGAATTTCTTCTTTCTTCTCTTTGCTCATCTTGCCCTTGGAAACTTCCTTATCGAGCAGCTTGGCGGAGTACGCCTTGCCCTTTTCCGCGTTCTCGATGGAAATATCCTTGAGCATCACCTGGGCGCCGGAGCGGGCGGTGACGTAAGCGATGCCCGCGCCCATCATGCCCGCACCCAGCACCGCCACGTTCTCGGCCTTGTACTTGGGCACGTCGTTGGGACGGCTGGCGCCGGCATTGATCGCCTGCAGGTTAAAGAAGAACGCGGTGATCATGTTCTTGGAAACCTGGCCGCAGGCCAGTTCCACGAAGTAACGGCCTTCGATGGTGAGGGCGTCGTCGAAGCTCACTTGGGCGCCTTCCACGGCGGCCGCCATGATGTTACGCGGTGCCGGATAGTTGGCGCCTTTCAGCTGCTTGCGCAGGTTGGCCGGGAACGCCGGCAGGTTCTGCGCCATGGCCGGGGTGCTGGGGGTGCCGCCGGGAATCTTGTAGCCCTTTTCATCCCAGGGTTGCTTGGACTTGGGATTGGCTTTGATCCACTCGCGGGCGTTGGCCAGCATCTCTTCCTGGCTGTCCACCACCTCGTCGATGATGCCGACGGATTTGGCTTTTTCCACTTTCAGCCGCTGGCCTTGCATCAGCACCTGCATCAGGGCGTTCTGGATGCCCAGCATGCGCACGCTGCGCACCACGCCGCCGGCACCGGGCAGCAGGCCCAGGCTGACTTCCGGGAAGCCGAATTGCGCTTTCGGGTTGTTCAGCGCAATACGACGATGGCACGCCAGCGCGATTTCCAGACCGCCGCCCAGGGCGGTGCCGTTGAGCGCCGCGACCACCGGCTTACCCAGGGTTTCCAAGCGACGCAGTTGCGCCTTGCCGGCTTCCACGCCTTTGGCGAATTCAGCCGCGTGTTCCGGGGTCACCTTGATCAGGTCATTGAGGTCGCCGCCGGCGAAGAAGGTGCTCTTGGCGGAGGTGACGATGACGCCGGCGATCTGGTCTTTCTCTTTCTCCAGACGGGCGACCATCTCTTCCATGGAACGCATGTAGCGTTCGTTCATGGTGTTGGCGGATTGCTGGGGATCGTCCAGGACCAGGGTAACGATGTTGTCCGCGTCCTGTTCCCAGCGGATAGTTGCTTCACTCATGCTTTTTCTCCAAATCCGGTGGGTTACAGGCGCTCGATAATGGTGGCGATGCCCATGCCGCCGCCCACGCACAGGGTGCACAGGGCGAATTTCTTATCACGGCGTTCCAGTTCGTCGAGCGCGGTGCCCAGGATCATGGCGCCGGTGGCGCCCAGCGGATGGCCCATGGCGATGGCGCCGCCGTTGACGTTGACCTTGTCGTGGTCGAGGCCCATGTCGCGCATGAAACGCATCGCCACGGAGGCAAAGGCTTCGTTGATTTCCACCAGATCCATCTGGTCCACGGTCATGCCGGCTTTCTTCAGTACCTTGCGGCAGGCCGGAGCGGGACCGGTGAGCATGATGGTGGCGTCGGCGCCGCTGATCGCGGTGGCGACAATGCGACCGCGCGGCTTCATGCCGTAGTCCTTGCCCACCTGCTCGTTGCCCAGCACCACCAGGGCGGCGCCGTCGACGATGCCGGAAGAGTTACCGCCGGTGTGCACGTGGTTGATCTTTTCTACGTGGTGGTATTTCTGCAGCGCCACGGCGTCGAAGCCGCCCATTTCGCCCATCACTTCGAAGGACGGGTTGAGGTTGCCCAGCACATCGGCGGTGGTGCCGGCGCGCACGTGCTCGTCGCGGTCCAGCACGGTCATGCCGTTGCGGTCTTTGACCGGCACCACGGAGCGTTGGAAGTGGCCTTTTTCCCAGGCGTTGGCGGCACGGGCCTGGGATTCCGCCGCGAACTCATCCACGTCACGGCGGGAAAAGCCCTCAATGGTGGCGATCAGATCGGCGCCGATGCCCTGCGGGACGAAGCCGGTTTCGTAGTTGGTGATCGGGTCCATGGCCCAGGCACCGCCGTCGGAGCCCATCGGAATGCGGCTCATGGCTTCCACGCCACCGGCGAGAATCAGATCGTCCCAGCCGGAGGCGACTTTCTGGGCCCCGGTGTTGACCGCTTCCAGGCCGGAGGCGCAGAAACGGTTAAGCTGGTAACCGGCCACGGTATCGGGCAGACCCGCGGCCAGCGCGGCGGTCTTGGCGATACAGGCGCCCTGGTCGCCCACCGGAGTGACCACGCCGAGCAGCACGTCGTCGATGCGGTTCACGTCCATGTCGGGGAAGCGGCCGCGAACTTCGTCGATCAAGCCGACCACCAGGTCCAACGGTTTAACGGTGTGCAGGGAGCCGTCCCGCTTACCCCGGCCACGCGGGGTACGGATAGCGTCATAAATATAGGCTTCGGTCATGTAACCTTCCTCTCGCCTTGGGCCAATGCCGGCGGCGCCCGCGGATCGGGAGCGCCGGCTCCTGTGAAAATCAGGCGCTCAGAGTGCCCCACCGACGCCGCCTCAACAATGACAGGAGTGCTCAACGGCCCTGAGCGGAAAGGACACGCCCTTTCCGATAACGCCCGGGCGGACGGCGGCACGGCCATTGCGGGCTCCGGCGACAGGCCCTAGCGTAGCGTCAACCGATCAAGGAGTTACCCATGTCTTCACCCCTGCCCCGCACCCTGGACGTTGCCCGGTCCCTGGCCTCCACGCTGGCCCAGCAAGGCCGTGGCGTCGCCACCCGCCCGGCCAAACGCCAGCCCAGCGAGCCGCTTGAGCTCTACGACATGGAGGGCTGCCCGTTCTGCCGCCTGGTCCGCGAAGCGCTCACCGACCTGGACCTGGACGTGCTGATCTACCCCTGCCCCAAGGGCGGCGACCGCTACCGGCCGCTGGTGGAACGACTCGGTGGCAAGCAGCTGTTTCCCTATCTGATGGACCCCAATACCGGCGTGGACCTGTACGAATCCGCCGATATTATCGATTACCTGTACCGCGAGTACGGCGGTCGCCCGGCGCCCGCCGCCTGGCGTCTGCGTACCTTGCGCACGGTCAGTTCGTTCGCCGCCTCGGTACCCCGTGGCGGGCGCGGTCTGCGCAGCCAGGACAGCGATGTGGCCAAACAGCCGCTGATTCTCTATTCCTTTGAGGCCAGCCCGTTCGCGCGGCTGGTGCGCGAGCGCCTGTGCGAGCTGCAACTGCCGTTTTTGGTGCGCCAGTGCGGACGGGATCAATGGCAGGATTGGCTGTTGCCGCAGGTGCGCGCGGCACTGGAAATGGACTACCAGCCGAGCCAGCGTCACCGCCAAGAACTGGTGGCCCGCGCCGGCCGCGTGGCGATCCCCTATCTGATTGATCCCAATACCGGCGAAGAGCACTTTGAGTCCGGGCGCATTCTTGACTATCTGCAGGAAACCTACGCGCGTTAATTAACAGCGCGGCCTTCTCCGGGACCGCGTTCGGTGCTATATAAGACTCAGTTTACTGCGATATTGATATTGCGACATAGCCACTGTGATATAGAGAGTACCGAACATGAGTCGTCGCCAATTTGATGACTACGACGCCCAGGAATGGCGGGAAGAACACGAGCGGGCCGACAAGGAACGTCGTAAACGGGAAGCCAAGAAACAGCGTCATCACCTGGATGATGACGAGGCGGCTCCCGCGGGACGGTCCCGACCCCAGCGCGACACGCACTGACGGGGATTTGTGGGAGCGGGCCCTGCCCGCGAAAGGGAGCGAAGCACCCGGCACGGTCTCTGGAATCCCGCCGGCCGGCTTTGCCGGCCTTTCGCGGGCAAGGCCCGCTCGCACAAAACCCGCTTCCCGCTTGGTAGCTATTTTGGCGGCCAGATGGCCGGACGGCAGCCCATTGATGTCACCTTCCTGTCGTTTTGGTAGGATTTCTAGCAGAGATTTCTTTCCAGGAGAGGCGCCATGGCCGACTTCGACGATGATTTATTCCGTCAGGAAATGACCGGGGTGGCCCCTCTCAAGGAAGACGACCGGGTGCGCGACTTCCGTCGTGGCGAGCCCAGCTTGACCCAACGCCTGCGCCGCGCCTCCGCGGTGGCCCGCCCCGACCGCGATCCCAACCCGCTGACCCTGCCCGACCAGGTGCCACAGGCCGGCCCCTACGACATCGTCGGATTAAAGAAAAACGGTGTTCAGGAAGGGGTCTATCGCAAACTGCGTCTCGGCAAGTACGAGCCTCAGGCAGCCCTCGATTTGCACCGGGTCCGCCTGGTCGAAGCCCGCGACCGGGTCTATCTGTTCATCCAGGAATCACAGCAGAACGGTCTGCGCACGGTGTTGATCAGCCACGGCAAGGGCGAGCACAGCGAGCGCCCGGCGCTATTGAAGAGCTATGTGCTGTTCTGGCTGGAGCAGTTCGAGCAGGTGCTGGCGTTCCACAGTGCGCCGGCCAACCGGGGCGGCGCCGGCGTGACTCTGGCGCTGCTGCGCAAATCCACCAGCGCCAGCCAGAAAACCCGGGAATTCTTTCACGAGCGCAGCCGCGCCCAGCGCTAGCGACTGACCCGGTTCATGCCGTTGATCGCCGCCACTCGATACCCCTCCGCCATGGTCGGGTAGTTGAAGGTGGTGTCGACGAAATAATGCAGCGTGTTATTGGGCGCCGGCTGGCGCATCACCGCCTGCCCCACATGGACGATCTCCATGGCCTGGTAACCGAAGCAGTGAATCCCCAGCACTTCCAGCGTTTCGCGGTGGAACAGTATTTTCAGCATGCCCACCCGCTCGCCGGTGATCTGCGCCCGCGCCAGATTCTTGAAAAACGCCTGGCCCACTTCGTAGGGCACGCGGGCCTCGGTGAGTTCCTGTTCGCTACGGCCCACCGAGCTGATGCCGGGAATGGTGTAAATACCGGTGGGCACGTCGGTGACCTGTTTGACCACGCCGCCTTCGACGATGCCCTGGGCGCAGAACCGGCCCTGGTCGTAGGAGGCGCTCGCCAGGGACGGCCAGCCGATTACGTCACCCACCGCGTAGACGCCGGCCACTTCCGTTTGGTAACGCTCATCCACCGCCAGTTGGCCCCGGCCGTTGGGCTTGAGGCCGAGATTTTCCAGACCGATATTCTGAGTGTTCCCGGAGCGGCCGTTGCTCCACATCAGGGCATCAGCGCGCAGCCGTTTGCCGGAGCGCAGCACCAGCGTCACGCCGTCGTCGTCCGCCTCGATATGGGTGTATTCCTCGCTGTGGCGAATGGTGGCGCCCTGGTCGCGCAGGTGGTAACTGAGCGCGTCGGAGATTTCCGCGTCGAGGAAATCGAGCAGGTGCTGACGGTTATTGACCAGGTCCACGCGAATGCCCAGGCCGGTGAACAGGCAGCTGTATTCACAACCGATCACGCCGGCGCCGTAGACAATCATATTGCGCGGCGTGTGCTTCATTTCCAGAATGCTGTCGGAGTCGTAGATGCGCGGGTGATCAAAGTCCACGTCCGCCGGACGGTACGGCCGCGAGCCGGTGGCGATCAGAATGTTGCGGGTGCGCAGGGACCACTGACGACCGGCCTGGTCGTCCACCCGCACTTCACCGGCGCCTTCAATTCGACCCTCTCCGTTGAACAAACGCACCCGGTTGCGCACATAGAAGTCGGTGCGCACCTGCACCTGGCTGTCCACCACTTCGCGGGAACGCTGAATCAGATCCTGCCAGCGTACCTGGCGCGGGCTGATCAGACCGCGCAGCAACGGATTGCGCTGGGACCGCACCACCTGACGCACCTGGTGGCGCAACGCTTTGGAGGGAATGGTGCCCCAGTGCGTGCAATTACCGCCCATCTGGCCGTCACGGTCGACCATGGCGACGCGCAGGCCGCCCTTGGCCGCCTGCATGGCGGCGGCTTCCCCGGCCGGGCCGCTGCCCAGCACCACTAGATCCCATCCGGAGCTGATATCCATAACTGGCTGTTACCTCCCGCGTCGCCCGCGCCCCCAACAGGGGGCGCCTTGATAAATACTTGACCGAGACCGTGATAGTCTGGAACTTCGTTACAGTATCGCGCCAAGCGAACTGCCCGCAGCGAACCGAAGGAGCCGATCTATGGAAACGGACCCCTATGACACCCGGCGCTCATCGTCCCCTCTGAGCCGCACCGCGCGCGGCGCCGGCGGCTGGCTGCGCCGTCATCCGCTGGGCGCGCTGCAGATCCTGCTGCTGATTCTGGTACTGATCGTGATTGCCCAGAATCTGGAGACCACATCCATCGACGTGCTGTTCTGGACGCTGGCGAGCCTGCCCAAACTGGTGCTGATTCTGATCAGCATGGTGGTCGGCGCGCTGGTCTGGGAAGGGTTGCGCCGCAAGCTACTGAAGCCGGACCGGGCGCGGGGCGCCACGGTCACCAGTCGAACACATCCTTGACGAAAGGAATGGTCAGCGCCCGCTGGCGGGCCAGGGCCACCCGGTCCAGCGTCGCCAGCCGCTGAATCAACGCCGCCGGCGCCCGCTCGCTACGCAGCACCATGAAGCGGGCCACGTCGCCGCCCAGCTTAAGGCCGCGCTCGCTGGCCCGTTCGATCAGCAGGGTCACCAAATCGTCCTCTTCCAGAGGCTGCAGCCGGAATACCGGGCCCGCGGCCAGCCGCGTGGCCAGGTCCGGCAGCCCCCAGGGCACACCCCCCGGAGAGGCGCCGGCACTAAACAGCAACGTCCCGCCCAGAGCCATCACCCGGTTATAGAGATGGAACAGCGCTTCCTCCCATTCCCCATGGCCGGCGAACAAATCCACGTCGTCCACCGCCAGCAATTGGAACTGCTCCATGGATTCAAGCACGTCCGGCACCAGGGGCAGCAGCTCGGCGGCGGGTAACAGGCAGGCGTCGCGTCCTTGCTCCTGGGCCCGGCGCACCGCCCCTTCCAGCAAATGGCTGCGGCCCTGGCCGGCGGCGCTCCACACAAACACTTGACGCTCGTCGCCGTCGCCGGCGGCGGACACCGTGGCCCAGGCAGCGCGGTTCGGCCCGGCATGGAAATTCTCCAGGGCATGGCCTTCGCGTAGCTCAAGGGCGAGGGGCAGTTGACCGGTCACGGGCGGCTAGCGGAAACAGAACGTGGGTGACTGCGCGGCCGGGGCCTCGCATTCGCTGAGCCCCTCCACACCGGTCACGCTGCGTATCAATTGCGGGCGGCCGCCGGCGAAGTCCACTTCGAACTGGACCCGGTCGTCACTGGCTACCCGCAACGCCACCGACCGCATCGGCCCCAGGTCCGACAGCGCCTGGCGCAGCCGCTGCCAGTCGCTCAGGCGGCGGACACCGCGCACCGTAATCCAGCCGGAGCGGTCAATCAGCGCGTCGGTGGTGGGCGCCGACGGGGACGGCCCGGCAACGTCCACCTCGCCCCCGCCGTCGCCGGTCGCGGCACTTACCGAATAGCGGTCGGCGATGCGGTCGGCGATCACAGCCACTAACCGATCCAGCGCGGCGCCGGTATCGTCGGCGCGGTCGCGGCTGTTGGCCACGGCGTCTCCATCCTGGAGCAGACGCCAGTTCAGGGTGGTGGCGCCGCCCTGGCCGCTGTCGTACAACACCGCCGTGGCCACCCAAGTGGCATCGTAACGGCGGGAAGCCTGCAGAAGCGGGCCGTCGAAGCGGCCACGAACGTCGGCGACCGCGACCGTGTCACGGTCGCGCGCGTCCCATTCCGGCAACGTCAGAGCGACGCCGCGACGGGCCGCCGCCGCAGTCAGTTTTTCCGCCAGGGGGTCACCGGCGGCCACCATTCGGCCCTGGCCGGCGCCTTCCGAGACCAGCCACACCAGCACCGGCGGCCGCTCGCCGCTCCACACCGGCGCGCCCTGGTCGGACAAATGGCGCACCAGTGCACGGTCATCGAATGCCGCTCTTAACCGCGGCGGCGTGCCGCCCTCGTAGGCGTAGCGCATCAACCAACGGGACGGGTCATCGAGAACACCGGCGACGCCGGGCAACTCCGCCACTTGGTCGCGGCCGGTAAGCCGGCGGACGACCGTCTCCAGCCCCTGCCGCAACGCCTGCTCGCGGGCTTGCACGCCCCGTGGCTGCTCGCTCTCCAGGGGCACCGACACCTCACCGATATCGGCGGCGAACACGGAAGAAGCGCACAGAAACCCGACAATCAGGCCTAACAGCAAGCGATACATCGAACCATTCCGAATCAGAGAACTTCAGGGCGCGACATTATCACTGATATGGCCGGCGCTGGCGAATATCCACTCGCCGGTTCCCCCGCAGGGACGGCGGTTGCTAGAATAGCGCGCCCTCACCTTCCTGGAGCCTGCCATGAGCGAACAAAAACGGCCGCTGACGTACCGCGACGCCGGCGTGGACATCGATGCCGGTAATGACCTGGTCAAGCGCATCGGCCCAATAGCCAAGCGCACCCTGCGCCCGGAAGTGATGGGCGGCCTGGGCGGCTTCGGCGCGCTCTGTGCCCTGCCCGAGGGGTATAAGAACCCGGTGCTGGTGGCCGGCACCGACGGCGTCGGCACCAAGTTGCGCCTGGCCATGGAGCACGACTGCCATGACACCGTGGGCATCGACCTGGTGGCCATGTGCGTCAACGATCTGGTGGTGGGCGGCGCGGAGCCGCTGTTTTTCCTCGACTACTACGCCACCGGCAAGCTGGATGTGGACACCGCCGCGCGAGTGGTTTCCGGCATCGGCGAAGGCTGCGAGCAGGCCGGTTGCGCCCTGATCGGCGGCGAGACCGCGGAAATGCCCGGCATGTACGAGGGCGAGGATTACGACCTGGCCGGCTTCTGCGTCGGCGTGGTGGAGCGCGACGGCGTCATCGACGGCAGCCAGGTGGAACCCGGCGACACCATCATCGGCCTGGACGCGTCCGGCCCGCATTCCAACGGCTACTCCCTGGTGCGGCGCATCCTCGAGCAGGCCGACGACACCGGCGACCTGGACGGCAAACCGCTGATGGAACACCTGCTGGCGCCCACCCGCATTTACGTGAAAAGCCTGCTCGATCTGATCAAGCAGGTACCGGTGCACGCCCTGGCGCACATCACCGGCGGCGGTCTGCCGGAAAACCTGCCGCGGGTGCTGCCCAAGGGCACCCGGGCGGTGATCGATACTCAGTCCTGGCAGTGGCCGGCGGTGTTCCGCTGGCTCCAGGAACAAGGCCAGGTGCCCACCAACGAGATGTACCGCACCTTCAACTGCGGTGTCGGCATGGTAGTGGTGGTACCTCAGGCACAGGTGGACCAGACCCTGGCGCTGCTGGAAGCGAGCGGTGAAAACGCCTTCGTGATCGGCGCCATCCACGCCAGCGACAATGACGAACCCGAAGTATCCCTGGAAGGCCTGGCCTCATGACCCACCGGCTTGCGGTGCTGATCAGCGGCACCGGCTCCAACCTGCAAGCCATTCTTGACGCCATCGAGGCCGGCGCGTTGCCTGCCCGGATCAGCCTGGTGCTGAGCAATAAAGCCAGCGCCGCCGGCCTGGCCCGCGCCGAGCGGGCCGGCGTCCCGGCGGAGGCGATCGACCACCGGGGCTTTCCGGACCGCGCCAATTTCGACCAGGCGATGATCGAGCGCATCGACGCCCACGGCGCCGATACCGTGGTGCTAGCCGGTTTTATGCGCATTCTCAGCCCCGGCTTCGTGCGCCACTACCAGGGCCGGCTGATCAACATCCACCCTTCCCTGCTGCCCAAGTACCCGGGGCTCAACACCCATGCCCGGGCGCTGGAAGCCGGCGATCAGGAGCACGGCTGCTCGCTGCATTTCGTCACCGACGAGCTGGACGGCGGCCCGCTGATCGCCCAGGCCCGTTTCCCGGTGGCGGCGAACGATACCGCGCAAACCCTGTCAGAAAAGGTTCAAGCCCAAGAACATCGCTTGTACCCTGAGGTGTTGCGCTGGCGTGCGCAGCAGCGCTTACAGATGACCGACCAGGGAGTGGAACTGGATGGCGAACGCCTGCCCGCGCAGGGCTTTCAGATGGACACGCACGGCTAGCGTACTACTCGCCGGCCTGCTGGCCGCGACCCCGGCTTTCGCGGAATCCCCGGTGGAAAGCTTCGATACCCAATACCGGCTGAAAGCCGCCGGCTTCCCGTTCACGGTGGGCGCGCAGCGCACCCTTTCCAAGGCCGGCGGCGAGCGCTGGGAAATGGAAGTGACAGCCAGCAATTTTCTTGGCGAAATTCGCGAGACCTCGGTGTTCACTTGGCAGGACTGCCTGCCCGTGACCCACTACTACGGCTATCACCGGGAAGGTCTGGGCCGGGTCAAAGCGGCGGAGTTGCGCATTGCCGACCAACAGGCCACCAGCGAACGCACCGAACACGAACCCTACCGCTACGCGGTGGACGAGCCGGCCACCGACAAGATCGCCCTGACCCTGGCGCTGCAGTGCCACCTGGCCCGTGGCGACCGGGACATCACCCTTAATGTGGCCGACGAGCGCGGCGTGGAACAACAACGCTTCCAGGTGGAAGGCCGGGAAACACTGGAAATCGACGGCAAGGATCTGGCCACCGTGAAGGTGCGGCGGCTGCGCGAAGCGGACAGCGAGCGGCAAACCTGGCTGTGGTTCGCCCCCGAAAGCGATTACACCCTGGTACAACTGGTCCAGGAAAACGACGACGGCCGCCACGTCATGAACCTGGAGAGCCTGCCATGAGGAGATACCTGAACAGGTTGCTGCTGCTGGTGGCGGCAAGCCTGTTACCGGTCCTGGCGGCGGGCGCGACGCTGCCGCCCTTCTCCGCCGAATACCGCATCTACGTGAATAAAATCCCCACGCCGATCGAGGCGGACCTGGTGCTGGAACCCGCCAGCGGCGAAGACCGCTACCACATGCGCTTCGAAGCCCATTCCTGGCTGCTCAACAACCGCGAGGAAAGCTGGTTCCACTGGAACGACTGCGCCCCCCGCACCGAGCGCTACACCCACGAGTTCAAGGGCTTCGGCAAGCACCGTTACCACGACACCGACTTCGACTGGCAACAGAGCCGGGCGGTGAGCGAATCGGATTCCGGCGAGGAGTCCTTCCCGATTCCCGACGAGGCGCTGGATGAGCTCAGCATGCTGCTGCGCGCGCGTTGCGTGTTCGCCACCGGCGACAAGGAATACAGCGCCATCAGCGTGTACGGCGACGATATTCGCGAGCATCACTTTATCGTTATCGACCGGGAAACCATCGACACGCCGATGGGCGAGCTGGACACCCTGGTGGTGGAAAAGAAGCGGGAGAAAGACAAGGAAGAAAGCCGCCGCACCCTGTTCTGGGTGGCCCCGGACGTGGGCTATATGGTGGTCAAAGCGCGCCACATTGAAAGCGCGCTGTTACACGGTGAGCTGATCATGACCGAATACAACGGCCCCATCCCTGAGTAGATCGGGTCAGGTACGCGGCAGCGTCACGCCGCGCTGACCCTGATATTTACCGCCGCGATCTTTATACGACGTCTCACAGACTTCATCGGATTCCAGGAACAGCATCTGCGCCACGCCCTCATGGGCGTAGATGCGCGCCGGCAGATTGGTGGTGTTGGAAAACTCCAGCGTCACGTGCCCTTCCCATTCCGGCTCCAGCGGCGTCACGTTGACGATGATACCGCAGCGCGCGTAGGTGGATTTGCCCAGGCAGATGGTCAGCACACTGCGCGGAATACGGAAGTACTCCACGGTGCGGGCCAAGGCAAAGGAGTTGGGCGGAATGGTGCAATAGTCGCCCTTGATGTCGACAAAGCTTTTCTCATCGAAATGCTTGGGGTCCACGGTGGCCGAGTGAATATTGGTGAACACTTTGAATTCGTCGGCGCAGCGCACGTCATAGCCGTAGCTGGAGACCCCGTAGGAAATCAGTTTTTCGCCGTTGGCATCGGTGCGCACCTGGCCGGCCTGGAACGGCTCTATCATGCCGTGCTCGGTGGCCATGCGGGTGATCCAGCGGTCGGACTTGATGCTCATTGGAATCCTTTATTGGTTCGGCGACCCGAAACGTTTAATGGTACCCGGAATCAGTGCTGCATCACCACCTTGGGAAACGGGCGCCGGCCCTCGCGGGTCAGTGACAGGCGCGCCGCCATGCGCCGCGCGGTGTCCAGGTAAAGACGGGCCTCGGCGCTGTCCGGGTCCGCCGCCACGGTGGGCGTGCCGCCGTCCGCCTGCTCGCGAATACGCAGGGACAGCGGCAGCGAGCCGAGCACCGGGGTATCGTAATCACGGCCCATGCGGTCGGCGCCGCCCTGGCCGAACACATGCTCTTCATGGCCGCAATTCGAGCAGATGTGCACCGCCATGTTCTCGACAATGCCCAGCACGCCGACGTCCACTTTACGGAACATTTCCACGCCTTTGACCGCGTCCAGCAGGGCGATGTCTTGGGGGGTGGTGACCACCACCGCCCCGGCCACCGGGATTTTCTGCGCCAGGGTCAGCTGAATGTCGCCGGTGCCCGGCGGCAGGTCGACGATCAGATAATCCAGGTCGTGCCACAGCGTCTGTTGCATCATCTGGGTGAGCGCACCGCTGGCCTTGGGCCCACGCCAGACCACCGGCGTCTGCTCGGTGACCAGGTAGCCCATGGACATGGTCTGGATGCCGTGCGCCATGACCGGCACGAAGGCGTTGCCGTCCCGGGTTTCCGGGCGGGTGCCCTTGGGCAGGCCAAGCATGATCGGCTGGCTGGGCCCGAAGATATCCGCGTCCAGCAGGCCCACCTTGGCGCCCTCCGCGTGCAACGCCAGCGCCAGGTTCACGGCGGTGGTGGATTTCCCCACCCCGCCCTTGCCGGAAGCCACCGCGATCACATTGGCCGCCTGCATCATCGCCGGCATATCGTGCTGGGCCCGGTGCGGTTTGATGCGCACCGACAGATCCAGCGCCAGCTCGCGGCCTTCCAGCAGCGGGGTCACTCGTTCTTCGATGTCCCGACGCAGCGCCGGCAAGCGCGAGGCGCAAGGGTACCCGGGGTGCACCACCAGACGCACGCGCCCTTCCTGTTCCTCGATTTCCGTCACCATACCGGCGGAAATCAGGTCGACGCCGAGTTCCTCGGGGATGATTTCGCCCAGAGACTGTCTAATCGCCTGCTCAATACGCGTCATGGTACCTCCTGCAACTCAGGAGGGGATGATAGAGTTAGCGCAGCCCACAACCAAGGGCCGTACACACTTAATCGCGAGGAGACCCCCATGAGGAAGACCGCCCACCTTTTCACCGTCCTGTTGGCCGCCCTGGTGCTCACCGCCTGCGGCGGCAACGGGCAGCCGCTCGCCGACCGCGATACCGTCAGCGTGTCCGGTGAGGGCACCATCAAGGCCCGCCCGGACATCTTTACGCTGGTGGCCGTGGCCCGCGAGCGCGGTGACGACGTGGCGGCCATGAAGGGCGAGGTCGACCGGCAGGTGCAGGCGATGCTGGATCTGGCCGGCCAGCTGCAGATCGATGACAAGCACATCACCGCCAGCGACATCCAGATCGCCCCGGAATGGGAGTATCAGCCCGAGCGCAGATTGATCGGCCATCAGGTGAGCCGTGAAGTGAGCTTCCGCACCTCGGGCGTGGAACGCTACGCGGAACTGGCGGACGGTCTCGCCGACCTGGGTCTTAAGGAAGTGCGCCCAGGCGGCAGTGAAATCAGCAACGCCAACCAACTGGCCAACCAGGCGTTGGAAAAGGCGGTGCGCGCCGCCCGTGAAAAAGCCGAGATACTGGCCCGGGCCGCCGGCCGCGAGCTGGGCGAAGCAATGCAGATCAGCGCCCAGGGCCATAATGTTCCCGGCCCGATGCCGATGCGCGCCGCCATGGCCAAGGAAGACGCCTCACAGAGCTACCGCCCGGGCGAGCAGGACGTGACCGCCAGCGTGCAGGTCACCTTCCAGCTGAACTGACCTCATGGGTCCGCTAGGCTTCGTATCCGCGGTCGGGATGCGCGCGTATCTTGCCGCGGCCCGGGCCGCCGGCGTGGACAGCGCCGGCGCCCTCACGGCGGCGGGCATCGATGCCGGGATAGCGGCGCGCCCGGACGCCCACGTGCCGGGTGATCGCTTCCAGGCCCTGATCGCGGAACTGGCCGAGCGCAGCGGGGACCCGCTGTTCGGCCTGCACGCCAGTGAACATATGCCGCAGGATGTGTTCAACGTACTCGGCTATATCGGCCTGAGCGCCAGCACGCTGCTGGAGGCCCTGGCCAAAGTGGCGCGCTATGAGAAACGAATCGGCGATCTGGGCCGCGTGGAGACCCGGTTGCGCGGCAACGAGTCGCGGATACTCTGGCACTGCCACTTCACCCACCAACCGGTGCGGCGCCATCTGGTGGAAGCCGTGTTCGCCGGCTGGCTGGTTTACACCCGCTGGCTCGCCGACGATCCGGCGCTCATCCCGGAGCGGGTCTGGTTCGAACACGCCGGCCCCACCGACCCCCGCCAAGCACAGGAATACCAACGGTTATTCGGTTGTCCGGTGGAGTTCAATCAGCCCTACTCCGCTTTGATCGGCGACCGCGACATGCTCGCCCGCCCACCACGCCGGGCCGAACCGCAACAACTGGCCCCCCTGGAAGACCACGCCGCCCGGCATCTGGAAACCCTGGGCATCGCCACCAGCCTGTCCCTGCGCGTCCGTCATCACCTGCAGGCGGCGCTGGGCGGCCCCCTACCCGACCGCGACCAGGTCGCCCAGGCCTTGCGACTCAACACCCGCACCCTGCACCGGCATCTGGTCGCCGAAGGCACCGGCTGGCGGGAAATCCTCGACAGCGTGCGCCTGGAGCGCGCCAAGACCCGCCTGCTGGAAAGCCGCTGCCCGCAAGCGGAGATCGCCGCGGACCTGGGTTATGCGGACATCCGCTGCTTCCAGCGCAGCTTCAAACGCCATACCGGCGTTACACCCGGCCAGTACCGTCGTGGCCTGGACTCCGGCCAATAGCGACAATATTTACATTGCTCGATGGCAATATTATGGCTTTGTCGGACAATCCGGGAGACAGGTCCCGGCCCGGCGAGGCTAGACTCGGAGACAACGATAAAAACAGTATCCGCCAGGGAGAACCGCATGAAACGCACGCTCAAGCAGCTTGAGCGCGCTATCGCGCAAGCCAGCAGCTACGACGAATGGTGCCGTGCCAGCCGTGAATACGACCGGTTCGGCGGCGCCGATGAGTGGAAGGACATCGACCGCTCGCCCCACTACGATTACGAGTTGATCCGTAACCGTTTGTGGCAGATTCGCCAGGCCCGCGAGCGCCACGACGTCAACAAACTGGTCTTTCACCTTCATGAAGGCCTGCACGGCAATCTGGGCAATATCTCCAACCCCGCCCTGTACGGCCACAGCCGCACCGGCACCAAGCGGCTGATCGAGCGCTACCTGGAAGAGGTATGCACCGCCCTGGACTACCTCTGCGACGAAGACTTCGCCGAGTTCGGGCTCAAGCAAAAACTGGATTTCTTCGAAACCACCGGCCAGGCCTTCGGCCAGAGCTGCCTGATGTTCTCCGGCGGCGCCGCCCTCGGGCTGTTCCATATCGGCGTGGCGAAAACCCTCTGGGAACAAGGGCTGCTGCCCTCGGTGATCTCCGGCTCCAGCGCCGGCAGCATTGTCGCCGCCGTGGTCGGCACCCACGACAACGACGAACTGGCCGCCAAGCTGGAACCAGAAAACATTTATTTGGAAGCGTTCAAGGCGATCGGCTGGAAAGGCCTGCTGCGCGGCACCCCGGTGCTCGACGGCGACCACTTGGAGGCCTGCCTGGAAGAGAACATCAAGGACCTGACGTTCGAAGAGGCGTACCGCAAGACCGGCCGCGAGATCAACATTACCGTCAGCCCCTACGACCGCAACCAGCAAAGCCGGCTGCTCAACTGGCGCACCTCGCCGAATGTGCTGATCCGTAAAGCGGCGCTGGCGAGCTGCGCGATCCCCGGCATCTATCCGCCGGTGAACCTGTGGGCGAAAAATCTGGACGGCGAACGGGTGCCCTACATCCCCGGGCGTAAATTCGTCGACGGTTCAATCCAGGACGATCTGCCGATCCGCCGTCTGTCGCGGTTGTTCGGCGTCAACCACTCCATCGTCAGCCAGACCAACCCCCACGTGGTGCCCTTCCTGCCACGCAGCGAAAGCACCAGCTCCAGCCTCAGCACCCTGAGCGACTGGGCCATCCGCAACGTCTCCATGAACCTGCATTACGGTCTTGAATTGGTGCGCCGCCGGGTACACTCAAACGACCTGGGCCTGATCGTCGACAAGGCACAGACCGTGGTCAAACAACGCTACATCGGCGACATCAACCTGATTCCGCCGCGCCAGCCACGCAACGCCCTGCGCGTGCTCAGCAACCCATCGCTGGAAGACGTGCGCGCGTTCATCCGCGCCGGCGAACAAACCACTTGGCCGAAGCTGGCGATGATCGACAACACCACCCGCATCAGCCGCACGTTCCGTGCCTGCCGCGAACGACTTGATCAGTTGGAAGAACGCACCCTCAACCGCCTTAGCGTGGCCGCCAACGGCTGAGCATCACCGGTACCCTGCGCCGCGGGGTGCTATTTGCTTAGCGCGATTGATTATGACCGGCCCCCTTTAAAGGGGGGCCGGAAGCCTCTATGTTCTTAGCACCAAGCCAACAACATGGCATTCGTACTGAGACCAGGAGACATACCCATGGCACTGCAACTCGGCGATACCGCCCCGGATTTCAAACAGGATTCCACCGACGGCCCGATTTCGTTCCACGACTGGGCCGGCGACAGTTGGGTGGTGCTGTTCTCTCACCCCAAGGATTTCACCCCGGTGTGCACCACCGAGCTTGGCGAAGTAGCCCGCCTCAAGCCCGAATTCGACAAGCGCAACGCCAAGGTCATCGGCCTGTCGGTGGACCCCCTTGAAGACCACAACGCCTGGTGCGGCGACATCGAGGAAACCCAGGGCTCGGCGCTGAACTTCCCGCTGCTGGCCGACGCGGATCGCTCCGTGAGCCAGGCCTACGGCATGATTCACCCCAATGCCGACAACACCCTGACGGTGCGCAGCGTGTTCGTGATCGACCCGAACAAAAAGGTGCGCCTGACCATCACCTACCCGGCCAGCACCGGGCGTAATTTCGACGAAATCCTGCGGGTGATCGACAGCCTGCAGCTCACCGACGGCCACAAGGTGGCCACCCCGGTGAACTGGAATGACGGTCAGGATGTGATCATCGTACCTTCCGTGGACAACGAGGCCGCCGCCAAACTGTTCCCGGAAGGCTGGGACGAGAAGAAACCGTATCTGCGGATGGTGAAGCAGCCCAAGAAGAGCTGATTCACCTGGGTCTCGCCGCCCTTTCGCGGGCCGGGCCCGCTCCCACATTGTGTGGAACCGGCTGGACAGGGCGCGCGAATCCCGGTGTAATAGCCGCCGTTCGCGGGTGTAGTTCAATGGTAGAACGGCAGCTTCCCAAGCTGCATACGAGGGTTCGATTCCCTTCACCCGCTCCAAACACAAGAAGGGCCGCCTAGCGCGGCCTTTTTTGTGTTTGGAGTCGCTTCTGCCTGTGAAAGGAAGCGGAATTGTGCGAGCGGGCCCTGCCCGCGAAAGGGAGCGAAGCTCCCGGCAGGATCCCAGAGACCTCTCTAACGGCAACACAAACAGCGTCTCTGGCATCCTGCCGGCCGGCTATAGCCGGCCTTTCGCTTGCAAGGCAAGCTCCCACAAAAACTCCGGCTTCACAGGATGTTCCTGAGCGCTGAATCAATAGCGTTCAAGCATTGCCGTTCTGGCTTACACGAATTTCATCCCTGGCCGACAGAGCGACGCCCTTGATTGTTCGAGACTGACCCCTTCGGTTTATTGATGGGAGGGGACAAGGATGTCTCGTGCAATTTTTCTTTTCGTACTCGCCACGGTGCTGGCGTTCGGTGTGGTGGTGGCCAGCGTGGGGCACGGCCGCACCGTGCCGGCGCTGGCCCAGGCCCGTGTCTATCAGGGCGAAGCGGATCTTTCCCGCTATTGGGTCAGCGAGAAGTTCGACGGGGTGCGCGCCTACTGGGATGGCGAAGACCTGATCTCCCGGCACGGCAACCGCTTCGACGTACCGGCGGCCTTCACCCGCGGCTTTCCGGAGCAGCCCCTGGACGGCGAGCTTTGGATGGGGCGCGGCACCTTCAGCCGTATGGTGGGGTTGATCAACCGGCACGACACCGGGCCGGAACACTGGCGCGATGTCTATTACATGGTGTTCGACCTGCCCCGGGCGGCGGGCCCCTTCAATGAACGGTTGCAAACGCTGCGCGGTCTGCTGAAGCACCATGACAATCCGCATTTGCGTCTGGTGCGGCAACTCAAAGTCCCCGGCCGGGCGGCGCTGGACCGACGCCTGGAAAAGGTGATCGAAGCCGGCGGCGAGGGCCTGATGCTGCACCGGGGCGACGCGCCCTACCGCAGCTACCGTTCGGCGGACCTTCTCAAGGTGAAGCCCTACCAGGATGCCGAGGCGCGTGTGGTGGCTCATTTGCCCGGCGAGGGGCGGCTGGAGGGAAAGATGGGGGCGTTGCTGCTGAAAACCGCCGGCGGTCAGCATTTTCGTCTTGGCACCGGCTTCACTGATGCCCAGCGGGCGGCTCCGCCGCCAATCGGCAGCCTGGTAACCTACAAGTTTTATGGGCGCACGCGACATGGTCTGCCCCGTTTTCCGAGCTTTCTAAGGGTGCGGCGCGAAGGGCCGGGCTTCATTAGATAGCAGCACGGTTAACAGTTCAGCGCTTGAAGAGCCGGCCGTACTGGGCGATAACGGGAGGCTATTTTGCTTTCAGGGAGTCTCTCTATGCCCAGCGCCTTGATCACCGGAGCCCGTGGCTTTCTCGGCGGCCATATCGCCCGTCACCTACTTGAGGAAGGCTGGCAGGTTACCGCCCTGTTGCGCCCCGATAGCGACGGCACGGCGCTGTCCGAAGCCGGTGTCTCGGTGGTCCATGCGCCCATGGACAATCACGCCGAGGTAACGCACGTGATGCCACCAGCGGTGGACGCCGTTTTTCATGTGGCGGGCAATACCAGCCTATGGCGCAAGGGCAACGAGCGCCAGTACCGTGACAATGTGCTCGGCACGCGAGCGATGGTGACCGCCGCCTTGCGCAACCAGGTCGGGCGTTTCGTCTATACCTCGTCGATCTCCGCCTGGGGCATCCAAGAGGGCACGGTGGATGAGAGCACCTCGCCCAATATGGCGGAGGACTGGATCGGCTATAACCAGACCAAGTTCCAAGGTGAGGAGGAAGTTCTTGCCGGTGTACACAGCGGCCTGGACGCGGTGATTCTCAATCCGTGCGCGATCATTGGTTCCGGCGATACCCATAACTGGTCGCAAATGATCACGCTGATCAACGAAGGCAAGCTACCGGGTGTGCCGCCGGGCTCCAGTAATTTTTGTTCGGTGCGGGAAGTGGCCAGGGCGCATGTCAAAGCGTGGCAGCAGGGCCGCACCGCCGAGAATTACATTTTGGGTGGCGTGGAAGCGAGCTTTCTTGAATTGGCACAGACCATCGGCGAGTTGCTGGGTAAACCGGCACCCAAGCGTACCCTCTCACCGCGGCTTTTGCGCTTTCTCGGTCAGGTCTACCCGATCGGTTCCTTATTCACCGGCAAAGAGCCGCGCTTTACCCCGGAAAAAGTGGCCATGCTCACTAACCGTGTGCGTGCCAACAGCCGCAAAGCCGTGGAGGAATTGGGCTTCGACGAGAGCGTGCCACTGGAAACCATGCTGCGCGATTGCATCGACTGGATGCGAGAAACCGGGCGCCTTTAGCGCAACGCCCGGTAGACACGGAAACGGTTGGTCTCGCGAACTACCTGCACATGCCGGAACGCCGCGTCGAGCCACTGCACGTAAGGCAGCTCGCGGTTTGCCACCATCCAGAATGCACCGCCTTCCTCGAGATGACGCGGTGCCTGCTCGATCAGCCGACGGGTGATCGACATGGTCCGGTCACGGCCGTCGTGAAACGGCGGATTGGTCACCAGGATCTGGTAACGCCCCGCCACGCCGCCGTAGAGGTCGCCCCCCAACACCGTGCCCTGCAGATGGTTTCGATCCAGGGTGCTGCTGGCGGCCGCCACCGCGGTGGCGCTCACATCAGTGCCGGTAACGTTGCAGCCAGCGTGGGCGAGCGCGGCGGTGATTACCCCACACCCACAGCCCATATCCAGCGCTTTGCCCCGCGGCGCCGCCTCGGCAAGTGCCTGCAACAAGAGGGCGGTGCCCTCGTCCAGGCGGCCGTGGCTGAATACTCCGGGATAGCTGATCACATCCAGATCGTCGACGCGCACCACACTTTCCACCTGCTCCAGGGACACTGCCGGCCCCGGACGCAAGGCGCCACGATAAACCTTACAGTGGCGTGCGCTGTCCACCAGGGTCACCGCATCCGCGTGCCGGGACAAACGCGTCACACCGCCGCGGATGCCGCCCTTGGCGGGCCCCACCAGCCAGACCTCCAGGGGTTCTTTCACGCTACCGGCGAGCCCGCGCAGCAGCAGTTCCAACCGCTCCGACGATTTCGGCAGCGGCAGGATCACCAGGTCCGTGCTCTCGGGAAGGGTGGGCAGAGGCGCCCATTGATGGGCGCCGACGGTGTAGTCGTCGGCGTGCAGGTAGACCTGTTCGGCGGGCAAGTCGGCCAGCTCCGGGTCGTTGGCGTCAACCACCAGAACCCGCCGTCCGGCCAGGTTCTCTTCCTGTCGCCACAATAACCGTGTGCTGTTTTCCATCGCTTGGCGCCTCGGCAAAGCGGGCAGTATAAACAAACCGGGCCGCGGGGGATAAATTCGCCTTTCACGGCGCGATTCAAGTTTTACATAAACACCACGCCCCGCAGGCTTCCCTACCGATAGAATGCGCGAATCAGACGATGTTGTGGAGGCAAAGGATGGTCCGTTCCGCAGTTCTGGCTATTGGTATTTTGATGGCGTCCCTGGCCTGCGCCGACACTCGCGAAAGCGCGTTCGAAGAAGCGCTGCACGCCGCTCGCAATGATGATTGGAATGGTCTGGTGCAGGCGCAAAAGCGCCTGGCCGACGATCACCCGCTGCAGGCTTATCTGGAGTTCCACCGGCTGCGCGCCGCCCTGCCCGAGCTGTCCCCGCAGCGGGTGGTCGCGTATGGCGAACGCTATCCGGATTCCCCGCTGCCCGACGACATTCGCCAGCATGCCCTGGTGGCGTACGCCAAACAGGGTCGCTGGCAGGATGCCCTGAAGGTCTACGACCGTGCCCCGCGGGGCACCGAGCTGCGCTGTTATTACCTGCGCGCGCAATGGGAAAACGGCGATAAAGGTGTACTCCCTCAGGTTCGCGAACTCTGGCTCTCCGGCAGCTCACGGCCGTCCAGTTGCGACCCGTTGTTCGACACCGCCCGGGATCAAGAGGTGATCGGCGAGCAGGAAATCTGGCAACGCCTGCTGCTCGCCTTTGACCAGGGCGCCACCGGCCTGATGAGCTATCTGGCCGACATGCAGAGCGGCGCCGACGCCACCGCCGGTGAATGGCTCGCTCGCCTCTACCGGGACCCGGAGCGGCTGCGCGAGTTGCCCGAGGGGATCCGTGGCGAACGCCGCGAGCAGTTGCTCAGCGCCGCCCTGCGCCGCCTGGCCTACACCGATACAGTGCGCGCCCGCGAGCTGTTTCAACAGGAAAGCGCCAATCTGGGCCTCAATGACCCGGCACTGCGCGAGCGCGCCGGAGAACGCATCGCCTGGTACTCCACCATTCGCGGCATTGAAGAAAACCGCCCATGGCTGGATCGCTGGCTGGCGAACAACGGCAGCGCGGACACCCTGGACCAGCGCGCCCGGCGCAGCGTGATCGAACAACGCTGGGACGAGCTGCCCGACTGGGTGGCCCGCCTACCGGCGGCGACACGCGACGACAGCCGCTGGCAATACTGGCTGGCGCGTGCCGCGGAGGAAAACGGTGACGACGACAGGGCTCGCGCGCTCTGGGGCAAGGCTGCCGAACAACGTAATTTCTATGGCTTCCTGGCGGCCGAACGGCTTGGCCAGGCGCCGCGTTTCAGCAATGCCTCCCCGGCCACCGACGACAGCGCCCCGACGCAGCCGGGGCTGGCGCGGGTGGCGCTGCTGCGGGACATCGACGAGCCGCAACTGGCCTGGGACGAGTGGAACTGGATGCTTTGGCACAGTAGCGAGGGGCAGCGACGCAAGCTGGCGCAGCACGCGCTGCAGCAAGGCTGGTTCGATTTGGTTGTGCAAGCCTCGATCCAGGCCCGCGCCTGGAACGTGCTGGCCTGGCGTTTTCCCGCCGCGCACCGCGACCTGTTCGTGGCCGCCGCCCGCCGCCATGACCTGGACCCTTGGCTGACCATGGCGGTGGCGCGCCGCGAAAGCGCTTTTTACCCCCATGCCCGCTCCCCGGTGGGCGCCCAGGGCCTGATGCAACTGATGCCTGGCACCGCCCGGAAAGTGGCGCTCGACGCCGGTCAAACCCCGCCCGGGGCCCGCCAGGTGATGGATCCGGACACCAACGTGGCCCTGGGCAGCCGTTATCTGGCGGAGTTGCTCGAGCGGTTCAACGGCAACCGGGTGCTGGCGCTGGCCGCCTATAACGCCGGCCCGCACCGGGTGGACGACTGGCTCGCCGAGGAAGAAGAAGCGGTGCCGGCGGACGTGTGGATCGAATCCATCCCCTTCTATGAAACCCGGGAATACGTCCAGGCGGTGCTCACCTACCGGGTGCTGTTCCAGGGCTTGCACGGCGACCGGGAAGAACTGGTGCTACTGCGTCCCGATGAGCGCCGCACGCCCTACTCCCTGGGGATGATGGATTAGACGCTGGCTCAGTCGAGCTGGCGGATGTGGTAATCCAGGCGCCCCCGGCGCAGCAGGGGCGCCAGCCGGGCATCCTGTTGCAGGCGGCGTCGCAGATGCACGCTGCGCGCCGGGTCGCGGGTGAACGCCACCACCGCGTTGTGGCAGTCGCCACAGGATAACCGGAAGCGACTGCTCCAACCTTTCATGCTCTGCTGGTCAGCCGCATGGCTTTGCCGGTATTCGGTGAAATCACCGAAATTCATCACCAGCGTGCCGCGCTCGCTGACATGGCGGGCGAGCGTCCGCACCCAGGCCCGGTCGGCGGGCACCGCCCGGCTGACCACGTCGTTATCCGGCGCGAACAGGTCTTCAATGATCAAATCGAATGGCTCACCGTCGTAGGCGTTGAGCCAGGCCACCGCGTCGCCGAGCACCGTTTGCTCGCCGTCGTCCACCACCGAAAAAACCTCGCGGGCCACCGCCAGGTGGTGGGGGTCCAATTCCACGGCGATCAGCTTTTCCGGAGCCAGCAGCGTACGGATCGGCGGCAGCAAGGTGCCGCCCCCCAACCCCAGGATCAGCACCCTGCGAAAGCGCTCCGGCTCACTGAGCAGCGCCGGCAGCCAGAGCAGGTCCCAGACGCTGCCGGTGACCAGCCGCTTGGGGTGGAACTCGGAGTGCTGCACGCCATTGGCGAACAGCCGCATGCGGTCGCCACGACGGTGTACCTGATACAGCACACCGTCTTCCTGACGCTGCCAGACCACCGCCATCAGGAGTCGCCGACGCCCAAGCCCACCCCGCTCACATCGCCGTCGGCGCGCGGGTCGCCCAGACGCACCCGGTCCCCGGGCAGGCCGTGCTCTTCGGTCAGCTGGTCACGGGCCACCCGCGCCCGCTCGCGGGCCAGTGCCAAAAGAGCGTCGTTGTCCACGTCGGCGGCCGCCTGCTCCAGCATCCGCCGCCAGGCTTCCCGCGCCCGATCGCTGTCGCTTTCACCTTCCAGCGTCCCCCGGTCGCGGTCCAGCCGATCCTCATAGGTGTCGAGAATACGCTCGCGCCAGTCTTCGCCGGTGAGCGCGGTGTCCAGGCCGGGCCAGTTACCCCCCAGGTCGTCGACCACTTCGGCTTCGCCGAGCGCGCGCCGGTCGTTCTCGCTGGCCTCCCCGGTGAGCACCACGGTCAGGTTCTCCCGGTCCTTGAGAATGTCCGCCAGGCGCGCCACTTTATCGCGCGTGCCGCCCGCAAGCCGGGCGTCGCCAGCCTGGAAGGGAAGGTATTTCAGATCACCGTCGCCACCGCCGGCCAGGCTGGCAAGCATGGAGAACGGCGCGGTGGCGGCTTTCACCAGCACATTACGTATCACCCGCAGCACCACGCCGCCGGCACTGAAGCCCGGGTCGTTGAGGTCACCGGAAATAGCGACCGGCAGGCGGATCATGCCGGAGCTGTCACGCAGCACCGACAGGCCCAGTTTCACCGGCGCGTCCAACGCCTGCTCACTGTCCACCCGGTCGCCCAGATAAAACTTGTCGGCGGCAATCCTGGTGGTGCTGTCGAGCTGGCCGTCCTGAATCGCCACTTCGGTGTCCACGTCCAGACGACCGCGCTCGACGCCAAAGCCCAGATAGCGGGTCGTGAACGGCGTCAGTGTTTCCATGCCGTAACCGTCCAGCTGCCCGGTGAGGTCCAGATACAGCGGGGCCACCGCCAGATCACCCTGGGCGCGCAGGCGGGCCTGGCCGTTGACGCGTCCCGACGTTTCCAGCCGGGCGCGGCCGGAGCCGGTATCAAAGCCTTCCATGACGCCGCTCCATTGCTCCAGGGCAACGTCGAAGTCCGGTGTCAGGGTGTTATCCCGGTGCACCAGCCTGGAGCCTTCCACGGACACACGCCCCAATAGGACCCGCCATCCCGGCCCACTGTCCTCGCTGTCGTCGTCGCCGCTAAGGCGGGCCATCAAACCACGGCCCTGCTCATCCAGCAGATGGCGAAAATCAATGCCACGGCCAGCCAGGCCGTCCACGGCTACCCGCCGGTCGGCGGTTTTGACACTCAGACCGTCAGCCGACAAACGGCTCACTTTGAGTGTCTCGCGCCCGTTTTCGCGGATATCGGCATCGGCCACGCTGGCGCGGCCGGTGATCGTAATGTCCGGGGCGTCGCCGGTCACGGAGAGCGCCAGCTCGCCGCTGGCACTGCCCTGCTCGATGGTCAACGGCGCGACGTCCGCCAGCCAGGGGGACAGCGTCGTCAGTGGCAGGCCCTTGAGCGACAGGTCGGCGGACACGTCCAGCGGGGTCAGTTGTCCGGTACCGGAGTGCGACAGACGGCCGCTTTCCGCCAACACCGCGCTGCCCTCCCACCGCCAGTTGACGCTGTCTTCAACCCGGAAATCGGTCAGGTTGAGCGCGCCGTCACTGAGCGTCACCTCAACGGGGTCGGCCAGCGTCTCATCCCGAAACACCACGCTGCCGTTTTCCACTTTGAACTGATCCAGGGTGACGGCCCAGGCCTCACCTTCGCGGATGCGCTCGGCGGATTGTTCCGCTTCCTCGCGCACTTTTTCGCGGGTCTCCCGCGCCTGGTCCGGATCGGACGGCAAAAACAGCGTGGCGAGATCAAGCCCTTCGCCGGTGAGCACCGCGCGCATCGCCGGCTCAGTCAGCGTGACTTCCGGCACGCTGACACGGCGCGCGGCCAAATCCAGACTCACGCCGTTCACTGTGAGGGTCGGCACCACAAAGCTGGGCGCGTCGTTGCCGTCGCGCAGAATGCGCAACTGATCCACCTGGAAGCGGCCGTTGTTCACCGTCAGGCCCTCATCATCGCCGGTGCCGTAGCGGTAATCCGCCGCCAGCCCGAGCATGCCGGATGGCACCTGGAACGGAAAATGCGGCTCCAGCAGACGAGTGAAGGCGGCCACATCCACCTTCTCCATTTTCAGGCGGCCTTCCACGGTCAACGGCTCGAACACGAAGCGGCCCTGCCAGTCCAGGGTGCCGCCATCGGGGCCTTCCACGTGCATTTCGTAGAGGTTGTCTTCTTCGCCCACGCCCCGGGTAGTGAGATCCGCGATGCTAAACGCCACCGGCAAGGTCAGGGAACTGGGCTCGCTGCCGGAGGCGTCGTTCAGCGTCAGGCGGCCTTCGGACAGGCGCAGGTGGCTGATGGTGAACGCAGGCGGGCCGGCGGATTGGTCTTCCGGCGGCGGCTCATCGGCGGGGGCCTCCTCGCCGCTTTCGCGCAGGCGGCTGACGATATCGTCCAGGTTGAGCGCGCCATCCTCGCCCCGGCGCAGCCGGATCTCCAGCCCGGCCAGGTCTACATCACTAACCCAGGGGCGCCAATGGAACAGCGAAGCCCAGAAGGAGGTGTTGACGTACAGGCGATCGAATCGCGCCAGAAACTCGGTGCCCGGGTCCGCGATCCGAAACTGTTCCGCGGTGGCCGACAGAGTCAGGGGGTTAAGGCGCACTTCTTCAACCGTCACCTCCCGCCCTAACAGACCGGATAGCCGCTGCTCGACCTCGCCGCGCACCCAGCCGGGCAGAATCAGAAAAACCGTCAGCGCGTATAACACATACAACAGTGCCAGAATCGCCAGAATCCGGGCGCCCCATCCCCGCGAGCGCCACCATTGTATCGGTGTATCCATGTCGTCGTTCCCTCTGCCTACCCGGCTGCGCAAGCACAAAGTCTAGCATTAACGCCGTCAACGGGTCGCCCCGGCGGCCATTGCGCCGGTGGCGGCAAGGTTCACACTCCCCTTTTTCCAAGGAGGCCGCCATGAGCGACAACTACCTACTCAAGATGTACCAGAAAGCAGCGAAACTGCCCCGCGGTCGCCAGCTGTTCTCGATGATGTTCAGCCGCAAGGCGCCCTATTTCGGCACCGTCAAACCGCTGATCGCCGAGCTGCGTCCGGACTACTGCAAGGTCACCTTCAAGAAGCGCAAAGCGGTGGAGAACCACATCGGCACGGTGCACGTGATCGCGATCTGCAACGCCATGGAAGCGGCCATGGGCGCGCTGGCGGAGGCGTCGATTCCCAAGCACCTGCGCTGGATTCCCAAAGGCATGGACGTGCGTTACACCGCCAAGGCGACCTCGGACATCACCGCGGTCGCCGAGGTGGCCCCCGGCGCCTGGGAAAACGGCCCCGAGTTGCCGGTGACGGTGACCGCCTACCGGGACGACGGCACCGTGGTGGTGGAAGGCACCATCCACCTGTGGGTCACCGAGAAGCCCGCCCGCGAATAAAGCCCGCAGCCTGATCGGCGGCGCCGGTCAGGTTCGCCCGCGGGTCGATGCCGCTGCGTTTGCGCGGCGTGAAATCATGATCGCCATCCGCGACCCAATGCAGCGTCACCGGGCGCGGCAGGCTGTACCCGGCTACCTCATGGGGCTTGCCGAAAGGGTCCCGCTCCCCCTGGCAAATCAGCACCGGCGCCGCCAGCGCGGGAAAATGATCCAGCCGGGTCTTTTCCGGCTTGCCGGGGGGATGGAAGGGGTAACCGAACACCAGGCAACCGTCCGGCGCGGTGTCCGAATCCGCCGTCAGCATGGTCGCCATGCGTCCGCCCATGGATTTGCCGCCAACCCAGACCGGGCCCGGCGCCGCCTGCCGCACGTCATTCAGGACCGCCTGGAAACACTCAATCAGCCTGGCGGCGCGATCCGGCGGTGCCTTGATACCCTCTTCACGGCGCCGGGCCATGTAAGCGAACTCAAAACGCACCACCTCGACACCGCGCTCCGCCAACAGCGACGCCATGGTCGCCATGAACGGGCTGTCCATGGGCGCGCCGGCGCCGTGGGCCAGCACCAGGGTCGCGATGGGCGCGGACGGCGCCCGATTCCAGAGCCGTTCCCTCATCGCCGCTCAGGCCTGCAGCCGCGCGGCGGTTAAAATCGCATCCATGATGTTCGCTCCCTCGTCGGGTTAAACCGGAGCCTCAATGTCGCCGATCCCGGCGCCCCTGTAAACGCAGGTGTAGTCAGGCTTCCCAGAGGTGCATCTGCCCGGCCAGACCCGGCGGCCGGAACGCGCTGGTATCCAACGTGAAACTTTCCCGCGGGGCGAGGCCATGACGCTGGCAGGCCACCTGGAAACGCCGCGCCAGCACCTCCGCCATCGGCCCCTGGCCACGCTGCCGGTGGTGCCAGCGGCTGTCGTAACTGGCGCCGCCGTGCATTGCCTTGAGGGCCGACATAACCCGCTCGGCCCGTTCCGGGTAATGCCGCTGCAGCCATTCCTCCCACAACGGTCCCACTTCATGGGGCAGGCGCAGGGTCACGTAGCCGGCGCTGCGAGCACCGGCCGCCGCCACCTGCTCGACGATATCCTCCAGCTCCTGATCGTTGATAAACGGAATCAGCGGTGCCACCAGCACGGTCACCGGGACCCCGGCACGGGCCAGCTCGCGCACCGTTTTCAGTCGCTCGCGACCGCCGCTGGCGCGCGGCTCCAGCTGGTTTTTGAGCCGGTTATCCAGGGTGGTCACCGACACCGCCACCGAGGCCCGGCCCTCAACGGCCATCGGCGCGATCAGATCCAGGTCGCGCAGCACCAGCGCGCTTTTGGTGATCAGGCTGAAAGGGTGCCGGCATTCCGCCAGCACCTGCAGTATCTCCCGGGTTAGAAGGCGCTCGCGCTCCACCGGCTGGTAAGGATCGGTGGCGGTACCGATCACCAGCGGCCGGCAGCGGTAGCCGGGTTTGCGCAGGCTGTCGCGCAGCACCTCGGCGGCGTTGTCTTTACAGAAAATCTCGGCCTCGAAATCCTGTCCGGGCGACAGATCGACATAGGCATGGTTGGGGCGGGCGAAACAGTAGATGCAGCCGTGCTCACAACCCCGGTACGGGTTGATGCTGCTGTCGAAATGCAGGTCCGGACTCTGGTTGTGGGTAATGATCGATTTGGCCTGCTCCCGGTGGTAGCGGGTGGGCCGGGCGGTGTCCGCCTCGTCGCTGACCACGGTGGTGACCTGAAAGCGACCGGGGTGCCGGCTGAGGGTGCCGCGGTTGGATGCGCTGGTGGCCATGCTGCCTCCAAATACTGATCATATGGACAGTATTATGGGCAGCCGGGCGGGAAACGCAATAGCGGATTACCGAATCAGCGCGGTCAGTGGGGACGCACCGGCTGCACCAGTACCCAGGGCATCACGACCACGGTCCACAGGGCCTGGCCAGACTCAAACCAGACCCGTGCCTGGTCGTCGGTGACACTGCCTACGCGGCCCTGGTCACGCCACGGCTTGAGTTGTTCGGCCCGGTCTTCAGCGAACGCCACGGCCACTTCGATCAGGTCCAGATCGCCGGCCACGGCCACGGTCTGGCCGCGGGCGAAAAACGGCTGCAGCTCTTTCCAGTCCGCTTTGGCGGTTTCCTGGTTGAGCTTGGCTCTGAGAATGTCGCTGTCGGTGGGGTCGGCCATGGCTCCTCCTGCTGTTGGTCCCGGCGCGGCTGGCAACGGGCGGCGCCATTATCGCCCACGGCGTTGTTAACGCAAGCCGACTCTCCAGCAGGGTCGCGTGTCTGTGTTCTGCCCTTCCGGGAACGCTGTGAATACGTCCCTGTACGCTCCCTGTCGAACGTCCTGTTCTCCAGGGTCCCGGAAGGGCAGAACACAGACACGCTCCGGGGTGGCTTCCCGGACCCCGGGGCATAGCTGGCGCCGAACCATTCTACGAAGCTGGGTTTGTGGGAGCGGGCCTTGCCCGCGAAAGGGAGCGAAGCTCCCGGCAGGATTCCAGAGACTCTTCTAATAGCGGCACTAAACAGCGTCTCTGGCATCCCGCCGGCCGGCTTTGCCGGCCTTTCGCTTGCAGGCAAGCTCCCACAAACCTCGCTTCGTAGCCGCCCTCAGCGGTGAAATTCCCAAGGAGCGCCGGGATCGGGCTTTCTGGAGAATGAGGTCTTTCGCTTGCAGGCAAGCTCCCACAAACATGGCTTGGCGTGGTGGCGAGTGAGGGACTGAAGGGAGGGAGAAAAAGAGCGCCCGCCTGGGGAGGACGGGCGTCTGTACCGAAAGGAACGTCCGTGTTCTTTCGCGTCCTTGCCCGATCCAATATAAGAGCCCTGCACGCTCTTACCTATAATCCATTGCCGTCAATTCGTGTAAGAGATTTGCTCATTCTTGGCGACGTTATTGCCACCTGATCCGTGCCCCGGCCCCGTCCACCGGCTTGCCGTCGCGGTCGAACAACGCCAGGGTGGCGCCGTTTTCGTCCACGCTCACGCGGGAGAACGCGTCCCGGCTGTAGACCTCACCAGGCACCGTGACGCGGCCCAGAGAGGGCTTCCACAGGCCACGCAGGCGGTGGTGGTCGCGAATCATCGGTCGGTACCAGCGAAACGCCATCAACGCGGTGGGCCAGAACAGGCCCGAGCAGATCCAGCCGTGGATCGGCGCCCGCCCGCGCCGATCGAGGCGGGCGTACAGGGACGCGTGCACGTCGCCGCTCAGCATCAGTAACCGGCGGCCACCGCTGTCATGGATGGCGTCCACCAACCGCTGGCGCTGAGCGACAAAGCCTTCCCAGCTGTCCTGCCCCCGGAACGGCCAGCGCTGCTCGGGAAACAACGGCACCGAGGACACCAGGCATTTAACCCGGTCCGGCTCATCCTCAAGCCAGGCCACCACCGCGTCCTCCTGGGCCTGGGACATGATCTTGCGTTGCCAGGGCCAGCGGCTGAGCACACGCTCGGTGCGCAGGTCCATCAGAAAGAAATCCGCGCAGCCCCAGCGAAAGCGGTACCAGAGAGCATCCGGGTCGCGCTCCAGGCGGGTCCCTTCAGCGTTCAGCGGCACCGCCGGAGAATGGGCCGCCTGGTAGATCTGATACGCCTTCATGGCGGCCGGGTATTTACTGGTCCACAGATCCGGGTTGGCCCGCGCCGGCCAGTTGTTCTCGATTTCGTGGTCGTCGAGGATCATATGGTGGTTGTAGTTGGCCATTAGCCGGCGGATGTTGGGCTGGCCGAAACTCTGGCGGTAGAGGTCGAAATACTCACGCTGCGAAGAGGCCGCCGCCACTTTCCAGGTGGCGTCGGCGTACACCTGGTCGCCACCGTAGAGCACGAAATCCGTGGGGGCAGCGGCGGCGTTGTCCGACATTCGGGAGAAGATACGGTCGGCCCGACCGTCTTCCACCTCATGGTCCAGACCCACGAAGCGATAGCAGCAAGAGCCGAACAGAAAGCTCACCGGCGCCCGGGGCGAAGCAGGCGCGGTGCGGAAATGGCCGGTGGGCGCCTGCCCCCAGTCCAGTGCCGTGTCCTCGCTGGTCGCCTGAGCCACCGCGCCGGCCTGGAATTGATAGCGCCGCCCGGGCTCCAGATCCCTCAACACCACCACACCACTGCTGTCGAAGTTACCGTTAATCCGAAAATGCGCCGGCCCGCGCCAACGCTGCTCACCTTCCAGCCGCCAGCGTATGCGGCCGTGCGGCGCTTTTTGGCCGGCGCTCAAGGTTCCGGCAGGCATCACGCCAAGAATACGAATGCTGGTTTGGCCAGCGGTGCCCACGATCGGACCAACAGCAAAAGGCTCCACCCTGCTCTGCATTTCTTCTCCCCCCAAAAAGAGCACGCCTACGTCACTGATTGAGCCACCTCTTAAGCACTGCTAGCATCCAGAAAGATTACTTAGCGGGGTGGCGGTTATTTTGTTGCAAGATGCGGTATCTCACACCTTGCGGTTCGCCGCTTTGATCCTGCTGTTGGGCGCGGTTGCCGGCACGGCCCGCAGCGACAATGCGGCGGTGCTGACCTCACAAACCGAGACCCTGCGGCCGTATCCGGCGGTTCGTTATTTTTGTACCCCGGCGGCCGAATCACCGGCGCCACAGGCGCTGTTCCAAAACCCCGATGCCTGGCCCTGGCAGGCCACCGGCGACGAAATCGCCAACCTGGGGTTCACCGCCGATCACTGCTGGTTCCACTTTACCGTGCGCAACCAGGACCACCCCGAAAACGAATGGCGCCTGGTGGTGAACTACGCCTTGCTGGGGCAACTGGACACCTATGTGCTGGCCGCCGGCGGCGAGCAGCTCGCGCACTTCAGCGCCGGCATGGACAATGCCTTTAACCAGCGCGTCGGCGCCGAGGCAACCCCCTCCTTTCCGCTCAACCTGCCCCCCGGCGAGCAACGGGACCTGTACCTTAAGGTGGTGTCCCCACACAGCATTCAACTGCCTCTGGAGTTGATGAGCAACCCCGCGTTCCAGTCCGCCACGCTGGCGCACACCTTGGTTCAGGGTTTGTTCTTCGGCGGCATGCTGGTGATGATTCTCTACAATCTGTCGCTGTTCTTTTCGATCCGCGAGAAAGCCTATTTGCTGTACGTACTCTGGTCGCTGGCGATCACCCTGTTCATGGCGGTCCTGCACGGCTACGCGCAGAAGTACCTGTGGCCCGGTTCGGCGCTGATCAGCCAGTACATCCTGCATTACCTATTGCCACTTCTGGTGATTTTACCGTCCCTCTTCACCCTTCACTTTCTGGGCCTGCCGGAGCGCTCGCCCCCCCTGGCGCGACTGCTGAGAGGGCTGGTGGGCCTGGGCGTGGCCCTGCTTCTGGCGGCGCCTTTCATCAGCCGGGAGCTGCTGATTCCGGTGTCGGTGCTGGCGATCCTGGCGATGGATTTCAGCATTCTGCTGGTCGGCCTGCTGCGCACCAAGGCCGGCGACCCCGATGCGCGGGTGTTCACCCTGGCGTGGCTGTGCTTCCTGGTCGGCGCCGCCGCCATGTCGCTGAACAAATACGGCATCGTGCCGCGCAACAGCTTCACCGAGAATCTTCTGCAGGTAGGCGTCTTCCTGGAAGTGGTGCTGTTGTCGCTGGCGCTGGCTCGGCGCATCAATCGTCTCAAGGAAGCGCACGCGCTGTCCGTGCGCGATAAGGCGGTGGCCGAGATGGACGCGTTCAAGGCCGGCGCGCGCAACCAGGCGAAAAGCGAATTCCTGGCCACCATGAGCCACGAAATTCGCACCCCGATGAACGGCATTATCGGCATGACCGACCTGTTGCGGCGCACCACCCTCAACGGCCAGCAAGCGCAGTATGTGGACACCATTTACCAGTCCACCCAGTCACTGGTAACGGTGATCAACGACATTCTCGATTATTCGCGCATCGAATCCGGCAAGCTGGAGCTGGAATACCAGGAAGTGGACGTCGAGCACCTGGTGGATGACTGCGTGCGGTTGTTCTCGCTGCGGGCCTCGGAGACCCGGGTGCCGCTCTACACCTACATTGATTCTCGCGTGCCCCAGCGCATCCACACCGACCCGATCCGCGTGAAACAGGTGCTCACCAACCTGCTTAGCAACGCCTACAAGTTCACCGACCAGGGGCAGGTGGCGTTGCACCTGAGCGTGCGTCAGCCCCCCGATGACCAGGGCCAGTGCGTGATGATGCTGGAAGTGGCGGACACGGGCATCGGCCTGGACGAAGCCCAGCAGCAGAACCTGTTCCAGGTGTTCAGCCAGAGCGCCCGGAGCAGCCGTCACAAGTCACAGGGGGCCGGGCTGGGCCTGACTATATGCAAACGGCTCACCGAGTTGCTGGGTGGGGAGATCGGCGTGTCCAGCTCGCTGGGGCGCGGCGCTACCTTCTGGCTCACCCTGCCCACCCGGGTAGGCGCGCCCAGCCGCGAGAAGAACCCGCTCGCCGGCCACCAGGTGATGATGATCAATGAGAACGCGTCCCTGTCGTTGAGCCTGTCTCAACTGATGGCCCGCTGGGGGCTGAGCGTGATTGAGTTCGCGGACTGCGAACAGGCCCTCGCGGGGCTCAGCGCGGACGCTCCCCGGGCCAATATTCTACTCGCCTCGGAGGCCAACCTGGCCCGGCGCGGGGAACTGATCGATATCCGTAACCGGCTTGGCGATCCGCCGCTGCTGATTCTCCAGGCCACCGGCGCGGAAATCACCGGCGAGCTGCCCGGGGACATGCTGCTGGTGGAGACGCCGGTGTCGTCCCGGGCGCTCAAACACACCCTGTCCACCCAGCTCCAGGAGCGCCTCGACCAGGCCGAACCCACCGCCAGCCCGCCCAGCACCGTAACCGAGCACCCGGGGTTGCGCCGGCTGAACGTGATGGTGGTGGAAGACAACGCCGTCAACCAGCTGGTGATCGACAGCATCCTGCGCTCCATCGGCATTCAGGCCACGCTGCTCAACGACGGCGCCCAAGCCCTGCGCCGGGTGAGCGAGCGCCCCGGCAACTGGGACGTGATCTTCATGGATTGCGAAATGCCGGTCATGGACGGCTACCAGTCCACCCGCGAGATCCGCCTGTTTGAGCAGCATCGGGACGTGGACCCCTGTTGGATTATCGCCCTGTCCGCCCACGCCGCCGGCGACTATGTGCAAAAGGCCCGCGACGCCGGTGTCGACGATTACCTCAGCAAGCCGGTGTCGCGCTCCCAGGTACTGGAGGCGCTGCAGCGCAATCGGGCGCTATCCGCCGGCGGCGACTGATCGCGACGGATGAAATGGCCGGCGCGGGCCAGTATCATGTCGGTTCGTTTTTCTGCCGACGTTGAAGTTCTCCATGAGCGAAGCACCCCGCAAGATACTGGTCACCAGCGCCCTGCCCTACGCCAACGGCCCGATCCACCTGGGCCACCTGTTGGAATACATCCAGACCGACATCTGGGTACGCTTCCAGAAGCTGCGCGGTGAGCAGTGCCTGTACGTTTGCGCCGATGACGCCCACGGCACCGCCATCATGCTCAAGGCGGAAGAGAAAGGCATCACGCCGGAGCAGCAGATCGACCAGGTGAAGGCCGAGCACGAGCGTGATTTCGCTGCCTTTCAGATTCGCTTCGACAATTACTACAGCACCCACAGCCCGGAGAACAAAGCGCTCTCGGAGATGATTTTCCAGCGCAACAAAGACGCCGGCTACATTCTCGAGAAAACCATCACCCAGCTCTACGACCCGGAAAAAGGCATGTTCCTGGCCGACCGGTTCGTGCGCGGCACCTGCCCCAAGTGCAAGACCGCCGACCAATACGGCGACAATTGCGAGGCCTGCGGCGCCACCTATTCGCCCTCGGAACTGATCGACCCCTATTCCGCGGTGAGCGGCGCCACGCCGGTGGAGAAAGAAACCACCCAGTTGTTCTTCGACCTGCCCAAGTTCGAGCCCCTGCTGCGAGCCTGGACCCGCTCCGGCTCCCTGCAGGAGGGCGTGGCCAACAAGCTGCAGGAATGGATGGAAGACCTGCAGCCCTGGGATATCTCCCGCGAGGCGCCCTACTTCGGCTTCGAAATTCCCGGCTATCCGGGCAAGTATTTCTATGTGTGGATGGACGCGCCGGTGGGTTACATGGCCAGCTTCCAGAACCTGTGCGAGCGTGAAGGCATCGACTTCGACGACTACTGGAAAGCGGATTCCGACGCCGAGCTGTACCACTTTATCGGCAAGGACATCATCAATTTCCACGGCCTGTTCTGGCCGGCCATGCTCGACGGCGCCGGCCTGCGCAAACCCACCGCCATCTTCAGCCACGGTTTCGTTACCGTGAACGGCGCCAAGATGTCCAAGTCGCGGGGCACCTTTATCATGGCGCGCACCTACCTGGACCATCTGGATCCGGAATACCTGCGCTATTACTTCGCCGCCAAACTGAACAGCCGGGTGGACGATTTCGATCTCAACCTGGAAGACTTCGCCCAGCGCGTGAACACCGATCTGGTCGGCAAGGTGGTCAACATCGCCAGCCGCACCGGCAATTTCGTGAAGAAATTCGGCGGTCGCCTGGGCGACGACCTGGACAACCCACTGCTGGCCCGCGAGGCACAGGAAGCGGCCAGTCGCATCGCCGGGTTCTACGAACAGCGCGAATTCAGCAAGGCGATGCGCGAAATCATGAGCTTGGCCGACCACGCCAACGGCTATATCGCCGACAAGGCGCCCTGGAGCCTGGCCAAGGAAGACGGCAAGGAGCAGGAGGTGCTGGCGATCTGCACCACGGCTCTGAATGTGTTCCGCCTGCTGGTGCTGTACCTGAAGCCGGTACTGCCGGGCCTGGCGGAACGCGCCGAGGCGTTCCTGGACATCCCGCCGCTGACCTGGGCGGACGCCGAAACCCTGCTGATCGATCACCCGATCAACAAGTTCAAGTCGCTGCTGTCACGGGTGGACATGGCGCACATCGAAGCGATGTTGGCCGATTCCCGCGACACCAACCCGGCGGCGCCCGCCCAGGAAGCTCCGGCCAAGGCCGCCCCGCAGGAGGGCGACGACACCATCACCATCGACGACTTCCTCAAGGTCAAGCTGCGCGCCGCCCGCATCGTCAAGGCAGCGCCCGTGGAAGGCGCCGATAAGCTGCTGCAACTGACCCTGGACGCCGGCGAACTCGGCGAGCGCAATGTGTTCGCCGGGATCAAGAGCCAGTATCAGCCCGAGGATCTGGAAGGCCGCATGGTGGTGCTGGTGGCCAACCTGGCGCCGCGCAAGATGAAGTTCGGCGTGTCCGAAGGCATGGTGCTGGCCGCCGGCCCGGGCGGTGACGACATCTTCCTGCTCAGCCCCGATGACGGCGCCCAGCCCGGCATGGAGGTGCGCTAAGAGCGCGGGTTATGAGAGAGGCCGAAGCCGAGCGGATACCAGTGCTCGCGGGTCCCGTGCTACGCCGGGTGGACCGTCATCGCTTGGTGCTGTGGCTGGTCGCCCGCCGGCCTTTGGCGCTGGAACTGGGCCTGTATGAGAGCGATGAGCGGTGCCCCTCCCGGCGAGCCGCGCTGAGCGATGCCCAATGCCGGATTCTGCCGCTGGGCGAACATGCCCACGTGCATCTGATCGACGTGGCGCTCGAGGCGCCGCTGCCGGAAGACACCCTGATCGGCTATGACCTGACCGTCGAGGGCCAGGGAGGCGTCGCGGACTGGGCCCCACACCTGCTCTATTCGGGCCAGCAACGCCCCGCCTTCGTGCTGCACAGCCGTCGCCGCCAGCTGCTGCATGGCTCATGCCGCAAACCGCATCATCAAGACCGTGACGGCCTGGTCCGGGCGGATCAGCTGATTTCCGCCGCCCCGGGTGCCCCAGAGGCGCGCCCCGCCTTGCTGTTGCTCACCGGCGACCAGGTGTATGTGGACGACGTTAGCGCACCGATGCTGGCCGCCATCCAGGCCCTGATTCGCGGGCTCGGCCTGCATGACGAGCAACTGCGCGGCGCCAGCGTTACCACCGGCAGCGAACTCTACGGTCACCCGGACAACCATCGCCGCGAACGCCTGCTGCCGGAACTCAAAACCAACCGGGATCTGCGCGACCGGTTTTTCGGCGGGGTCCGAAAACCGGTGTTCACCAGCGACAACGCCCACCGCCACCTGATCACCCTGGCGGAGATCAGCGCCATGTACCTGCTGGCCTGGTCGCCGCTGCCGTGGCGGCTGATCGACCCGGCGGAGCCGGCCCTGGAAAACCGCGACCGGGAATACTACCCGCGCCATAAGGAGGCCGTGGACGCGTTCGTGGAGGATTTACCGGCGGTCGCCCGGGTGATGGCACAGTTGCCGACGCTGATGATCTTCGACGATCACGACATCACCGACGACTGGAACCTGACCGCCGCCTGGGAGGCCTCCGCCTATGGCCACCCGTTCTCCCGCCAGATTATCGGCAACGCCCTGATCGGCTACCTGCTGTTCCAGGGTTGGGGCAATAACCCCGACGCTTTCGACGACGTGCTGCCCGGCGTGGACCGGCTGCTGCGACACACGACGCCAGACCAAGGGCTCTCACAGCCGCTTCAGGGCGAGATCATCGACACGCTGCTGGCGTTCGAGCACTGGCACTACACGCTGCCCGGCACCCCCAAACTGGTGGTCCTGGACACCCGCACCCGGCGCTGGCGTAGCGAGCGGCGGGCCGGCCGGCCCTCTGGGTTGATGGATTGGGAAGCCCTCACCGAACTGCAGCAGGCCTTACTGGGCGAACCCTCCGTGGTGGTGGTGTCCCCGGCGCCGATCTTCGGCGTAAAGCTGATCGAGGCGGTGCAGAAACTATTCACTCTGTTCGGCAAACCACTCACCGTGGACGCGGAGAACTGGATGGCCCACCGCGGGGCGGCGCGGGTGATCCTGAATATTTTCCGGCATTCGAGAACGCCGGGGAACTACGTCATTCTGTCCGGCGACGTGCACTATTCGTTCGCCTATAAGGTGCGCATCCGCCAACGCGATCGCGGCCCGAACGTCTGGCAGCTTACCGACAGCGGCCTGAAGAACAGCTTTCCGCATAAGCTGTTGACGGTGTTCGACCGGCTCAACCGCTGGCTGTATTCGCCACGTTCACCGCTCAACTGGTTCACCAAACGGCGCCGTTTGAGCGTGGCGCCCTATGTCCCCGACCACAGCGACGCCGGCGAACGCCTGTGGAACGGCGCCGGCATCGGGCTGGTCACCCTCAACGACGACGGCAGCCCGGCCCGTATCCAGCACCTGGACAGCCGCGGTATCGACGTCGATTTCCTGCTCCGCGACGACCAGAGTAGGTCGGGTTAGCGAAGCGTAACCCGACACCGTCTGTGCGACACGGTCTGTCCGATAGGGCGGTGGCGCCGCACCAAAGAATGTCGGGTTACGGCCTTTGGCCTAACCCGACCTACGCCACTGCGGGGCAGCCTTTGCCGGCCGGCAAAGCCGGCCTTTCGCTTGCAAGGCAAGCTCCTACAAAAAAACCGCGACCGGATGGCCGCGGTTTTTTCGGGTTCCGTGGCGCCCGCGCGGGGCGCCGAGCGGACAGGGGGTTTATTGGCCGCCCTGTTGTTGACGCATCTGTTCCTGCATCTGGCGCATCTGCTCACGCTGCTGCTGAGCACGCTTTTCCAGGGTGGCACGCTGCTCTTCGGTAAGCGTGTCCTGGATGCGGGCCTGCAGAAGAACGCTCTCGGCGGTCACGTCACCGGTCAGCTCGCCCAGCTCTTCCGCGTTATCGCGGATGTCGCCTTCGTCATAATCCGGACCGATCTGGTCACTCAGCGCCTGCTGCAACTGCTGCGCTTCGGTGCGCATTTCCGTGATCTTGCCTTCGGAATCTTTGATCAGTTCACGCAGTTCCTGCTTTTGGTCGTCACTCAGATCGACCATGCGATCCAGCTGGTCCACCTGGTCGCCCTGCTGCTGGCCGGGGGCCGCTTGCTGAGCGGTTGCGGTGGCACCGAGGCCGAGGGCCAACAGGGCCGCCAGGCTCACTTGCTTTAAGGTCGTCATAGAGATCTCCCAGACGTTTTATGGACTGTTCGTAAATTCGTGAACGGGTCACGCTACCGGATCAGGCAACAGGACGTCACCCCCGGTTCCCCGGGTAACAGCGGAGCGTATACCCTGACTTCCGGGTCACGGCTGTGCAGCCGAGTCATGACGCGGGGTCCAGCGGGACACCTCGGAAACGGAAAATTTTGCTAAACTCGCCGTTCCCGAGCTCAAACCGACTCTAATTGATGACTGAATACCTCCTCATCCTGATCAGCGCCGTGCTGGTGAACAACTTCGTCCTGGTGCAGTTCCTCGGCCTGTGCCCGTTCATGGGCGTCTCCAATAAGGTGGAGACCGCCATGGGCATGTCGCTGGCCACCACCTTCGTGCTGACTTTGTCATCGGTGCTCGCCTACCTCACCTGGGCCTATATCCTGGTGCCGTTCGAGCTTGAATACCTACGCACCATCAGCTTTATCCTGGTGATCGCGGTGGCGGTGCAGTTCACCGAGATGTTCGTCAAGAAAGCCAGCCCGTTGCTGTACCGGGTGCTCGGGGTGTTCCTGCCGCTGATCACATCTAATTGCGCGGTGCTGGGCGTGGCACTGCTCAATGTCCGGCAAACCGACGCCACCTTTATGAGTTCCCTGACCTACGGTCTGGGCGCCGCCCTGGGCTTCTCGCTGGTGCTGATTCTGTTCGCCGCCATGCGTGAGCGTATCGCCGTGGCGGATGTGCCCGAGGCGTTCCGCGGGCCCAGCATCGGGCTGATCACCGCCGGGCTGATGTCCCTGGCGTTCATGGGCTTTTCGGGGCTGATCAAGTTATGACCACGGTACTGATCGCCATCGCCGCCCTGCTGGGCCTGGCCGCCTTGTTCGGCGCCGTGCTCGGCTACGCCTCGGAGAAATTCAAGGTGGAAGGCGACCCGATCGTGGAGCAGATCGACGCCTTGCTGCCGCAAACACAGTGCGGTCAGTGCGGCCACCCCGGCTGCCGCCCCTACGCCGAGGCCATCGCCGAGGGCGAGGAACACAACCGTTGCCCGCCGGGCGGGGACACCACCGTGGAAGCGCTCGCCGATCTGCTCGGTCGAGAGGTGCTGCCGCTGGATAATGAGGGCGCCGAGGACGCCAGCGTGGAGCGCGTGGCGTACATTCGCGAGGACGAATGCATCGGCTGTACCAAATGCATTCAGGCCTGCCCGGTGGACGCCATCGTCGGCGCCGCCAAGCAGATGCATACGGTGATCGCCGATGAGTGCACCGGTTGCGACCTGTGCGTGGACCCCTGCCCAGTGGACTGCATCGACATGATTGAGCGCCCCATGACCCTGGCCACCTGGACCTGGGACCGGCCCGCGGGCATCGGCCGCCGCCCGGAGCAGCGCATCGAGGTGGTGAATCTATGAGTGCGAACCCGTCCCTGCTCCAGCGTTTGCTGCCCGGCACGCGGCGCGCACCGGTACATGACTTCCCCGGCGGCGTACACCCCGCCGAACACAAAACAGTGTCCAACCGCGCCGCCATTGCCCCGGGGCCTGTGCCCCAGCAGTTGGTGCTGCCGCTGAATATGCATCTGGGCGCGCCGGCACGGCCCATCGTCACAGTGGGCGACCAGGTCCTGAAAGGCCAGATGCTGGCCGAGCCCGCCGGCGCGGTCAGCGCCGCTCTGCACGCACCCACTTCAGGCACCGTGGTGGCCCTGGGGCCGCGTCCGATTCAGCACCCCTCCGGCATGGACGCGCTGTGCATCGTGCTGGCGCCGGACGGCGAGGACCGCTGGGCCGAGCGCCGGCCGGTGGCCGACCATACCCGCCTGGGCCCGGGCAAACTGGTCGCCCTGCTGCGCGACGCCGGTGTCGCCGGCCTGGGTGGCGCCGGCTTCCCCACCAGCGTCAAAGTGAACCTGGGCGACCATCAGCGCGTCGAACAGTTGATTATCAACGCGGTGGAATGCGAACCCTACATCACCGCCGACGACCGCCTGATGCGCGAGCGGGCGGACGAGATTCTGCTCGGCGTTCAGATTCTGCAGTACCTGCTCAACCCCCACGACACCCTGATCGGCATCGAAGACAACAAGCCCGAAGCCATCGCCGCCCTGCGCGCCGCCTGCGCGGACAGCGACGTGGAAATCCGCGTGGTGCCCACCAAGTACCCTTCCGGCGGCGAGAAACAGCTGATCCAACTGCTCACCGGCAAGGAAGTGCCCAGCGGCAGCATCCCCGCCCAGTGCGGTGTGGTCTGCCAAAACGTGGGCACCGCCTATGCGGTGAAACGGGCGGTGCACGACGGCGAGCCGCTGCTGTCACGGATCACCACCGTCACCGGCGACGCCGTGGCGCGCCCCGGCAACTACGAGGTGTGGCTAGGCACCCCGGTGGCCGAGCTGCTGCACCACGCCGGCGTGGACAAGGGGCGTCTTGGCCGCCTGGTAATGGGCGGCCCGATGATGGGCTTTACGCTGCACGATCCGTCGGTGCCGGTGGTCAAGACCAGCAACTGCATCATTGCCGCCAGCGCCGAGGAGCTGCCCGAGCCGCCGCCGGAGCAGGCCTGCATCCGTTGCGGTGCCTGCGCCGAGGTGTGCCCGGCCAACCTGTTACCGCAGCAGCTTTACTGGTACGCGAAGACCGACGACTTCGAACGGGCCCAGCACCACAACCTGATGGACTGCATTGAATGCGGCGCCTGCGCCTATGTGTGCCCCAGCCATATTCCCCTGGTGCAGTACTACCGTTACGCCAAGGGCGAGATCCGCACCCAGACCGCCGAGCAGATCAAAGCGGACCGGGCCAGGGAGCGCTTCGAGGCGCGTCAGGCCCGGCTGGAACGGGAACAGGCGGAGAAAGAAGCCCGCCGCCGCGCCCGCCTGGAAGCCAACCGCAAGAAACAGGAAGCGGCGGCGGATAGCGGCCCCGGCGCCGGCGACGAAAAGCTGGCGGCACTGAAGAAAGAAGTCGGCCAGGCCTCCAGCGCCTACAAAGCGGCGGTGAAAGCGGCTAAGACGGCCGAAGCCCAGGAAGCGGACAACGCCGCCGAGCTGCGTGCGCGCGCCGACAGCCTCAAGGCCGAAGCGGACCGTGCCAAAGCGGCGCTGCGCGACGCCAAGGCCGCTGCGCCGGCGCAGCCGGCGGCGGCGCCCTCCGCATCCTCGGCACTGGCGGACCTCAAGAAGGCGGTGGGGGAAGCCTCCAGCGCCTACAAGGCAGCGGTGAAAGCCGCCAAGAACGCCGAGGCCGAGCAATCGGACGACGCCGCCGAATTGCGCGCCCGAGCGGACCAGCTGAAAGCGGAGGCGGACCGCTTAAAGGCCGAGTTGCGCGAGGCGAAGGCGGCCCAGGGGCCGGCGGCCGCCCCCGCCGCGCCGGCGCCGTCACAGCACAATGACGGCACGTCCTCCGACAACCCAGCGGCGGTCGACAAGGCGGCGGTGGATGATGAAGCCGCCGCCAAGCGCCAGAAGCGTCTGAAAGCCCTGAAAACCGCCTACAACGTGGCCCACAAACAGTACAAAGAGGCCCACGCCGCGGTGGAGCGGGCCGAACGCGCCGGCCAGGACAGCGAGGAAGCCCTCGCCGCCATGCACGCCAAGGTGGAGAAGCTCAAAGCCAAAGCGGACCATTGCCGCGACGCCCTGGACGCCCTGGTGGAACAGGCCAAAGCCGATATTCTCGCCCACACCGGCAAGGATCTGAAAACCCTGAAGCTGGACGCGGCCCGGGCGGAAAGCGCCCTGCGCGACAAGGCCGATGAGCTGGAGCGACGCCGCGACACCTCGGACGCGGATACCCTGGAAACCTTGAATTCGGAACTGCACGCCTTGCAAGAACACGCGCAACTGACCCGCCTGGCATTGAAAACCGCCGTGGAAGAACAGGGGCTGGTGGAAGAATGAGCCTGATCAACGCCCCTTCCCCACACACCAGCCGGCACACCGACACCGGCGCGGTGATGCGCCAGGTGGTCTACGCCACCCTGCCCGGCCTGGCGGTGCTGGTCTGGCAATTCGGCCTGGGCAGCCTGCTTAACGTACTTTGGGCGGTGCTGGTGGCGCTGGTCTGCGAAGCCTTGTTCCTGCGCGCCCGCGGCAAACCGGTGGCGTTTTATCTGAAGGACTGGAGCGCGGTGGTCACCGCCGTGCTTCTGGGCCTGGCGCTACCGCCCACCGCCCCATGGTGGTTGACCCTGATCGGCGTCGGCTTCGCCATTGTGGTGGCCAAGCAGCTCTACGGTGGCCTGGGCATGAACCCTTTTAACCCGGCCATGATCGGCTATGTGCTGTTGCTGATCTCTTTCCCGGTGGCCATGACCCAGTGGATTGCCCCCGGCGAAGCCCCCGCCCCGGCCGACAGCCTCGCCCTGTTCCTCGGCCAGACGCCGGCGGACGCGTTCACCGGCGCCACCCCACTGGATACCTTCCGCACCTGGGCCGGCGACGCCGACGCGCTGGCCGGGCGCGATATCCTCGCCGGTCAGGTGGCCGGTCCCGGCTGGGAAACCGTCAATCTGGCGTTCCTACTCGGCGGTCTCTATTTGTTGGTACGCCGCATCATCACCTGGCAGATACCGGTGGCGTTTCTCGCCGGCCTGGCCCTGCCGGCGCTGGTCGCGCATCAGGTGGACGCGGCGCGCTTTGCCGGCCCGCTGTTCCACCTGTTTTCCGGCGGCGCCATGCTGGGCGCGTTCTTTATCGCCACGGACCCGGTGAGCGCCGCCACCAGCCGTCTGGGGCGCTTTATCTATGCGCTGCTGATCGGTCTGCTGATCTGGGTGATCCGCACCTTCGGTGGCTACCCGGATGCCGTGGCGTTCGCCGTGCTGCTGCTCAACCTGGCGGCGCCGTTTATTGACTACTACACCCAGCCGCGCGCCTACGGGCACCGTAAGGCGAACAAAGGGGCTAACCCATGATCCGCCAGGCGATCACCCGCAACGCCGTGATCCTGGGGCTGTTCGCCATCGGCACCGCCGCCGCCCTGGCGCTCACCAACCAGGCCACCCTGCCGCGGGTGGAGTGCAATCGTCAGAACGCGCTGATCGCCTCCCTCGCCCAGGTCATGCCCGACGACCGTCATGACAACGTGCTGATCACCGACCGCATTGAAGTGCGTGACCCGCTACTGGGCAACGGCGCGCAGCATATCTACCGGGCCCGCCGGGGCGGCGCGCCGTCGGGCGTGGTGCTCGAAGCCACCGCCCCCGACGGCTATGGCGGTGCCATCGACCTGATTGTTGGCGTCGATACCGACGGCCGTGTGCTGGGCGTGCGGGCGGTGCCGCCGCACAATGAAACCCCGGGCCTGGGCGACAAGATCGAACGGCGCAAATCCGACTGGATCACCCGTTTCAAGGGCCGTTCCCTGAACGACCCGGACGACGCCGGCTGGGCAGTGAAGAAAGACGGCGGCACCTTTGACAGCTTCACCGGCGCCACCATCACCCCACGCGCCGTAGTCGGGGCCGTGCATCGCGCCCTGCTCTATTTCCGTGATCACAAGAAGCAGGTGTTCCAGGCGCCGGCCACCGACGACGCGCCAGATACCATGAGGGAGGCCTGCCGTGGCTGACACCGACTACCGGAAAATCACCCTGGACGGGCTCTGGAACAACAACCCGGCCACCGTACAGATTCTCGGCTTGTGCCCACTGCTGGCGGTGACCGGTACGGTGGTGAACGCTCTGGGGCTGGGGCTGGCCACGCTGGTGGTACTGATGGGCTCCAACGGTGCCGTGTCACTGATCCGCGCCTACGTCACCGACGCGGTGCGGCTGCCCGCCTTCGTGATGATCATCGCCGCCCTGGTCACGGTGATCGAAATGCTGATGCGCGCCTTCACCTTCGAGCTGTACGAAATCCTGGGGATCTTTATTCCGCTTATCGTGACCAATTGCACCGTGCTGGGCCGGGCCGACGCCTTCGCCAGCAAAAACCCGGTGCTGCCGTCGTTGCTGGACGGCTTCATGATGGGCGCCGGCTTCCTGGTGATTCTGGTGATTCTCGGCGGCATGCGCGAACTGATCGGCCAGGGCACGTTGTTCGATAACATGCAACTTTTGCTCGGTCCGGTCGCCACCGACTGGCGCCTGGAAGTGTTCTCCGACTACCCCGGCTTTCTGTTCGCGGTGCTGCCACCCGGCGCCTTTATCGGGCTGGGGTTGATCATCGCCGGGAAGAACGTCATCGACCGGCGTCTGAAAGCGGCCCGCAAAGCCAGACAAGCGGGCCAGCCCACCACCAGCCGGCGCGTGCGCACCACCGGTAAGGTGAGCTGAAAGCGGCGCATCGAGCCAACCCGGTTGCCACTCTACTGTCGTAACTCGGTGACCTGGTTCAAAGGCGCCGCGCTTTTAACAGCGTTATACAACTTTCACGATGCTTCTCGGGTGACAATAGAGGCCATTACCTGCAAGCGGGCGTCAGTGATCGGCGCACGCCAAGAATCAGAAAGGAGGCCCCTCATGAAAACAGCAGCAACCGTGGCACTGGCCGTTGTCGGCACCGTGGCCGTCGCCGGTGTCGGTTACGGCGGCTACCAGGCGATCAACGATGATGGCCGCTACGCCGAAGTGGTCAAGGTCGAACCCGCCACCAAAACCTGGCAGGAGCCCAACCAGCGTTGTGAGCAGGTCACCGTACAGCGGCAGAAGCCGGTCAAGGACAAACACCAGATCACCGGCAGCGCCATCGGCGCGGTGGTCGGCGGCGTCATCGGGCACCAGTTCGGTGGCGGCAGCGGCAAGGACGTAGCCACCGCTGCGGGCGCCGTCGCTGGCGGTTACGCGGGCAACAAAGCGCAGGAGCGCATCCAGGAAGGCAACACCTATACCACCACCGAGGAACGTTGCCAGACCATTATGGAAACCCGTAGCGAGCAGGCCGGCTACAACGTCACCTACCGCTTCAACGATCAAACCCAAACCGTACGCATGGACAAAGAGCCCGGCGACCGTCTGCCGGTGGAGAACGGCCAGGTCGTCACCGACTAGGCCACCGCTAAAAAGCCCCCCGACCGGGCGTCGCCGCCCGGTCCTCCCTTCGTTATACTGTTCGTTTTTCGCCAGCGAACCCGACGCCATGAATCGCGAAAAACGCACCGAAATCTTTCGACGGTTGCGCGAACAGCGACCGCACCCCACCACCGAACTGAACTTCGACACCCCCTTCGAACTGCTGGTGGCCGTGGTGCTGTCCGCCCAGGCCACCGACGTGGGCGTCAACAAGGCCACCGACAAATTGTTCCCCGTGGCCAATACCCCCCACGCCATCCGCGCCCTGGGCGTGGACGGACTCAAGACCTACATCAAAACCATCGGCCTGTTTAATTCCAAGGCCGCCAACATCATCAAACTCTGCGACCAGTTGATCGAGCAGCACGACGACGAAGTGCCGCGCTCCAGGGCGGCCCTGGAAGCGCTGCCCGGTGTCGGCCGCAAGACCGCCAACGTGGTGCTCAACACCGCCTTCGGCGAGCCCACCATCGCGGTGGACACGCACATCTTCCGGGTCTCGAATCGAACGCGCATCGCGCCGGGCAAAAACGTGGTGGAAGTGGAGCAACGCCTGATGCGCGCGGTGCCTGAAGAGTTCAAGCGGGACTGCCATCACTGGCTGATTTTGCACGGCCGCTACACCTGCGTGGCACGCAAGCCGAAATGCGGCGAGTGCATCATCGCCGATCTCTGCGAGTTCCCGGTTTCTAAGCGGCCAAGCTGAGTCTTTCTCTCCAGGAAACCCGCACCGGGATCGAGTGGGCTTGTGGGAGCGGGCCCGCTCCCACAAGCTCGCTCCTGCAAGGTATCGGCCGTTCCCCGTCGCTGACTGAGGTGAATATAAAAAGCCGGCCGTCCCGGGGAAAGGACGGCCGGTAAGCGGAATGACGGAAGAGCGGGCGGCATTCCGCGTCAAGGGTCTCCAGCACTCAGAGACTCAGCCGGTCGCGGATTCGCGATAGCGTCATTTCACCGATGCCCTTCACCGCCATCAGCTGATCGACGGATTCGAACGGCCCTTCCCGGTCGCGCCAGGCGACGATCGAGGCGGCGGTCTTGGGGCCGATGCCTTTCAGGGTCTGCAACTCTTCCACGCCGGCGTTATTCAGGCTCACCGTGGTGTCCACGGCGGCGGCGGCGCCGTCCGCTTCGGGGGCGGCCTGGGCGGCGGGCAGGCCGCCGGCGAGCAGCATCAGGCTGAGTAGCAGGGTTTGATACAGTTTTCGTCCATGGAGCTTCATCGTCCTTCCTCCTTATCGGTTTGGGTTAGGACGTTCTACTCTAAGGGGGACGGTGCTGCGGGACTGTAAGCGAACGCGGTGACTTTTTGCGCTCTGATCAGGAAAGGCTTTGTAGGATATCGTCGACCGCGGCCGTGGGATTTTCCGCACGGGTGATGGGACGTCCGATCACCATGAAGTCCACGCCCCATTCGCGGGCCTGGGGCGGCGTCACCACCCGGCGCTGGTCGTCGCCGGCACTGCCGTCCGGACGAATACCCGGGGTCACCAGGGCGAAACCGTCGCCACAGGCGGCGCGTAGCATGGCGGCCTCGCGGGCCGAGCAGACCACGCCGTCCAGCCCGCTGTCACGGGTCAGCCCGGCCAAACGGCGTACCTGGTCCTGCGGTTCGTGGTCGATGCCGATTTCCACCAAGTCGGCCCGCTCCTGGCTGGTGAGCACGGTGACCGCGATCAGCAGCGGCGGGCGGTCGTAGCCGCTCAGCGCTTCGCGGGCGGCGAGCATCATGCGGCTGCCGCCACTGGCGTGCACGTTCACCATCCATACACCCAGATCGGCGGCGGCCTTAACGGCGCCGGCCACGGTATTGGGAATGTCGTGGAATTTGAGATCCAGAAACACCTGGAAGCCTCTGTCGTGCAGGGCGCGCACCACCTCCGGTCCGCCCCGGGTGAACAGCTCCTTGCCCACTTTCACCCGCACTTTGGCCGGGTCGAGACGGTCCGCCATCGCCAGCGCCTGGTCCGGTTGCGGGTAGTCCAGGGCGACAATAATGGGGCTGGCGACAGTCACGGCTTAATCTCTCCTTCGGAGCGGGGTTTGATGGTGCCCCAGCGACGGCAGCTCGGGCAGCGCCATTGCAGCAACGGGGTCTGGAACCCGCAACGGCGACACTGATAGACGGTTTTACCACTGGTCAGCCGTTCGGTGAGCGCTTTGAGCAGGCCCAGGTGCTCGCGGGCCTCGCCTTCCGCCGACCCTTGCAGGTTCATGTCGATCAGGCGGTGCAGGCCGAGCACGGTGGGGTTGGCCTGCATGTAGTCGGCGATGAACTGGCCGGCCTCGCGGTCGCCGTAGCGCTCGCGCAGCTGCTCGGACAGCAGCAACACCCGGGCGGTACTGGGCGTTTCGGCGCTGTAGTCGGCGAGCATGCGGATAAAGTCCTCTTCTTTTTCCAGCGCCTGGAAGCACTGGCGCAGCTCGCTGAGCACCTCGTCGAAGAAGTCCGGATCCTGTTTCCAGATGCGGCGGAACGCCTCGATCGCCGCGTCCCAGTCTTCTTCGCGCATTTCCAGGCGTCCCTGCAGGACACTCGCACGCACACAGTCTTTATCAAAGCCGAGCGCGCGGCGCAGCATGCGGCGTGCCGGATTGAGCTCGCTACGGGCGATCTGCGCTTCCGCTTCCTCGCAGCAGTAGTGGGCCAGCACCGGCGCGATCTTGGGCTGTGATTTGACCAGGTGCTCGCCCATGGAGATGGCGTTGGTCCAATCGCGCTCCTGTTCGTACAGGTAGGTGAGCTGGCGGATCACCTGCTCGCGCTTTTCGCACTCTTGGTCGAGCATCTCGAGCAGCACTTCCTCGGCACGGTCGAACAAACCGCCGGCGAGATAGTCCTCGGCCAGCTCCAGTTGAATCTGCTCCTGGGTGGCGCGGGGCAGTTCGCCCTGCTCGAGAAGATGGGAATGAATCAGGGTGGCGCGGTCGAATTCACCGCGCTTGCGGAACAGGCGCGCCATGCTGAGGTGCGTTTCCAGGGTCTGGTCGTTGACCTCCAGGCTGTTGAGCAGCGCCTGCACGGCCTTGTCCGGCTCTTCGTTGAGCAGGAAATTCAGGCCGGCCACATACTCCTGGGACAGCGAATCCATGCGTCGGCGCTGGCGGCGCTTCCCTTCGCGTCGGCCGAGGAAAAAGCCCGTGGCGATGGCGAAAAAGAACAGCGGAATAAGCCAAAGCGGTTCGCTCATGAACGGGGTCCGAACAGGCCACGCAGTCCTTTCAGGCCAAGGCCGGTGGCCAGCCCCGCCAGCAGGCCAAGCGCCAGCAGCACCACCACCAGCGCCCCCAGCGTCACCTGGTATTGCCAGTCGGCGACGGGTACCGCCAGGGTCACCGGCTGGCTGTTGGCGGTAACGAACAGGAAAGCCACCATGAAGATCAGCAGCAAAACCAGAATCAGAAAAATACGGTAAAGATTTCGCATCACATCGTCCTGCTGGGGCGATCAGCCGTTGACGGCTTCGCCGGGGGCGTCATCGGCGTTGCGTTTATCGTCGCCATGGGTTCCGGACGACGCGTCGAACATGGAGTCGTTGACCCGTTCGCGCAGCTCTTTACCGGATTTGAAATGAGGAACGTACTTGCCATGCAGCTTAACGCTGGCGCCGGTCTTGGGATTACGGCCCACGCGAGGTGCACGGAAATGAAGGGAAAAACTGCCGAAACCGCGTATTTCGATGCGGCCCCCTTCAGCGAGGGTGTCGGCCATGTAGTCAATCAGGGTTTTTACGGCGAGCTCCACATCCCTGGGAGACAACTGCTGGTTTTCCTTGGAAATACGGGCAATCAGTTTCGATTTGGTTAACGCTGACGCCATTGCAACCTACTCCCCTGGGCTCCCTGCCCAAGCGGGGCCGGCCTGGTGGCCGGCCCCCGGGAGGAGCCGTTATGACTCGTTGCTGTTTTCCATCTGCTTCTTGATCAGATCACCAATGGTCTTCGGCGCGTTGGCGTCCGGACCCTGGGTATCCAGTGCTTCCTTGTCCTGCGCCTGATCTTTGGCGCGTACGGACAGGGTGATCACACGGTTCTTGCGATCGACGTTGGTGATGCGGGCTTCCACCTCGTCACCGACGCTAAGCACTTCAGTCGCATCGTTAACCTTGTCGCGGCTGAGTTCGCTGGCACGCAGGGATGCTTCCACGTTTTCAGCCAACTCCACGGTGGCGCCCTTGGCGTCCACTTCCGTTACCTTGCCTTTAACGATGGTGCCCTTCTCATTGGCAGCAACATACTGAGCAAACGGATCATCTGTCAACTGCTTGATTCCAAGGGAAATTCTTTCCCGCTCGGCATCAATGGACAGTACCACGGTTTCCAACTCGTCGCCCTTGTTGAAGTTGCGAACCGCCTCTTCGCCCTGCTCTTCCCAGGAGATGTCGGACAGGTGCACCAGGCCGTCGATGCCGCCTTCCAGGCCGATGAAGATACCGAAGTCGGTGATCGACTTGATCTTACCGCTGATGCGGTCGCCTTTCTGGTAGTTCTCGGAGAAGGACTCCCACGGATTGGACTGGCACTGCTTGATACCCAGGGAGATACGACGACGGTCTTCGTCGATGTCCAGGATCATCACTTCCACTTCGTCGCCGATCTCGACAACCTTGGACGGGTGGATGTTCTTGTTGGTCCAATCCATCTCGGACACGTGCACCAAGCCTTCCACGCCTTCTTCGATTTCCGCGAAGCAGCCGTAGTCGGTGAGGTTGGTAACACGGGCCTTGACGCGGGCACCTTCCGGGTACTTCTGCACGATGTCGTGCCAGGGATCTTCGCCCAGCTGCTTGAGACCCAGGGAAACGCGCATCTTCTCGCGGTCGAACTTGAGGACCTTGATTTCGATTTCCTGGCCCACTTCGACGATTTCGCTGGGATGCTTGATGCGCTTCCAGGCCATGTCGGTGATGTGCAGCAGGCCGTCGATGCCGCCCAGGTCGACGAACGCACCGTAGTCGGTCAGGTTCTTGACGATACCCTTGACGACCATGCCTTCCTGCAGAGACTCGAGCAGCGCTTCGCGCTCGGCGGAGTGCTCGGCTTCCATGACCGCACGGCGAGACACCACCACGTTGTTACGCTTGGGATCGAGTTTGATGACCTTGAAATCCAGGTCCTTGCCTTCCAGGTGGGTCACGTCGCGTACCGGACGGATGTCCACCAGGGAGCCGGGCAGGAACGCGCGGATCGGGCCGATATCGACGGTGAAGCCACCCTTCACTTTGCCGGAAATCTGACCTTTGACGATCTCGTCTTTGTCGAAAGCCACTTCCAGTTCGCCCCACACTTCGGCGCGCTTGGCCTTTTCGCGGGACAGACGGGTGAAGCCCATGCCGTCATCAATAGCGTCAACCGCCACTTCCACTTCGTCGCCTTCGGCGATTTCCAGTTCACCGGTTTCGCTGATGAACTCGCCGCGGGCGATGATGCCCTCGGACTTGAGGCCGGCGTTAACGGTCACCCAGTCGCTGTCGATCGCGACCACGGTGCCTTTGATGATGGAACCACGGGCAACGTCGAGGTCCTTCAGGCTTTCTTCAAAAAGTTCGGCAAAAGATTCAGTCATGGAGAAGTCTCACGGATACACATACCAACCAGCAGGCATGGGTTATTACTAAAAGGCCACCGCCCCAAGCTGGTTTACTGTCAGGAGCCGGGCGACCTGTCACTTAACACTCATTGCGGGAGCGGCCCTGCCCGCGGTCCCCGGTGGATGATCGGGGTTGCCGCGGCCAGGGCCGCTCCTACGGATGAATACGGTTTTTCCGCCCTCAGACCAGAGATCGGCGGGCAGCCTCATCGAGAATCGCGTCCACCACCTGCTCCACGGAAAGCGGGGTGGAATCAATCTCCACCGCGTCATCAGCGGGCTTCAGCGGTGCCACATCGCGGTTCATGTCCCGGTCGTCCCGGGTCTGGATGTCCTCGATAAGGGTCGCGAGGGTAGCATCAAAGCCCTTTTCCTTCAACTGGGCGTAGCGCCGGCGGGCGCGCTCCTCGGCGCTGGCGTTGAGGTAAATCTTGAGCGGCGCGTCCTGGAACACCACCGTGCCCATGTCACGGCCATCGGCGACCAGGCCCGGGCTCAGGGCGAAGGCCCGCTGGCGGCCGAACAGCGCGTCGCGCACCGGCTGCAGCACCGCTACCCGGCTGGCCATTTCACCCACTTCCTCACGGCGGATGTCGGCGCTCACGTCCTCGCCGTCGAGCACCACGGCGGTGTCACCACCTTGTTCCCGGAATACCACCGGCAGGTTCTCGGCGAGCCGGATCAGCGCCGGCTGGTCGTCCAGGGCCACGCCCTGACGCGTGGCGTGCAGCCCCAACACCCGGTAGAGGGCGCCGGAGTCCAGCAGGTGCCAGGCCAGCCGGGCGGCCACCAGGCGCGCCACGGTGCCCTTGCCGGAGGACACCGGGCCGTCGATGGTGATGATCGGGATCATACCTGCACCTCCAGGTCGAGCCCGGCACTGCGGGCAAGGTCCGCGAAACCGGGGAAGCTGGTGGCCACGTTGGCGCAGCGGTGGATGGTGATGGGCGCCGAGGCGCGCAGCGCGGCCATGGCGAAACTCATGGCGATACGGTGATCGCCGTGGGAATCCACTTCGCCGCCGCCGAAGAGGCCGCCGACAATGCGGATGCCGTCCTCGTGCACTTGATGTTCCACACCCAGCGCCGCCAGGCCGTCGGCCATCACCTGGATGCGGTCGGACTCCTTGACGCGCAGCTCCTCGGCGCCGCGCAGCACGGTTTCACCCTGGGCGCAGGCGGCGGCGATAAAGATCGCCGGGAACTCGTCGATGGCCAAGGGCACCAGCTCCCGGGGGATCTCGATGCCTTTCAGCGGCGCGCTCTTGACCACCAGATCCGCCACCGGCTCGCCGCCGGAATCGCGCGGGTTCTCCAGGCGGATGTCCGCGCCCATCAGTTTCAGAATATCGATCACCCCGGTGCGGGTCGGGTTCACCCCCACGTGGGGCAGGGTCAGCTCACTGCCTTCAGCGATGGACGCGCCGACCAGGAAGAACGCCGCCGAGGAAATGTCCGCCGGCACGTCCAGCGGCCCCGCCGCCAGCGGCGTGCCACCGGTCACCGTGCTGGTGGCGCCGTCGCGGCGCACCGGCACGCCGAAACCACCCAGCATTCGTTCGGTGTGGTCGCGGGTGGGCGCCGGCTCGGTCACCGAGGTCTCGCCCTCGGCGTACAGGCCCGCCAGCAACACCGCCGACTTCACCTGGGCGGACGCCATCGGCAACGGGTAATGGATGCCTTTCAGCGCCTGGCCGCCATGGATGCGCACCGGCGGCCGGCCGCCTTCGCCGGTGTCGATGCGCGCGCCCATTTCCCGAAGGGGGCTGGCGACCCGCTCCATGGGCCGCTTGGACAGCGATTCATCGCCGCTCAGTTCGGTGTCGAACGCCTGGCCGGCGAGCAGACCGGTAAGCAGGCGCATGGAGGTGCCGGAATTGCCCATGTAGAGCGGTTTGCCCGGCGCCTTCAGGCCGTGCAGGCCAACCCCATGCACGACCACCTGGCCGTGGTGGGGGCCTTCGATCAGCACGCCCATGTCGCGGAACGCCTGCAGCGTGGCCAGGGCGTCCTCCCCTTCCAGAAACCCCTCCACGGTGGTAGTGCCCTCGGCCAGGGACGCCAGCATGATGGCCCGGTGGGACATGGATTTGTCGCCAGGGACCCGCAGCCGGCCGTTGAGCCGGCCGCCGGGGCGCGCCAGGAAGGTGGGGTTGGATTGCTGTGTCATGCCTGTCTCGTCGTCGGAGTGCCGGGCGCGGGTGTAAGAGGTGCGCTCGTTCATGGCCAGAAAGTGGGCCCGGGCAGCATTGGCCCGGGTCATAACGCCCATCAGGGCCTCGTCGTCGTTGTGCTCAATGGCGTTCTGGAAGCGGTCGATGCCGTCCCGGAACAGGGCCAGCGCTTCCAGCACCGCGTCGCGGTTCTCGCGGAAGATATCGTGCCACATCACCGGGTCGGAACTGGCGATGCGGGTGAAATCGCGGAAGCCGCCGGCGGCGTAGCGGAATATTTCGGTGGAATCGCCCTGCCGGGCCAGGGTATCGACCAGCGAAAAGGCCAACAAATGGGGCAGATGGCTGGTTTCCGCCAGCACCCGGTCATGGTGATCCGGCGCCATTTCCAATACTTCCGCGCCCACCGCGTGCCACAGCGACCGCACCCGCCCGGTGGCGGCCGGGTCGGTGTCCGGGGTGGGCGTGAGAATCACCCGGTGCTGACGATACAGCCCGGCATCGGCGGCTTCCACGCCGCTTTTTTCCTTGCCGGCGATCGGGTGCCCCGGTACGAAACGCGGGAAATGATCGCCCAGGGCCTGGCGGGCCTCGGCAATCACCGCGCCTTTGACGCTGCCGCCGTCGGTGACGATGGCGCGCTCGGCGAGCCCCGGGCGCAGCGCTTTGAGCACCGCCCCCATGGACGATACCGGCGTCGCCACGAACACCAGATCGGCGCCGCGCACCGCCACCGCCAGGTCCTGGCTGCCCTCGTCGATCAACCCCAGGGCCAGGCCCTGTTCCAGCGTGCGGGTGGAGCGGGAGCCGGCCACCACGGTGCGCGCCAGCCCCTGCTCGCGGATCGCGGCGGCCAGCGAGCCGCCGATCAGGCCCAGCCCGATGATCGCGACACGCTGAAATAAAGGGGGTCGGGACGCCGTCATCAACGGCGCGTCACTTTTTTCAGTGCCTGTAGGAAGCGCTCGTTGTCGCGGGCAGTGCCGGCGGTAACCCGCAGGTGGTTGGGCAGGCCGTAGCCGCCCAGCGGCCGCACGATCACGCCTTCGTGCAATAACGCCTGGTAGACCGTCTCGGCGTCGCCGCCACAGTCGAAGGCAATGAAATTGGCCACCGAGGGAATCTGGGTGAAACCAAAACCGTCGAGCCCTTCCGCCAGTTGCACCAGCCCCGCGGTGTTCTCGCCCTTGGAGTTTTCGATATGGTCGATGTCACCGAGGGCCGCCCGGGCCGCCGCCAGCGCCGGAATATTGACGTTGAAAGGCTGACGCACCCGATTGAGCACATCGGCGATCTGCGGGTCGGACACGGCGTAGCCCACGCGCAGGCCGGCCAGCCCGTGGATCTTGGAAAAGGTGCGGGTGACCACCAGGTTCGGGTAGCGGTCCAGCCGTTTCAGGCCGTCCGGGTAGTGGCTTTCCTCCACGTACTCAAAGTACGCCTCGTCCAGTACCACAATGACGGTTTCCGGCACTCTGGCCATGAAATTGTCCAGCGCCTGGTCGTTGAACCAGGTGCCGGTGGGGTTGTTGGGGTTGGCCAGGAACACCACCCGGGTGCGCTCGGTGATGGCGTCCGCCATGGCGGCCAGGTCGTGGCCGTAAAGGTGCGAATCCACCGACACCGGTTTCGCCGAGCAACCCAGGGTCACCAGCGGGTAGATGGCGAACGCGTACTCCGAGAATACCGCCTCATCGCCGGGCTGCAGATAGGCACGCGCCACCAGCTCGATCACATCATTGGAGCCGTTACCGAGGGTGATCCGGTCCGCGCCCACGCCCAGGTTCTCCGCCAGGGCGTGTTTCAGTTCGAAGCCGGCGCCGTCCGGGTAGAGATGGATCTGGTCGAGCGACCGGCGAGCCGCTTCCTGCGCCCGGTGACTGGGCCCCAGCGGGTTCTCGTTGCTGGCCAGCTTGACCACGTCGCGCAGGCCCAACTCACGCTGCAGCTCCTCGATGGGCTTACCCGGCTGATAGGGGCGCAGCTGCTGCACGCCGCTGTTGGCCCGTTGTATGTAGTCCATAACGCTTTCCTAAAGAACCGCCTTCGGATAAGAGCCCAGCACCTTAATGGTATTGCCGTCGGCCTCCAGGGTCTCCAACACCTCGGTGAGTGTCGCGTCCGCTTTGTGGCCTTCGCAGTCGACGAAGAACACATAGCTCCAGTTGGCGATGCGCGAGGGCCGGCTTTCCAGGCGGGTCAGGTTGATACCCGTGTCCCGGAACGGCCGCAACAGATCGGACAACAGACCTGGACGGTTTTTTCCGGATATCAGCAGGCTGGTCTTGTCGCGGCCGGAGGGCGGCGTGTCCTGGCGGCCGATGATCAAAAAGCGGGTGGTATTGTCCGGGCGGTCCTCGATGTTGCGCTGCACCGGCTCCAGGTCGTAGAGCTCACGGGCCATGTCACCGGCGATGGCCATGGCGTTCCATTCGTCCTTGAGCCGCCGGGCGGCCTCCGCGTTGGAGCTGACCGCCACCCGCTCCACCGCCGGCATGTGCGCGTCCAGCCATTGGCGGCACTGGGCCAGAGTCTGCTGGTGGGAATAGAGGCGTGTCACTTTGTCCCGGCGGGTGTGGGGGCCAGCGAGCAAGTGGTGGTGAATACGCAGCTCCACCTCACCGCAGATCTTGAGATCGGAATTCATGAACGAATCCAGGGTGTGGTTCACCATGCCCTCGGTGGAATTTTCCACCGGCACCACGCCGAAATGCACGGCGCCCGCCTCCACTTCACGGAACACCTCGTCGATGGCGCCTAGCGGCACGCTTTCCACCGCGTGGCCGAAGTGCTTGATCGCCGCTTGCTGGGTAAAGGTGCCTTCCGGGCCCAGAAACGCCACCCGCATGGGCTGCTCCAGGGCCAGGCACACGCTCATTACCTCACGGAACAGGCGCGCCATGGCCTCCCCGTCGATGGGGCCGGTATTGCGTTCCTTGATGCGGCTCAGCACCTGGGCTTCCCGCTCCGGGCGGTAAAACACCGGTTCGGCGTCCTCGCGACGCTTCACTTCCGCCACTTGGTGGGCGAGCTCGGCGCGGTGATTGAGCAGATCCTGGAGCTGTTGGTCCAGGTTGTCGATCTGATCTCTCAGCTTGTCCAATGATTCGGTCATGTCAGGTTCCGCCTGGGCGCGCCACGGCTGGCGAGTGTGCGCGTACCCGCCTTATCCGTTGCGTTTTTCGAAGTCCGCCATGAAGTCTATCAAGGCATCCACGGCCGTTTCCGGTACCGCATTATAAATGCTGGCGCGCATGCCGCCGACACTGCGGTGGCCCTTGAGGTTACGCAGCCCGGCGGCATCGGCCTCGGCCAGAAACGCCTTGTCCAGGGCGCTGTCGGAGAGAATGAAGGGCACATTCATCCAACTGCGTTGGGTGGGCGCCACCGGGTTGCTGTAGAAACCGGAGGCGTCGATGAAGCCGTACAGCTTGTCCGCCTTGCGACGGTTGATCTCGCCCATGGCTTGCAAGCCGCCCTGCTCCTTGAGCCACTGAAACACCAGGCCGGCCAGATACCAGGCGAAGGTGGGTGGCGTGTTGTACATGGAACCGTTCTCGGCGTGGGTCTGATAGTTCATCATCGCCGGCACCGAGGCGCCGGCACGGCCGAGCAGGTCCTTACGCACGATCACCACGGTAATCCCCGCCGGGCCGATGTTTTTCTGCGCGCCGGCGTAAATAAGGCCGAAGCGGCTGACATCCAGCGGGCGCGACAGGATGGTGGAACTCATATCCGCCACCAGCGGCTTGTCCACTTCGGGCACGAAGTCGAACTCCAGCCCGCCGATGGTCTCGTTGGGGCAGTAATGCACGTAGGCGGCGTCGTCGGAGAGCCGCCAGTCGCTCTGCGCCGGCGCATAGCTAAAGTTACGGTCTTCGCTGGAGGCCGCCACATTAATGTCGCCAAAGCGGCGCGCTTCCTTGATCGCCTTGATCGACCACTGGCCGGTATTGATGTAATCGGCCCGGCCCGCGTCGCCGAGCAGGTTCATCGGCACCATGGCGAACTGAGCACTGGCGCCACCCTGCAGGAACAGCACCGCGTAGTCGTCGGAAATGCCCATCAAATCACGCAGGTCCCGTTCGGCCTGCTCCGCCATCGCCACGATCACGTCATCGCGATGGCTCATCTCCATCACCGACATGCCGGTGCCACGGTAATCCAGCATTTCCTCGCGGGCCTGCTGAAGGACTGCCTCCGGCAAGGCCGCCGGGCCGGCGCAAAAGTTATAAGCGCGGGACATTTGATTCTCCGAACATAAGCGGCTGACGCCGCGATACAGGATTCAGGATGAAGGATACAGGGGAATGGCAACTTGCCCGCCCTTCAACCTGTATCCTGCATCCTGTATCGGGCGGCCACGCCACCCTCTCTGCTATTTACTCTTCGTCGCCATCCGCCGGAGCGTTGTCGGCTCCGTCAGCGCCGTTTTCTTCGGTGGCGTCCTCTTCCAGATCTTCGTCGTCCACGTCCAGCTCCGGAATCGGCGCCAGACCGGACAACGCTTCACCGTTGCCGAGACGGATCAGGCGAACGCCCTGGGTGTTGCGACCCAGATGGCTGACTTCGTCCACGCGGGTGCGCACCAGGGTGCCCTGGTTGGAGATCAGCATGATGTCCTCATTGCCGAACACCTGGGCGGCGCCCACCAGCGGGCCGTTGCGCTCGTTGACCACCATGCCGATCACACCCTGGGTGCCCCGGCCCTTGGTGGGGAACTCGCTCAGGTCGGTGCGCTTGCCGTAGCCGTTCTCGGACGCGGCCAGCATCTGCCCGCCGTCCTGCGGCACCATCAGGGCGATCACTTCCTCGCCCTCGGCCACTTTCATGCCGCGCACACCGCGGGCGGTACGGCCCATCACCCGGACCTTGGATTCCTTGAAACGCACCACTTTGCCGTTGCCGGCCACCAGCACCACGTCTTCGTCGCCCTGGGTAATGGCCACGTTAACCAGGTGCTCGCCTTCCTGCAGGCGCACGGCGATCAGGCCGTTGCTGCGCGGCCTGGCGAATTTGGCCAGCTCGGTGCGTTTGACCACGCCGTTGGAAATCGCCATGAAGATGAATGGGCCTTCCGCGGCCTGCGGCTCACTGTCCGCCTCGTCCGCGACGTCCACGTCTTCCACCACCTCGGTGGCTTCCGTGTCGACGGCCGCCGTGTCGACGTCCGCTTCTTCCTCGTCGTCACCGCCGGCGCGCTGGCGGACCATCTCCGCATCCAGACGCAAGATCGCGGTGATCCGTTCTTCCGGCTTGAGCGCCGGAATCAGATTAACAATCGGCTTGCCCCGGGACGCGCGACCGCCCTGAGGCAGCTCGAACACCCGCAGCCAGTAGACCTTGCCTTCATTGGTGAAGCACAACAGGGTGTCGTGGGTGCCGGCCACCAGCAGCTGCTCGACGTAATCCTCGTCCTTCAACTGGCCGGCGGACTTGCCGCGCCCGCCGCGCTTCTGCGCCCGGTAGGTGTCGATCGGCTGGGTCTTGGCGTAGCCGGAGTGGCTGAGCGTGACCACCACGGTTTCCTCGGCGATCAGGTCCTCCATGCTGAAATCCATACGCGAAGTCTGGATTTCGGTGCGCCGCTCGTCGGTGTACTCGGCGCGAATCGCGTGCAGTTCGTCGCGGATCACCTGCATCAGGCGCTCCGGATCGGCCAGAATCAGCATCATTTCGCGGATCTGATCGAGCAGCACCTGGTAATCGGTGATCAGTTTTTCCCGTTCCAGGCCGGTCAGTTTCTGCAGGCGCAGATCGAGAATCGCCTGGGCCTGCTCCGGGCTCAGGTGGTAGAAGTCGTCGCGCAACCCGTAGTGCTCGTCCAGACCGTCCGGACGGGCGGCGTCTTCGCCGCCGGCGCGCTCCAGCATGGCCAGCACGTCACCCGGCGCCCAGCCCTTGGCGAGCAGTTTTTCCTTGGCCTCGGCGGCGCTCGGTGAGGCCTTGATCAGCTCGATCACCGGGTCGATATTCGCCAGCGCCACCGCCAGACCTTCCAGCAGGTGGGCTTTTTCGCGGGCCTTGCGCAGTTCGTAAACGGTACGGCGGGTCACCACCTCGCGGCGGTGGCGCAGAAAGGCGTCCAGCAGCTCACGCAGGTTCAGGGTGCGCGGCTGGCCGTCCACCAGCGCCACGGTATTGATGCCGAACACGGTCTCCATCTGCGTCTGCTGATAGAGGTTGTTGAGCACCACCTCCGCGTTCTCGCCCCGGCGCAGCTCGATATAGACCCGCATGCCCTGCTTGTCGGATTCGTCGCGCAGCTCGGTGATGCCTTCGATGCGCTTTTCCTTGACCAGCTCGGCGATCTTCTCGATCAGACGCGCCTTGTTCACCTGGTAAGGCAGTTCGTGAATGATGATGGCTTCCTTGCCACTCTTGTCGGTCTGCTCGATGTCGGCGCGGGCACGCACCCAGATGCGACCGCGACCGGTGCGGTAGGCCTGCACGATGCCGGCGCGGCCGTTGATAATGCCGGCGGTGGGGAAATCCGGGCCCTTGATGTATTCCATCAGGTCGTCCGGAGTCAGGCTGTCATCGTCGATCAGCGCCAAACAGCCGTCCACCACCTCGCCCATGTTATGGGGCGGGATATTGGTGGCCATGCCCACGGCGATGCCGGAGGAGCCGTTGACCAACAGATTGGGCACCCGCGTCGGCATGACGTCGGGGATCCGCTCGGTGCCGTCGTAGTTGTCGACGAAATCGACGGTTTCCTTGTCCAGATCGGCCAGCAGTTCGTGGGCGATCTTGGCCATGCGCACTTCGGTGTAACGCATGGCGGCGGCGGAATCGCCGTCGATGGAACCGAAGTTACCCTGCCCGTCCACCAGCATGTAGCGCAGGGAGAACGGCTGGGCCATGCGGACGATGGTGTCGTACACAGCGGAATCGCCGTGGGGGTGATATTTACCAATCACATCACCCACCACACGGGCGGACTTTTTATAGGGTTTATTCCAGTCATTGCTGAGCTCGTGCATGGCGAACAGCACGCGCCGGTGCACCGGCTTGAGGCCGTCACGCACGTCCGGCAGAGCCCGGCCCACGATCACGCTCATGGCGTAATCCAGGTATGACTGTCTGAGTTCGTCCTCGATGTTGACGGGAGTAACTTCTTTGGCGAGGTCCGTCATGGCGTTCCTTATATCCCTCGGTGGCGTGGATAGCGACCCGCGGAAGCCCCGGTCGCGGAGCTCCTAAAAGCCACCGATGATAGCACAGCTTTGCCGCCTCTAAATAATTCCCATCAACCCCGCTACCCGCAGCCCGGCGGGGACCTCGGACGAGGCTGGCCAGACAGGTTATACTCGCCGCCGGACCGATCGGGTCAGGCCCGGTCTCACGCCCATTCCGCGCGGAGAAGGAGCCGTTAGCGGTAGCTAATAAAAGGAGCCGCCAGCGATGCAGGACACGCCGTCAGCGATGCAGAATCAGCCGTCCCCGGACCACCAGCACGCCGACCTGATCATCAAAGCCGGCTGGATCGCGCCGGTGGCCCCGGAGACCGGCGCGCTCGCCGATCACGCCCTGGTGGTCCGCGGTGACACCATCGTCGATCTGCTGCCGAGCCCCCTGGCCGACCAGAAATGGCGCGCCGACGAGGTGGTGGAGCTGGGCAGCCACCTGCTGATACCCGGCCTGATCAACGCCCACACCCACGCCGCCATGAATCTGTTCCGCGGCCTGGCCGACGATCTGCCGCTGATGACCTGGCTGGAGCAACATATCTGGCCGGCCGAAGGGCAATGGATGAGCGAAGCCTTCGTGCGCGACGGCACCCGTCTGGCCGCCGCCGAAATGATCCGCTCGGGCACCACCTGTTTCGCCGACATGTATTTCTTTCCCGAGACCACCGCCCGGGTGGCCATGGAAGCGGGCCTGCGGGCGGTGCTGTTCTCGCCGATCCTGGACTTCCCCACCCCCATGGGCGCCGGCCCGGACGACTACCTTCGCCTGGCCACGGAAGCGGCCGACAACTGGCGCCACGAACCGCGCGTGACCATCGGCTTCGGCCCCCACGCGCCTTACACCGTTTCTGACGGGCCGCTGGAAAAAGTGCTCACCCTGGCCGAGGAGCTGGACGCGCCAGTGATGATGCATGTCCATGAAACCGCCGGCGAGATCCATCAGGCGGTGGAAACCAGCGGCGAACGGCCGCTGACCCGGCTCAAGCAACTGGGCCTGCTCAACCCACGCCTGCTGGCGGTGCACATGACCCAATTGCTGGACGAGGAAATACAGTGGCTGGCGGAAACCGGCAGCCAGGTGGTGCATTGCCCGGAGTCCAACCTGAAACTGGCAAGCGGCTTTTGCCCGGTTCAAAAGCTGCTCGACGCCGGCATTAATGTGGCTCTGGGCACCGACGGCTCGGCCAGCAACAACGACCTGGACATGATCGGCGAGACCCGCACTGCCGCCCTGCTCGCCAAGGGCGTCAGCCTGCGCGCCGACGCCGTGCCGGCGGCCACTGCCCTGCGCATGGCGACCCTCAACGGCGCCCGCGCCCTGGGGCTGGAGAACCGCACCGGTTCACTGGAAATCGGCAAGCAAGCGGATATGATCGCCGTCGACCTGAGCGCTCTGGAGACCCAACCGGTCTACGACCCGGTGGCGCAACTGGTCTACGCGGCCACCCGCGACCAGGTCACCCACAGCTGGGTCGCCGGGCGCTGCCTGATGGCGGATCGCCGGCTGACCACACTGAACGCCGCACTGATCGCAAAAAACGCCGCCGAATGGCAGCGCAAAATCGCGCCAAACAATAGCGCGCCCGACAATGACCGCGCCAACAATGAGAGTCGATGAGGGATACCCGATGAACCAACCCAACGTGGACAGCGGCGAAATCGCCAAATTCAACGCCCTCGCGGAACGCTGGTGGGACCCGAACTCGGAATTCCGCCCGCTGCACGACATCAATCCGCTGCGGCTCAATTACATCGACGAACGCCTTAGCCTGCCCGGCAAGAAAGTGATCGACATCGGCTGCGGCGGCGGCTTGCTCTCCGAGGGCATGGCCCGGCGCGGCGCCACGGTCACCGGCATCGACCTGGGCGAAGCCCCCCTGGCGGTGGCCCGCCTGCACGCCGAGCAAAGCGGTGTGGAGGTGGAATACCTGCAAGTGCTGGCCGAAGACATCGCCGAGCAACGCGCCGGTGAGTACGACGCCGTGACCTGCCTGGAAATGCTCGAGCATGTGCCCGACCCGTCGTCGGTGATCCGCGCCTGCGCCAAGCTGGTGAAACCCGGCGGCCAGGTGTTCTTCAGCACCATTAACCGCAACCCCAAGGCATTCCTGTTCGCCATCGTCGGCGCCGAGTACGTGCTGAGACTGCTGCCACGCGGCACCCACGAATACGCCAAGTTGATTCGCCCCTCGGAGCTGGCCGGCTGGAGCCGCGACGCCGCGCTGGATGTCCGCGACACCACCGGCATGACCTACAACCCGGTGACGCAGGTGTACAAGCTCAACCGCGATGTGTCGGTGAACTATCTGATGCACGCGGTGCGCCATGCTTGAGGCGGTGTTCTTTGATCTGGACGGCACCCTGGTGGACACGGCGCCGGACTTTTACGTGGTGCTCAATCAACTGTTGCGCGATCACGGGCGACCGGAGGTCAGCTATCAGGTGGTGCGCGCCACCGTGTCCAATGGCGGCCGGGCGCTCACCGAACTGGGCTTCGGCCTGGCGCCCGGGGACGAGGGCTTCGATGACCGGCTCAATGAGCTTCTCGACGCCTATGGCGGGCGCCTGGCGGTGGACACCTGCCTGTTCGAGGGCATGGCGGAGACCCTCACCTGGCTGGAAGACCAGGGCCTGCCCTGGGGCGTGATCACCAACAAACCGGAGCGCTTCACCCGCCCGGTGCTGGCCGGGCTGGGCCTGCTCGACCGGTGCGCCTCAATAATTTGCCCGGACCAGGTTCGCGAGCGCAAGCCGGACCCGGAAGGCCTGCTGATGGCCGCCGCCGCCGTCGGGGCCAACCCCGTCCACTGCGTTTATGTGGGCGATCATTTGCGTGACATCCAGGCCGGGCTGAATGCGAAAATGATCACCGTCACCGCCGGGTTCGGCTATATCGACGCGGACGACAACCCGCGTGCCTGGTCGGCCGACTATTTTGTGGAACGCGGCGAGCAACTGCTGCCGCTGCTGAAAACACTGTGAAGAAGTAGGTACAGTCGAAATGGACATCAACCAACTCAACGGCCTGGCGGCGAACTATCAGTGCCCGCCGAACGCCTTTAAGGACCGTATCATTCTGGTCACCGGCGCCGGTGCCGGCATCGGCCGGGCGGTGGCCCTGGCCCTGGCCGCCCATGGCGCCACCGTGATTCTATTGGGTCGCACCCAGAGCAAGCTGGAAGCGGTCTACGACAAGATCAAAGCCACCGGCGGGCCGGAACCGGCCCTGGCGCCGGTCAATATGGAAGTGGCGCGTCCGGAGGACTACCAGGAGCTGGCCACATTGTTCGGCCGCGAATTCGGACGCCTGGACGGCGTGCTGCATAATGCCTCGGTGCTCGGGGATATCACGCCCCTGGAGCGCTACGGTGCCGACACCTGGGATTCGGTGATGCGCGTCAACGTCAACAGCGCCTTCTACCTGACCCAGGCGTTGCTGCCGCTGCTGCGCGAAAGCAGCGATGGGCGCATCCTGTTCACGTCCTCCAGCGTGGGCCGCAAAGGCCGCGCGTTTTGGGGTGCTTACGCGGCCTCCAAGGCCGCCACCGAGAATCTCTCGCAAACTCTGGCGGAAGAACTGGAGAACACCTCCAAAATTCGCGTGAACACCCTCAATCCCGGCGCCACCCGCACCGATATGCGCGCCCTTGCCTATCCTGGCGAAGACGCGGAAAAACTGAAGACGCCGGAGCAGATCGTCGCCAGCTATTTGTATCTGCTGGGCCCGGAGAGCGCCGCCGTCAACGGCCGATCCGTGGATGCCCAACCGCGTTAGGCAAGCTTGACCCCAGCGACATCCGCGCACGGCGGGCCAGCATCCGGCCCACCGTGTGTCCATGCTATTACTGCCAATTATTCTCCTTCGAATAACAAAACAGGGATAGCCATGGTTCGCTTTGTATTCGCCTCGTTGATTTTACTGTTGTCGTCGCTGTGCGTCGGTGCGGAAACGCTGCGCCTGTCGCCGGAGCAACAGCAACGCATGGAACAGCTGCTGCCCGGCGTTGATGTCGACCAGAAACTGGTCGAGGGCCTGGCCGGCATTTTCTATTCACGGGACATGCCAGTGCGGGTACGGCTGGGTGCGATCGCCAAGTTGGTGGGCATCGATCAGATGCCGCCGGGCACCGCGCTGAACCGCAAGATATGCATCTGGGACATCGCCGGGCGCAACGGCCCGGTGTTCCAGGCGGCCATGGAACAGCGCGCCATGGCGCTGGAGTACGGCATCGATCTGGAGATGATCCCGTTCACCAACGAGACCATTCTGGTCGAGGAACTCAAGGCCGGGCGCTGTGACGCCGCGCTGATGAGCGGCATGCGGGCGCGGCTTTTCAACAGCTACACCGGCACCATCGACGCGATCGGCGCGATTCCGGATAACCAGCACATGCGTACCCTGCTGCAGGTCCTGGCGCACCCCAGCCAGGCCGGCCATATGGTCCAGGGCGAGTACGTCATCATGGGCATCTTCTCCGGCGGTGCCGCTCATGTGTTCGTCAACGACAAACGCATCAGCTCCCTCGCCAAGGCCGCCGGCAAACGCGTGGCGGTGTTGGATTACGACAAAACCCAATCGGAAATGGTGGCCGGCATCGGCGCCACGCCGGTGCCCTCCGACATCGTCAGCGCCCCTAATAAATTCAATAACGGCGTGGTCGACATCCTCGCCGCGCCGCTGATCGCCTATGAGCTTCTGGAGCTTTATAAAGGCATGGAGCCCGACGGCGGCATCGTCGACTACCCCATTGCCCAGATCAGCATGCAGCTGGTCGGCCGACTGGACAAATTCCCCAACGAAGTGGCGCAGCTGATCCGCGAAGCCTCCTTCGAGGCCTACGACCGCGTGCGCGCACGGGTAAAAGTCGAAGAGGACCGGGTGCCGGACCATTGGTGGATCGACATTCCCGCTGACGAAAAACGTGAATACGAAGCCATGATGCAGGAAGCCCGCGACACCCTGCGCCAGCAGGACTATTACGACGGCCGCATGCTGGACCTGCAAAGCCGGATTCGCTGCAAATTCGATCCGTCCCGTGGCGAATGCTCGAATAAAAACTAAACCGCACCAGGAGGCCCTGTGCCGATAACCCGTCTATTACGTCACACCCTGCTGGGAGTGAGCGCCGCCGCAGCCTTCGTTGTCGCGCCGGCGTATGCGTCCGACGCCGACCTGAGCGCCACGGTCTACAACGATACCCTGCCGATGACGCAGCGCGTCGAGGCGATGCGCGAACTGACCGGCCTGGGCAAGCCCGGCAACGAGACCCGCCGGATATGCATCTGGGACATCGTCGGCCGCAACGGGCCGATCTTTTCGGCGGCCCAGGACCAGCGCACCAAACTGCTCGAGTATGGCATTCAGCTGGAATTGGTCCCCTATACCGACGAGCGCGTGATGGTGGATGAATTCAAAGCCGGCCTCTGCGACGCGGCGCTGATGAGCGGCCTGCGCGCGCGGCTGTTCAATACCTACACCGGCACCATCGACTCCATCGGCGGCCTGCCCTCCCAGGAGCACATGCGTATTCTGCTGCAGGTGCTCGCCGACCCCGCATCGGCACAGCACATGGTGCAAGGGGACTATGTGGTGGCCGGCATCGCCCCCGGCGGCGGCGCCTATCTGTTCGTCAACGACAAGAAGATCAATACCCTGGCGGCGGCGGCCGGCAAAAACGTGGCGGTGCTGGACTACGACCCGGTGCAGGCGGAGATGGTCGGCCAGGTGGGCGCCTCGCCGGTGCCCACCGACATCGTCAACGCCCCCAACATGTTCAATAACGGCGTGGTGGACGTGCTGGCCGCGCCCCTGGCCGCCTATGAAATCGTCGAACTGTACAAGGGCATGACCCCGGACGGCGGCATCGTCGACTACCCGATCGCGCAGATCAGCATGCAGCTGGTGGCCCGCCGCGACCGCATACCCAATGAAGCCGCACAATTAGTGCGCGAGGTGTTCTACCAGAGTTATCAGCAGATCATTGATCGGGTGCACGAAGAAACCAAGAACATCCCCGACCGCTGGTGGATCGAGATCCCGCAAGACGACAAGCGCGAATACGAAGTAATGATGCGGGAAGTGCGCCTGCAACTGCGCGAACGCGGCTACTACAGCGCCGACATGCTGACCCTGCAGCGCCGCATCCGTTGCAAGCTGGATTCGTCACGGGCCGAGTGCGCCGACCCGCAGGAATGAACGCCGAGGCCGCTCAGTGGAGCGGCTCGTCCCCGGGCAGTTGATCGAGGGTGCCGAACAGATCCACGCGCTGGTCGCTGAACATATCCAGCTCCGGCGCCAGCGCCTGCACGTAGCGATCGAAATAAAGGAACTGCTTCAGCAGCAACGCAAACTCACGGGGGAAGCGGATACCGTGGCCCTCGCCGATGCGCACCAGGTCGGTGAGCAGCTGATTGACCTCGCGGTCGTTGCGGTCGGCCTGCACCAGGGCGCTGGCGTCCACGTCCGTGAGCCGGTCCTGCAACGCCGAGATATCCCGCGCCAGCGCCTCCACGTCCACCTCTTCGCTGGTCATGCCGACCATGGCCATGGCTCGCGCCATCGCCGGCACATCACCGCTGCCGATCGCCTCGAAGAACGCCATCATGCCCTGCCAGGCTTCCGGGCGGATACGCCCCACCATACCGAAATCAATGAACCCGACCCGGCCATCTTCCAGCAGCATCAGGTTGCCGGCGTGCACGTCGGCGTGGAAGAAGTCGCACACCATCAGACTTGAGAACCAGGTATTCAGCGCCGTGATCAGGGTGCCCGCCGGATCGTCCGTATAGCGCCGCAGCACCTGCAGATCGGTGAGCGGCACGCCGTGGAAGCGCTCCATGGTCAGCACCCGCGTGGTGGTGTGCGAAGCCACCGGGCGCGGCGCCACCGCGGCGGTGTTGCCGGTTTCCGCCAGGAAACGGTTGAACGCGTCGAGATTGCGGGCTTCTTGCAGGAAATCGCATTCCTCGAGCATGCCCGCTTGCAACTCCTCGATCACGCCGGACAGGGCCGAGCGGGACAGCCCCGGCGCCAGGGATTCGACCAGGCGCGCCGACGCATAGAGAAAGTTGAAATCGGTGAGCAGCACATGGCGAACGCCCGGGCGCTGAACCTTGATGACCACATCAGCGCCGTTCTTGAGGCGTGCCGCGTGCACCTGCGCGATGGACGCGCTGGCCAGCGGCTTGGGGTCGACCCATTCGTACAAGGTGTCCAGGGGCGCGCCCAGCTCCGCCTCCACGGTCTCACGGATGTAATGGAACGGCAGCGGCGGCGTGCGATCCAGGCATTTCTGGAACTCGCTGACGTATTCCTCTGGGAACAAGGACGGCGAACTGGCAATGAACTGGCCCAGTTTGATATAGGTCGCGCCCAGGGATTCAAAGGTGCGACGCAGGTGCTTGGGCAGGGCTTCGCGATCGCCGAGTAACCAGCCCAGACCCTGGCGGCCGACCACACCCACCGTTTCGAATACACGGAAAGCGCCACGGGCGGTGTTGCGCACCAGGGCCAGGCCCTCCCGCTCACGGGCAAGGTTTGCGCGCATTTCATTAACGATGGTGTCTTTACTCATCACATCTACCTAGATTTCAGTTGAAAGAGTCAACACCGCCCCGTTTGTTATTCGCGCTATTGCGGACAGCGATTTTAAAAAAACAGGCCTGTTCGAACCCGGACGCCCCGGAGTCTGCCAGAGGGCCGAAGCTAACAGATTGAAAAACAAAGCATAAAGGGGGAAGCTCCTGAAGTTCCCTGAAGGCATTGGCTGTTCCGACACAAGAGCCGAGACCCAGGGTCATTATCAGCGACCTGCCGCGAACTCATGATCGCAAGCCTAGCATTAGGTTTGTAATGGCTTACATGCATTTTTGTAATCGGCGCTTGTGCCAACTCAACAAGGTTGGGTACTGTCATCGACGCCGTGAGAACAATAAAAAGGAGCTCAAGGAATGCGTTCTCTACTCAGTAAAATCGCGCGCCCCGCGCGTGCTCTCATCGCCGGTGGCGTGATCACTGCACTTTCCGGTTGTGGCATCATCTACAAAACCACTGGTGACGTTCTGGTCAGTTTCGGCCAGGCGGAACTCGCCCCCCATCTGCTTGCCTACGACGACGTGCGCATGGGTTGCATCACCGGCGAGGCACAAACACCGCTGCTGATGTCCTTCAGCGAAGTGGGTTCCCACCCGGAGAAACTCGGTGTGATGACCTACACCACTGCCGCGGTGTGCGCTGAGCAAATGGCGCTGGAATCCGAGCTCAGCTATCTGCGGGCCGTCAACGACGGTCGGGTGAGCGAAGCTCAGGATGCGCGCATTCAGCAAAAGCGCTGGTCCAAGATCGCCGCCAAGCGCCTGCTCAAGTCCTACAACCTGATGGACGAAGTCTACGGCCCGCTTGAGGACGGCGAGTGCCCGAAACTCAACCGCGAGTTCGACCAGATCGTCTGGCTGATCGGTAACATCGCCGGCGTTCAGGCGCTGGTGGCCGACGGCGCCGCCGACGGCTCCGTGGGTGTGCCGCGCAACATCGTTGCCAAGGTCGAGCGTAACGCCAAGTGCCTGAACAACGACGACTGGTGGGGCGCGCCCCAGGGCCTGCGTGCCGCGGTCTGGACCATCCTGCCGCAGCTGGCACCGGAAGGCGCCCAGCCCTGGCAAACCCTTGAGCAGTCCGCTGAGAAAGGCTTTGAAAGCGGCGTCCGCCTGGGCAGCGCCTTCTACGCCATCAGTGCCTACGGTAAGGGCGACAATGACCGCCTGCGCACCGCAATCCGCGATTTCGCCGCCAACGGTGAAAACATCAATGAAGATTACGCGATGATCGATGCCATCGCCGAAATTCTGGTTCTCGGTCTCTCCGACCGTCTGTGGACCGAGAATACCGGCAAGCGTACCCCGCTCAACGGCCTCGGCACTTTCTGGGACGACACTGCCAGCGAGCCGACGATGAACATCGACGACCTGCTGTAGTCCTTAAAAGGTAAGCGGTTAAAAGCGCGGGCCCGTGCGGGCCCGCCTTCCAACAGACAAGAAGTAAGCAAGGAGAGAAACCGATGCGCGTTTTCAAAGCCTTAGCAATGGCGGCGGTAACGACGGTGGGCCTGGCCTCCATGTCGGCCCAGGCCGCCAACACCGAACGCAGCCTCTGCGTATTCGATATCATCGGTGCCAGCGGTGATGTGTATAACATCATGAAGGACTACAAAACCCAGGCGGCCGGTTGGGGCGTGGACCTCAAGCTCAAGCCCTACACCGACGAGAAAATCGCCGCCGAGGACCTCAAAGCGGGCCAGTGTGACGGCGCCGTTCTCACCGGTCTGCGGGTGCGTCAGTTCAACAGCTACGCCGGCAGCATGGAAGCCGTGGGGGCGATCCCCTCCTACGACGAACTGCATACCGTGTTCCGCGTAATGTCCAGCGGCAATGCCTCCATCAACAAGCAGCTTAAAGCCAATGGCTACACCATTGCCGGTTTCGCCCCCATGGGCGCGGCCTATCTGTTTGTTAAGGACAAGAGCATCGACACCGTCGGTGAGCTGTCCGGCAAGTCCATCTCGGTGATGGAATACGCCCCGGACCAGGCCAACATGGCCTCCCAGGTAGGTATGTCTCCGGTACCGTCGGACATCACCAACTTCGCCGGCCGGTTCAATAACGACTCCGTGGATATCTGCTTCGCCCCGGTCGTCGCTTACTCCGCCCTGGAGCTGTACAAGGGCATGCAGCCGGACGGTGGTATCGTTCGCTACACCCTGGGTCAGTTGACCAACCAGATCGTATTGCGCAGCGACAAGTTTTCCGACGAGTTCGCCGCCAACTCACGGACCTGGATGCTGGGCCAGTTCGACCGCGCCATGCAGGTTATCCGCAACGCCGAAAACGAAGTGGATGACAAGTGGTGGATCGATATCCCCGACGAAGACAAACGCCGCTACAACGAAATGCTGCGCGAAGCCCGCGTGAACATGACCGAAAGCGGTATGTATAACAAGGACCTGATGGACCTCCTTCGCAAGGTGCGCTGCAAAACCGACCCGAGCCGGGCGGAATGCACCTTGGCGATGGAGTAATCACCTCGCCGGACGCGAACCAACGGGGCCTCACCGGGGCCCCGTTTTCTCTTTCTATGCAGTACGCACGCTGGCGCCGCGGGCGAGCCTCGGTGCCGGTAAGGTGATAGTGCCGTTTCAAACGGCATAACAATAACCGGGTGAATAATGGAAAAACCTCAGTTGACCGTGGCCAGGCGTTCGGTGGGGGAGTGGCTCTCATCGCTTCCCACCCTGTTCATTCTTCTGACCGTCATCTTTCTATCTTCGGGTCAGATTATCCACTCCCAGCTTCTCAAGATCGGTGAAAACACCTGGGACGAATATTTCCTGTTACGTGGCGCCGGCATGGTGTCCGAGCCCACCTGTAACCCGGACCCGGACATCAACCAGCGCGTCCGGGAAGTGGTGGAACAGCGCAAGGCCGCTGCGGCCGACGACCCGCTTGCCGATATTCTCGGCGGCTCCTCGGTGGACGAAGGGGCGATTCGCAACTCGCTGGAGTCCTCCCGGGAGAATTGCCGTAACAAATGGGACCGCTTCCAGATCGTCGAGGAGAAAGTCACCCCGGCGGTCATCATGTTCCGCAATGTCGAAGGCGGCGTCGCCAAGGTGGTGTCCACACTGGGCGACTACAAACGTCTTCTGCTCTGCCTTCTGGTAATGATCTGCGCGATCACCGCCACCCTCGCCCGGCACCATATTTCCTTGCGCCCCTCGCGCACCAAGAAGGACCATATCGTCACCACCACCGCGCAATTGATCGCCAATGCGGCGCTATTGATGTCGGCGTCGGTGTACCGCGCGGAAGAAGTGAGTGCAATGGCTTCCGGCGTGACGGTGAGCAACTTCTACTTGCATCAGTTCTGGATCGCCGGCTTCGCGTTATTGACCGCCGCCTCGATCTATCAGCTGATTCGGCCGCCCAAGGGTCTGGAAACCGGGGGTTCCTGGCCCAAGGCGTTCCTGACCATTCCGCTGTACAGCTTTATGTCGCTGACGGCGGCGGCGCAGTTCGCCAGCCAGGGGTACTACCACGGTATCAGTGTCTATCTGAACATGATGATGGAGCTTTCCACGCTGTTCCTGAATCTGGCGCTGTATATCTGGATCGGTATGCTGCTCAAGCAGACCAAGCTGGCGCATCTGGTGTTCGATATCCTGCGGCCCTGGAAGATGTCGCCGGAACTGATGTGTTTCGTGGTCCTGGCGGTCGCCGCCATTCCCACCGCCTACACCGGCGCCTCCGGCATCTTCGTGATCGCGGCGGGTGCGACGATCTATCAGGAATTGATTCGGGTGGGCGCCCGCAAGCAGCTCGCGTTGGCCGCCACCGCCATGTCCGGCTCGATGGGCGTGGTACTGCGTCCCTGCCTGTTGGTGGTGATCATCGCGGCGCTCAACAAGAGCGTGACTACCGCGGAACTGTTCTCCTCCGGCTATAAGATCTTCTTCCTGAGCCTGTTCCTGTTCTTTATCTACAGCCAGTTCGCGCGGACCTCGCCGGCCCGCATCGCACCGTTCTCGGAGGCGCTACCCAAGAGCCTCAAGCGCATGGTGCCGCTAATGCCCTACGCGATCATCGTGGGGGCCATTCTGGTGCTGTTCAGTGACGTACTCGGCCGTCAGCTTGATGAGTTCTCCGCGCCCATCATCCTGCCGGTGATGATGATCGGCATTCTCTTCTACGAGAAACTCAGCCGTCATCTTCTGCACCTGTTCACCGTCTTCCTGGTGCCGATGCTCGTGCTGTCCTTCATGGGCATCTGGGAAGGCTACCAGGCGCTGACCAGCGGACAGGTTCCGGTGGGCGTGTCCGCCGCGGAACTGGAAGACATTCTTTGGGGCGAATTCTGGCGCAATATGTTCCTGAGCGCGTTCATGGTGATCCACTACCTGGTGAAAACCGGGGACCAGGACCCGCACTATCAGCCTGAAACCGGCGTATCGGAGAAGCTGGAAGGCTCCCTGCGCATGGCCACCAATGAAACCACCGGCCATATCGGCGCCCTGCTGATGCTGATGGCACTGTCGGTGAGCACCGGCGGTATCATTGAACGCTCCGGCTTGTTGGAAATGCTGCCCGAGGTGTTCCCGTCCATATGGGTGGCGATGGGCATCCTGGTGGTCACCATGGTGATTATCGGCATGATCATGGACCCTTACGGGGCGGTGATCCTTGTGAACGCCACCATTGCGCAGGTGGCATTCAATAATGGCATTGATCCCCTGCACTTCTGGATGATCACGCTGGTCGCCTTCGAGTTGGGGTATCTGACGCCACCGGTGGCCCTCAACCATCTGTTAACCCGACAGGTGGTGGGCGACGACGAGGTGGAGAGCGCCAGGCTCAGCACCGGCAGCTTCTTCCGGCGCTATGAGAAGTTCCTGCTTCCCATTGCGACCATGCTGACGGCGCTGCTGATCGTGTCTTTCCTGCCGCTGGTATCCGACGGCTTGCACGAGTGGCTGTTCCAGAAAATCCAGTCCGGCGGCTGATTTTCGTCGTTCTATCAGCACTACCCACAAGGGCCGCTTTCGCGGCCCTTTTTTATTCCGTTGCGGTATTCCCGGAGTGATTTGGACGGGCGCAAAAAAGAGCGCTAGACTGGTCAAAATAAAAACAATCATAAGCAAAAAATAAAAAGGAATGCTCCCATGACGGAACGGACCCTGGGCCTGCCCCGGCGCACGCCCACTGAATGGCTATCCACCCTGCCGACGCTGCTGCTTCTTCTGGTCGTCGTCTTCCTGTCCTCCGGGCAGATCATCCATTCGCAACTGCTCAAGATCGGCGAAGCCACCTGGCAGGAATATTTCATGCTGCGTAGCGCCGGCATCATGCCGGAGCCGACCTGCAACCCGGACCCGGATATTGATCTACGGGTCGGCGAGATCGTCAAACAACGCAGCGCGCAGGCCGCCGGCGACCCGCTGGCCGGCATTCTGGGCGGCGCGTCCGTGGACGAAGGCGCCATTCGACAGTCCCTGGAAGCGACCCGTGCAAACTGCCGAGCGAAACTGGGCCGCTACCAGACCGTCCAGGAGAAGGTGACACCGGCGGTGATTGCTTTCCGCAACGTGGAAGGCGGCGTCGCTCTGGTGGTGTCCACACTGGGCGAGTACAAGCGCCTGTTGCTCTGCCTGCTGTTGCTGATCTGCGCCACCACCACCACCTTTCAACGCCACCACATCGCACTGCGGCCGGCCCGCACCGACAGGGATCATCTGGTGTCCCTGGGTGGCCAATTAGCGGCAAACAGCTTATTGCTGATCTCCGCCATCGCCTACCGGATTCAGGACGCCAGCTCCATGGCCGCGGGCGTGACCATCGATAATTTCTACCTGCACAACATCTGGATCGCCGGTTTCGGGACGCTCACGCTGGCCTCTTTGTACAGACTGATCCGCCGCCCCCGCGATCTGGAGCCCGGCGGTTCCTGGGCCAAGGCTTTTCTGACCATCCCGCTGTACAGCTATATGTGCTTGTCCGCTTCGGCGCAGTTCTTCTCCCAGGGCTATTTCCACGGCACCAGCGTCTATCTGAACATGATGATGGAGCTGTCCAGCGTGTTCCTGAACCTGACGCTGTACATCTGGATCGGCATGATGCTGAAGCAGACCCGCCTCACGCATATCTTCTTCGACGCACTGCGCCCATGGCGGATGTCACCGGAGCTGATGTGCGTGGTGGTGCTGGCGATCGCCGCTGTCCTCACCGCCTATACCGGTGCTTCGGGCATCTTCGTGATCGCCGCCGGCGCCACCATCTATACCGAGTTGCGACGTGTTGGCGCGCGCAAACAACTGGCGCTGGCGGCCACCGCCATGTCCGGTTCCATGGGCGTGGTGCTGCGGCCCTGTCTGCTGGTAGTGATGATCGCCGCGCTGAATAAAAGCGTCACCACCAGCGAGTTATTCGGCTCCGGCGCCAAGGTGTTCGCGCTCAGCCTGTTTATTTTCTTCATCTACAGTCAGTTCGCGCGCACCACCCCGGCCCGCATCGCGCCGTTCTCTCAAGCCCTGCCCGCCAGTCTCAAGCGGATGATCCCGATGATGCCCTACGGCGTTGTGGTGGGCGCGGTCGCGGTGTTCTTCAGCGACGTGCTGGGGCGGCAGCTGGACGAGTTCTCCGCGCCGATCATTCTGCCGGTGATGCTGCTGGCCATCCTGGTCTACGAGAAGTTCAGCCGTCATACGCTGCATCTGTTCAGTGTTTTTCTGGTGCCGATGCTGGTGCTTTCTTTCATGGGCATCGCGGAGGGCTACCAGATCCTGGTGAGCGGCGAGATACCCGGCGGCACCTCCGCCACCGAGCTGGAGGCGGCCCTTTGGAGCGAGACCTGGCGTAACCTGCTGCTGACCCTGTTCCTGGTCGTGCACTATGGGTCCGCGCTCTCATCCCGAGAAGACAGTGACCCGGTGGCGGACTACCCGCCCGAAGAAGGCGTCTCGGAAAAGCTGGAGGGCAGCCTGCGTTTTGCCACCGGCGAAACCGCCGGGCATATCGGCGCCATGTTGATGTTGATCGCCCTGTCGGTGGGCACCGCCGGCATCATCGAACGATCCGGCATGCTGGAGCTGCTGCCCGACGCCTTCGCGTCGATCTGGATCACCGGTCTTTTCCTGGTGGTCGCCCTGGTGCTGGTGGGTATGTTCATCGATCCGCTGGGCGCGGTGATTCTGGTCAACGCCACCTTCGCGCCCCTGGCCGCCGCCAACGGCATAGCGCCCCTGCACTTCTGGATGGTCGCTCTGGTCGCGTTCGAGCTGGGCTATCTGACCCCGCCGGTGGCGTTGAACCACCTGTTAACCCGACAGGTGGTTGGGGACGACGAGGTGGAAAGCGCCAGGCTCTCCACCGGCACTTTCTTCCGCCGCTACGAGAAATTCCTGCTGCCGATCGCGGTGATGCTCACCGCCCTACTGATCGTCGCCTTCCTGCCGCTGCTGTCCGACGGACTGCACGACTGGCTGTTCCAGAAAATCCAGACCGCGGCCTGAGGGAGGGAATGATATGAACCATACTGACATCATCACCCTGCCCAAGGTGTTGGCCAAAGTGCCTGAAGTCGTGATGAACCTGCCGGGGCTGGTCAAAGGCTCCCGGATGAGCAAAATCACCGACACCCGCACGCCGCTGGGCTTGGGGGTGGCGTTTGAGAACGTGGCTGCGAGCAACCCGGAAGGGCTTGCCGTTATTTACCAGGACCGCCGGTTCACCTACCGTCAATTCAACGCCTGGGCCAACCGCATCGCCGACTATCTGGCCTCCATTGGCCTGAAGAAAGGCGACACCGTGGCAGTGGATATGGAGAACCGTCCAGAATTTCCCGCCACGCTTATCGGCTGTGCCAAACTTGGCGTGTGCGCCGCCCTGATCAACACCTCCCAGAAGGGCAAGGTGCTGACCCACAGCTTTAACCTGGTGAAACCCAAGGCGGCGATCATCGGCCAGGAGGTAGCGGAAGTGATTCAGGACGTCCGCGATGATCTGGACCTGAAGCAGAACTTCTTCTACTTCGCCGACCAGGACACGCTGGCCGATCCGGGTACCGCCCCGGAAGGGTTCACCAACCTCGCCACCGAGATCAAGGGCTGCTCCAGCGAGAACCCGGCCAGCACCCACCAGACTTTTTTGCGCGACCCGCTGTTCTACATCTACACGTCCGGCACCACCGGGCTGCCCAAGGCGGTGGTGTTCAACCACGGCCGATGGGAAAAGGCCCACGGTGGTTTCGGGTTTTCTTCGGTGCGCCTGACTAACACCGACCGGCTCTATTGCACCTTGCCGCTTTATCACGCGACCGGCCTGGTGGTCTGTTGGGCTTCGGTGATTGCCGGTCAGAGCTGCCTGGTTCTAGCCAGGCGCTTTTCAGCCAGCCGGTTCTGGGACGACATTCGCGAACACAACTGCACCGCCTTCGGTTATGTGGGCGAGCTGTGCCGCTACCTGCACGAGCAGCCCGAAAAGCCGGACGACGGCGACAACCCGGTGCACACCATC
>Ga0207900_100059_pt1 | contig 96890 bp, 96 predicted proteins | sample LinPmetageLP39_FD_184052 | JGI IMG/M metagenome (GOLD analysis project Ga0207900, IMG submission 184052) | Marine viral communities from the Pacific Ocean - LP-39 (SPAdes) | ecosystem: Environmental > Aquatic > Marine > Oceanic | place: Pacific Ocean | collected 2010-06-14
TTGAGGCTTGAGGCTTGAGGCTTGAGGCTTGAGGCTTGAGGCTTGAGGCTTGAGGCTTGAGGCTTGAGGCTTGAGGCTTGAGGCTTGAGGCTTGAGGCTGAAAAACCCGGCGCCTAAGCGCCGGGTTTTTCATAACCAACCGATCTAAATCTTTTTTTGAACTTAGCTGCAACCAATCCGTCAGACCTTACATGGACGGCTTACCAGCCATTCATGCTCCTTAGATGTGATTTAGTGTTGGCAGAAAACCGGGCACTCCCTTTCCTAGCACAGCCCGGTAGTTAACCCCGAGCCTACCTCCCCATAGAAGCTCGGGGTTTTTTTTGCCTGCGATTTAGTGCGGACGATCAATCCGCAGCATCATCACCCCAGTCGTCATCACTCAGCTCTTCTGGTTCATCTTCGTCAAGGTGGTCGCCCATCAGCTCTTCCTCTGGTGGATAAAGCCACTGCTCCAGGCGAGCATAAGCTTCTTCTATCCCTTGACGCTTGGGCGCGGAAAATAGCTGTACGGTCGACATCTCGCCAAAGCTCTTGCGCATCGTGCTCTGAATTTTCAATAGCGCATTTTTGGCCGCACCAAACGCCAGCTTGTCTGATTTACTGAGCAGCACGTGAGCAGGAATATTACTCATCTGCGCCCAATCGAGCATCATGCAGTCAAATTCAGATAGCGGATGGCGGATATCCATTACCAGCACAACGCCAGCCAGGCTGTTGCGCTGCGTCAGATAGGCATCCAGATGCTGCTTCCAGTGCTCTTTCAGTTCCAGCGGCACCTTGGCGTAGCCATAACCGGGCAGGTCAACCAGACGGCGATCATCGTCCAACTTGAAAAAGTTGATCAGCTGAGTGCGACCCGGCGTTTTCGAGGTGCGCGCCAGACGGGCGTGGGTTAGCGTATTGAGCGCGCTGGACTTACCGGCGTTGGAGCGCCCGGCGAAGGCGACTTCCAGGCCAATATCGGCGGGGCATTGCTCAACCAGGCTGGCGCTCTTGATAAAAGTGGCCTGTTGGCAGAGAGATACGAGGGGAGTTGTAGACGACATGGGAAACCTGTTGATTCCGCCCAACGGGCTGGAAAGCTGATGACATTCACGTTTGCGGCGAGCTTAGTATATAATGCCGCGGTTGTGGGAAGCACTGACCAATTGCCTTGCGTTTGCTTTAAAGGCAATTTATCGGTATTCAATGCCCATATTCCTGTGCCTGCGGCAGTTCGACCATTGCGCCGGACGAAGGCGGCAGCTAGCATGGGCAACTATAAGGCAACCTGTGAAGAAAACGCGGTCATCAAGGCCGGACAACAGGCAAAGCCATCATTTTTCTTTTAGCCGTAATTGGATTAGCCGATGAATAAACTACTCGTTAGTCTGGTATTGACTCTGGGCTTTGCCACCTCAGCGCACGCTGTTCAAGGCGATGCCGAAGCGGGCCAAGCCAAAGTAGCCGTCTGCGGGGCATGTCATGGTGCCGATGGTAACAGCGCGGCGCCTAACTTCCCCAAACTGGCTGGTCAGGGCGAGCGCTACCTGCTCAAACAACTGACTGACATCAAGGAAGGTAACCGTAACGTAGTAGAGATGACCGGTTTGCTGACTGATCTGGACGAGCAGGACCTGGCTGATATCGCAGCCTATTTCTCTGCCCAGACCCAAACCATGGGCGTAGCTGATCCGGCGCTGGCTGAGCGTGGCGAAGCCATCTTCCGCGGCGGCGATATGGCCACAGGCCTGCCAGCCTGTACCGGCTGTCACTCACCTACAGGCAAGGGCAACTCGCCAGCGGGCTTCCCGCATCTGGCTGGCCAGCATGCTACCTACACGGCCAAGCAGCTGACTGACTTCCGCGAAGGCAATCGCACCAATGATGGCGACGCCATGATCATGCGCACCGTTGCCAGCCGCCTTAGCAACAAAGACATTGCCGCCGTTGCCAGCTACATCGAAGGCCTGCGCTAAACGCTAAGCTCGCTGTAAAAAAGGATGGCTCAGGCCATCCTTTTTTTTGTCTGCGTTTTCGTACCAAGCCCGCTCTTGTGGCTGCCCGCAGACGCTGCAGGTAATAAAGGCGCATTACCTGCCCGCAAAACCAAAACGTCCGCCAAGAGCAGAGCAGCCAGACAGCTGGCAATGAGCGACCGTATCGAGGGCCCATTCCCTTCCTGGTCGCCAATGGTAAGCACCGTATTGAAGGCAGAATGGCTGGCAGTTCGAGAACATGCCGAAAATTACCGAGTATCTGGTCGAACAGGAACCTAAGGCAGAGCAAAGGACAGCTCGTATGCTATTGACTGGCAACATAGCGCCACAGCTTGCGTCTGGTAATCGGGGAATCTTTGTTCTACTGTCGGGTCTGAAAAGCTAAGATATACGCCTACTACCTGTCTTTGGAGAACTACATGCGTGCGTTGTTAACCGTTGGTCTGATCTGGCTGCTCGGCAGCTTCGGTATGGCTCAGGCGCAAGAGGCGCCTTACCAGGCCGGTGTGCATTACGCCGTACTGCCTACGCCTGCCACTACCCAGGACCCCGACAAAATCGAAGTGGCCGAACTATTCTGGTACGGCTGCCCGCATTGTTTTTCGTTCCAGCCAACGCTGCACGCCTGGTCAGAGACCTTGCCTGAAGATGTTAATTTCCGTCCGGTTCCCGCCATGTTTGGCGGCGACTGGAACACCCACGCTCAACTGTTCTACACCCTGGAAAGTCTCGGCAAACTGGATGAAACCCATGACGCCGTGTTCAACGCTATCCACAGAGAGAACAATCGCCTGAACACCGAAGAGGTCATGGTCGAGTTCCTTGAGCCCTATGGCATCAGCGAGGAAGACTTCAATAAAGCGTGGAACTCCTTTGGCGTGAAGAGCAAGATGAGCCAGGCCGAGCAGCTCGCACGTGCTTATCGCGCTACCGGCGTGCCTTGCCTGATCGTCAATGGCAAGTACCGCATTGAAGGCAAGATGGCTGGCAGCTTCGAGAATATGCTGAAAATTGCCGAGTATCTGGTCGAGCAGGAACGTCAAGCACAGTAAAGGAACGCTCGCATGCTATCGGCTGGCAACATAAAAGGCTTTCGTAATTCACGCGGCTCCATGTCGCCAGCCGAGCTACGCACCAACCACGAGTGCACTCCCTGTGAGCAGAAGCTGCCCGATGTGCTGCGCCTGCTCAGCTTCAACATTCAAGTCGGCAACAATACTCAGCATTATCGCCACTACCTGACTCGCAGCTGGCAGCACCTGCTGCCCCATGCCGGTCGGCATATACAGCTGGGCAAAGTCGCCCAACTGCTGAGCGATTTCGACCTGGTAGCCTTACAGGAAGTAGACGGCGGCAGCCTGCGCTCGGGCTTCATCAATCAAGTGGAACATCTTGCCCGCGAATGTGGCTTCCCCTACTGGTATCAACAACTCAACCGTAACCTTGGACGCTTTGCCCAGCATTCCAACGGGTTGCTGAGCCGCTATGCGCCTGAGCTGCTGGAAGATCACAAACTGCCGGGCATACTGCCTGGACGCGGCGCAATCCTGACCCAGTACGGCCAAGGCGAAGAGTCCTTGTTGGTGGTCATGATGCATCTAGCGCTCAGCCCCAAAGGGCGCGCCAATCAGTTGGCCTATATTCGCGAACGCATTGCAGATCACCGCCACGTGGTACTGATGGGCGATATGAATACCCATGCCGAAGATCTCCTGGAAAAATCACCATTGCAGGGCAGTAAGCTGCACACGGCGACGCTACCGGGCACCTATCCAAGCTGGAAGCCCGCCAAGGTGCTGGATCATATTTTGATCAGCCCCAGCCTGAGCATTGAACAGGTAGACGTGCTGCCACACGCCATCTCTGATCACTTACCGGTCGCCATGCACATTCGCCTACCTGACACTCTCTGCAAACCGAGCTCACAAGGCTAGCCAGAATTTGTGGTTCACCTATAATCTCTGGAAACATCTGGAGCCTGCATGTCTGCCACCCACCCATATTCTTCCAGTTCGGAGCAATCCAGAGAGCCAAGCGAGCAAGAAGAAATGCTTAAGCGCGGACTCGTACGCGTAAGTATTGCGGCAGAGGGCATTGATCCACTGCTGGATCGCCGCTTGAAAGAGCTGCGTAACTCGCTGCGCAGTGACGCACCGGCGTCCATGCTTACGGCACTGCTGCCTGACCTCGAACGGGCTGTCTTGGCTGCAGACCAATCACGCCAACAACGCAGGGACCAAGTCTGCGCACTATTGAAGAAATTGATTCGCCAACTGCAAGAACGTGATCCGCCCAAGGAGACTGATAGAGCATTGCGCGCCTTGAGCAAGCAGCTCGATGCGCAGGATAATATCGCGCAAAGCCTACCCAAGTTGCTGCAAGAGCTGACACAGCTGCAGGCTGCGGCCTTGAACAGCACACCGGAACAGAGTTCATCAGGCCTTTGGTCCCGGCTATTCAGTAAGCCCAGCGAAACGCCTGCGGGGCATTCCCAGATCGATGAGCTGGCAGAGCTTCCAGCATCGCCAGCTGAAGAACCTTTGCTCGCCGAGCAAGCTGCTACCAGCCTGGAACAGCCAGCCACAGAAGCGGCCCCTACGGTAGAGACAGCAATAGAAACCGCAGCCGGCGATACGCCCGAAACCAGCGCAAAGGTGTCCGGCAATATCAGCGGAGAGGAGCAAAACTACTCAAAAGTCGCCGCTCACGTCGAATCCATCCTGCTAAATTTGCTCAATGGCATGCAGCTGCTGGAGCAGCAGGAGACTGACTGTCAGCGACTGCGTGACCAGGTCAGCAAGGGCCTGAACTGGTATGAGCTTACGGCGGTACTTGATGCATTAGCGGCGCTGGTATTGAATTCCCAGCAAAACCGACAGGTCGAATTTGAGAGTTACCTGCAGCAACTCAACCAGCGCCTTAGTCAGTTTCAGGGCAACCTGGAAGATGCGCAAAGCTCCTACGTTGACTCTTTGGAGACCGACCGAACACTGGAAGTCGACATTCGCGATGAAGTTAAAGTGCTGCATGAAGATGTGCGCGAAGCCGAAGACCTGGATACCCTGAAAGCCAATGTCGAGGCCAAGCTTAGCTCGCTGCTGAGCAAGGTAGACCTCGCGCGCGACAGGCGCGAAGCGCGTGACAGCAAGGTGTCTGAGCGACTGACTACTATGGTAGAGCGCATCCAGGTGATGGAAGTGGAGGCGCAGACATTCCGCAAGCATCTGGAAGAACAACGCCAGCAAGCGATGATCGATACGCTCACCGGCCTGGCCAACCGCGCCGGCTTGCAAAAACGCATGAGCGAAGAGTTTGAACGCTGGCAGCGCTACGGCGGACAATTGCTGCTGGTAGTACTGGACGTCGACCACTTCAAATCAATCAACGACCGTTTTGGCCACCTGGCAGGTGACAAGGTATTGCGCCTGATTGCACTGCAGCTATCACGCCGACTGCGCAAAACCGACTACATCGGTCGCTTTGGCGGTGAAGAGTTTGTGGTGCTAATGCCGGGCACCACACTGGAACAAGGCGCGATTGCGCTGGAGGAGCTACGCGCTGGCATTGAGGGTAGCCCATTCCACTTCAAGAACGAGCCGGTGAGAGTCACTATTTCAATCGGCTACACCCAGTTCTGTAAGGGCGACACCCTAGACACCGTGTTCGAGCGTGCCGATAAAGCCATGTACAGCGCCAAGGATCAGGGGCGCAATCAAGTCATACAAGATTCCCACGGCACGCACGCCTGATCTCCCGGCGTGCTAACCTGCGCGCCTTGACCGCTACAGGTAACGTCCAGTGAGCTATTGGAAAACACTACTACCGGCATTAGCGCTCATCGCCGGCTGCAGTGAGCAGCTGGTGATTGACGATCGATATCAGGCAACTAGCCAGGACAGCCGCGTGCAGTACATAGTGCTGCACTACACCTCATCCGGCTTCGAGCGCTCGTTCAAGGTTTTAACTGAGGCAGGTGTCAGCAGCCACTACCTGATCAGTGACCATGACCCTATGGTTTATCGTCTGGTGGATGAAAACCAGCGCGCCTGGCACGCCGGCGCCAGCAGTTGGCAAGGGCGTACCTGGCTCAATTCCAGTTCCATCGGCATTGAGCTGGTAAATGACGGCTATGTTAACCGCGGCGACTGCCGCCAATGGCAGCCTTGGGATCAGCGTCAGATCGACGCGCTAATTACACTGCTACGCGATATTGAGCAGCGCCATGATCTGAGCCCGGAAGCGGTAGTCGGGCACAGCGATATAGCACCGCAACGCAAGGTCGATCCCGGCCCGCTCTTTCCATGGCAGCAACTGGTCGCCGCTGGCGTTGCCATCGGGCCTGATGCGCAAGAGGTCGCCAAGATGCAACAGTGGCTGGTAGGGCGCATCCCCGCCGTAAGCTGGTTTCAACAAAGCCTGGCGGCTTGGGGATATAAGGTGCCGCAAAGCGGGGAGCTGGATAACGCCACCCGCAACGTCATAGCCGCGTTTCAGATGCGCTTTCGCCAAGCCGATTATCGAGGACAGCCCGACAGCCAGACAGCCGCATTACTGGCAGCACTGGTCCCGGCGCAAGCCCAGGCGCTGCTTAGTGAGCGTCAACCGCAGTGGTACATACCAGACGAGAATCCATCAATGCCGCAGTCCGGTGCACCGCTGCCGCCGTGTACTCCTCATCATCCAGCAGGCTGAGAAAGGCAGACAGGCTGGGGTACTCGAATATCAGCACCTGATCCCACTGCTCGCCCTGCGGGGCGATCAAGGTATGTAACGCCTTACCCTGCAACAAAATAGTGGCGCCTGCCGCCGCCATCTTGTCTGTCACCGCACGCAGATAACGAGCATAGGCCTCACGGCCGGAACAGGGACTGACGTCATGACCGGATGGATACTCGGCATGGGCATTGAAGCGCAGCAGATTGAGCATCTGGATACGGGTATCTGCCGGGACCTTCTCGACAAGGGTCTTGAGGTTACCGGCGGTAGGGTTGAGACTCGGCATTAGACTTCCTTTGCAGCGGGACTGGACTAACTGTCAGCAAAGCAGGCAAGCTCCGCCTACGCCAGCGGCGCACGGCAGAAATGTCGGCGTTATTGCTCAGTACTACAGGAAAACCGCATTACATGCTCAACTGGATCTGGCTCGGCTTCTTTCTCAGCGCCTTCGCCGCCGCACTCTGGCAGTGGCTGGGCCTCGGCGACGCCGAGGTATTCAGCCGACTGGTCAGCGCCTTGTTCGAGATGGCGCGGCTGAGTGTAGAAATCGTATTGGTGCTGGTGGGCACCATGACCCTTTGGCTGGGCTTTCTCAATATTGCCGAAAAAGCCGGGCTTATCAGCCTGATGGCGCGTTTACTCGATCCGCTGTTTCGTCGCCTGATGCCGGAGGTGCCCAGCGGTCACCCGGCGCTGGGCCACATCACCATGAACTTTGCCGCCAACGTGCTAGGGCTGGATAACGCTGCCACACCAATCGGCATCAAGGCCATGCACTCGCTGCAGACACTCAACCCGAGCAAGGATACCGCCAGTAATGCGCAGATCCTGTTCATGGTGCTCAACACCTCTTCGCTCACATTGCTACCGGTCACCGTATTCATGTACCGCGCGCAGCAGGGCGCCAGCGATCCTACCGAGGTGTTTCTGCCTATCCTCTTGGCGACCACCGCTTCCAGCCTGGTGGGCCTGCTCAGCGTAGCGCTGATGCAGCGGCTTAAACTATGGGACCCGGTGGTACTTGCCTATCTGGCCGCCGGTGCAGCCTTCCTGGGACTGTTGCTGACGACCCTCGCCGGACTCTCTTCTGAGGCACTGGCCGCCACTTCGACGCTGGTCGGCAATCTGACACTGTTCGGTATCATCATCGCCTTTTTGCTGATTGCCGCGCTGCGCAAGGTGAACGTCTACGATAGCTTCATTGAGGGAGCCAAGCAGGGCTTTGAGGTGTCTGTTTCGCTCTTACCCTACCTCGTCGCCATGCTGGTTGCCGTAGGTGTACTGCGTGCCAGCGGCGTACTGGATGCAGGATTGGATGGCATCCGTTGGCTAGCCGAAACCTGCGGCTGGGATACCCGTTTTGTCGATGCGCTACCGACCGCCTTTATCAAGCCCCTGTCAGGCAGTGGCGCGCGGGCAATGATGATCGAAACCATGAATACCTTCGGCGTCGATAGCTTCCCGGCAAAGATGGCCGCGACCTTCCAGGCCAGCACCGAAACCACCTTCTATGTACTCGCGGTGTACTTCGGCGCCATCGGCATCAGCCGCGTACGCCACGCGCTGGGCTGCGCACTGCTGGCGGACCTGGCGGGCATGTTGACGGCGATTGGGGTTTGCTATTGGTTTTTTGGTTGAGTTGAGCTTCAAGCTTCAAGCTTCAAGCTTCAAGTCAGAGCTTAGCTGGCCATCGAGCGGCGCCAGGCTCACCCCTTATGCTAACCTGTTTGGCACACACACCCGCTTGCGGCTTGTAGCTTGCCGCTTGTAGCAGAGAGAAATGCATGCCCGCCCCCCGCTTCGACCAACTCCACCGCCAACCCGGCCCCTGGTTCGTGGCGCTGGGCGGTGCGGGCATGTTTGGCGCCAACTTTTATCTCTACGGCTCCGGCGGCGAGTGGATTGCCATAGACTGCGGCTTTGCGCTGAACGCCACCCCCAGTGGCCGCAATAGCGTGACGGTACCCAGCCTGTCGGCGCTGGAGCGGCATGACATCAAGCTCTCGGCCATCCTCATTACCCATGGCCACGAAGACCACATTGGCGCTATCCCGCATATTTGGCGGGCCATGGATTGTCCGATCTACGCCAGCCCCTTTGCTGCTCGACTGATCCGAGCGAAGCTCGACCCTGGCCTGACCTGGCCACGCATCCACGAGATTCAACCGCTAGAGCCCATCGGCATTGGCGCTTTTCAGGCTGAATGGATACCCGTCACGCACTCCATCCCCGAATCCCACGCCATCATGCTCGACGTCGCCGGTAAACGGCTCTACCACAGCGGCGACTGGAAGCTGGACGCTCAGCCGGTGGTGGGCGGTCTGACCGCGCAGGGGCGCTTGCAAGCGTTAGGACGGCAAGGCGTAGATGTGATCATCGGCGACTCGACCAACGCGCCGGTTGCCGGCGCCAGCCGCACGGAAGCGGCGGTGCAAAACGGTCTGCAGGATGCCATTAAACCCTGCAGTCAACGCGTTATCGTCACCTGCTTTGCCAGCAATCTGGCCCGCCTGCACAGCCTGGCTGAAATCGCGTTTGACTGTGGCCGCTACGCAGCACTGCTGGGACGCAGTCTGGTCAACATGCACGGCTTTGGCCGCGCACAGGGCTACCTCAATAGTCGTCCCGGTTATATCGGCCCGTGGGAATTGGGCCACCTGCCACGCGAGCAGCAAATGTGGATCTGCACCGGCAGTCAGGGCGAACCTGCTGCTGCTCTGGGCCGACTGGCCAGCGGCAATCACCCACAGCTCAGTCTGGAACCAGGCGACACCGTGGTGTTCTCCTCACGCCTTATTCCCGGCAACGAAGAGGCGCTAGCGCGGATCAAACAGGGGTTGAAAGAGCAGGGGGTGCAGATCATTGATGACGATATGGCACCGATCCACGCATCCGGCCATCCACCGCAGGAAGATCTGCGCGAACTCTATGGCTGGTTGAAAGCGCGCTACCTGCTACCAGTACATGGCGAGCTATACCACCAGCAGGCGCACATGCAGTTTGGCCGCAGCCTGGGATTGGGTGGTCTGGTGCCAAACAATGGCGACTTGATCGACCTCAGCGCCCAGCCCTGCAAGGTAGCCGAATTACCCCACGGGCTGGTCGAACTGCAGCAACGCTAACCGCCCCTCCCGCTTCCAGCTTGAGACTTACGGCTTCTAGCTTGTCGCTTGCAGCGTGAAACCTAAAACAACTCCTTGGCCTGCTCCCAGAGCATGCCCATCGCCAGCAGCGGCGCGCGGAAGCGCTGACCGCCAGGAAAGGCCATGTGCGGCACCTTGGCGAACAGTTCAAAACCATTGCTGGCCTGACCGCTGATAGCTTCGGCGAGTAGTTTGGCCGAGAGATGCGTAGCGTTGACGCCGTGACCGGAATAGGCCTGGGCGTAAAACACGTTGGGCTGGTCAGGCAGCTTGCCGATTTGCGGCAGGCGGTTGGCACCGATGCCGATCATGCCGCCCCATTGATAATCGATTTTCACGCCCGCCAGCTGCGGAAATACCTTGAGCATCTTCGGCTGCATATAAGCAGCAATGTCCGCTGGATCACGACCAGAGTAATGGCAGGCACCACCAAACAACAGGCGGTGATCCGCCGACATCCGATAGTAGTCCAGCGCCACGCGCTGATCACAAAGCGCCATATTTTGTGGGATGAGGCTACGCGCACGCTCCTCGCCCAGCGGTTCGGTCGCGATCACATAGCTGCCAGCCGGAATCACCGTGCCGCTCAACTTGGGATGCAAGCGGCCCAGGTAGGCGTTGCAGCCAATCACTAATTGCTTGGCCTGTACCGTACCGGTTGCACTGTGAATGGTCAGGGTGCTGCCGTAGTCGATCTGCGTCACGGCCGAGTGCTCAAACAGACGAACGCCCAGCTGCTGCGCCGCGGCTGCTTCGCCTAGTGCCAGGTTAAGCGGATGCAGATGACCGGAGCCCATATCAGTCATACCGCCAATATAGCAATCGGAGTTCACGACCGTATGCAGTTGATCGCGCTCGATCATGCGCATTTCGTGGCTGTAACCCAGTGACTCCAACTCGGCCTTGTCTGCCAAAAAGCTGTCCATGTGCGCGGGCTTGTTGGCCAGATCGCAGTAGCCCATGGTCAGATCGCAGTCGATCCCAAACTCGGCAATCCGTCGCTTGACGATATCCACCGCCTCTATGCCCATCAGCTTGAGATTGCGCACACCCTCAGCACCGATTTGCTTTTCAAACTGATCCACATCGTGACCGACACCACGGATGATCTGCCCACCATTTCGCCCGCTGGCGCCCCAACCAATCTGATGGGCCTCCAGCAGCACAACGGACAGGCCCTTCTGAGCCAACTCGATTGCGGTATTAAGGCCGGTAAAGCCACCGCCAACAATGCAGACATCAGCCAGCTCTTCACCCTGGAGCACCGGCAAGGACAGCTGACGATTGGCACTGGCGGCATAATAGGAAGGGGCATGCTGATGGGTATGAGTGGCGCTGACTGACATGGGATATCCGTTTGATATAGGCGAAATAGTGTCAATAAAAATTTACAGCAGCATAGAACATTAGCTACCCGCATAACAATGCCGCGGTAGTTAATCCGCCTCAGGGATGGGAATCGCCAGGGTCTCTTTCAGCTCTTCCATGACGATATAACTCTTGGATTCGCGCACCCCAGGCAACCGCAGCAGAATATCGCCAAGCAATTTGCGATAGGACGCCATCTCGGAGATTCGCGCTTTGATCAGATAATCGAAATCGCCGGATACTAGATGGCATTCCAGTACGTGGGGCAGCTTGGTGGCGGCACGACGAAAGTCATCAAAGATGTCCGCTGACTTCGAGTACAAGCTGATTTCAACAAATACCAACAGGTTGGCCTGCAATTTCTGCGGGTTCAGTCGCGCCCCATAGCCCAGGATGAACTTTTCCCGCTCCAGTCGCTTGACCCGCTCCATGCAAGGCGTAGTCGACAGGCCCACGTGCTCGCCGAGCTCTACATAGGACATACGACCCTCGTCCTGCAGCAGCTGCAGGATATGGCGATCGATCTTGTCCAGCTCGCGACTGGAAGCTCTTTTCGTTTTCATGAAAAACCTCTGAATATTAATAACAGCAAAGAATCTTTCTTTATTAAATATAAAATAAACGAAAAATCACTCCAGTTCACTTGCCCTAGAATAGTGATATCGCCCACAGGCTATATTTACTTATTCGGAGCAGCGCCATGCAGGTCCTTATTCTCGGTAGCGGCGTCATCGGTATCACCAGCGCCTGGTATCTGGCCAAAGCAGGACATCAGGTCACTGTAGTTGATCGCCAAAGCGGTCCCGCACTGGAAACCAGCTTCGGTAATGCCGGCATGATATCCCCCGGCTACTCCGCGCCCTGGGCCGCTCCGGGCGTACCCTTGAAGGCCGTCAAGTGGATGCTGGCAAAGCATGCACCGCTGGCGATCAAGCCAACCAACGACCCGCTGCAGTACCGCTGGATGATGCAGATGCTGCGCAACTGCACCGAGGCCAGATATGCGGTCAACAAGGAGCGCATGATGCGTCTGGCTGAGTACAGCCGTGACTGCCTGATGACGCTGCGCACCGAGAGCGGCGTGGATTATGAGCACCGCGAACTCGGCACCCTGCAACTGTTCCGCACGCAGAAACAAATGGATGCCGCCGCCAAAGACATCGCCGTGCTGGAACGCTGCGGCGTACCCTATGAGCTGCTCGACCGCGAAGGCTGCGTACGCGCCGAACCCGGCCTGGCACCCAGCGCGCACAAAATCGTTGGCGGCCTGCGCCTGCCCAACGATGAAACCGGCGACTGCCACCTGTTCACCACCCGCCTGGCAGCAAAAGCTGCTGAATTAGGCGTGCAGTTCCGTTTTAACTGCAACATCGACGAGTTGATCAGCGACGGCAGCCAAATCACTGGCGTGCGTCTGGCTGACGGCGAAACGCTCAAAGCGGATCGTTACGTGCTGGCACTGGGCAGTTTCTCACCCAAGCTGGCGCGCCCACTCGGTATGGACCTGCCGATCTATCCGGTCAAGGGCTACTCACTGACGCTGCCGGTGACCAACGATGCGATGGCGCCGGTCTCTACCATCATGGACGAAACCTACAAGGTTGCCATGACGCGTTTTGCCGATCGTATCCGCGTTGGCGGCATGGCTGAACTCACTGGCTTCGACGACAGTCTCAGCGACAAGCGCCGCGCCACGCTGGAAATGGTCATTTCTGATCTGTTGCCCGAAGGTGGTGCAGTGAGCGAAGCGACCTTCTGGACCGGCTTCCGTCCCAATACTCCGGATGGTACGCCGATCATTGGCGCCAGCCAGCTGCGTAACCTGTATTTCAATACCGGCCATGGCACCCTGGGCTGGACCATGTCCTGCGGCTCCAGCCAGTTACTGGCTGATCTGATCGACGGCAAGCAAACCGACATAGACGCTAGTGACTACAACCTCAATCGATACACCCAGCACAAGGAGTCCCAGCACCATGGCAATCCAGCGACAGCTCACTAACGAGCGCATGAGTCAGATCGTCATCCACCAGAACACGGTCTATCTCTCTGGTCAGGTGGCCGCTGATGATGACCTGGACAAGGATGCTGCGGCGCAAACACAGAGCACGCTGAAAGAGATCGAGGCGCTGCTGGCCCAGGCCGGAACCGACAAGACCCGCATCCTTTCGGTCACCATCTACCTGAAAGACATCGATGCCGACTTCGCCGCCATGAACAGCGCCTGGGATCAATGGCTGCCAGCCGGGACTGCACCCGCGCGCGCGACCGTTGAAGCCAAACTCTATGAGCCAGAGATTCTGGTCGAGATGTCAGTGGTCGCAGCACTATAGTCTTACCCCCTCGTCAGTCGCGCCTCCCGCACCGGAGCCGCGTCTGATAATCTAGGCCTTAGCGGGGCACTCCAGCCCCGCACTTTTTTTCAAGACAGTATTCATGCGCCCAGCCCACGCCCTGATCGACCTCAACGCCCTGCGTCACAACTACTTGCTGGCCAAGTCCCTGTCCGGCCAACGTGCGCTGGCGGTCATCAAAGCCAATGCCTACGGACATGGCGCAGTGCAATGCGCCGCGGCGCTGGCCGAAATTGCCGATGGTTTTGCCGTGGCCTGCATCGAAGAAGCACTGGAGCTGCGCGCAGCGGGCGTGAGCAAGCCGATTCTGCTGCTCGAGGGCTGGTTTGAGGCAGATGAGCTACCCCTGCTGGTAGAGCATGATCTGCGCGCCGTCGTGCATCATGAAGAGCAATTACAGCAGCTGGAGCAGGCACAACTGGCAGCGCCCCTGCATATCTGGCTGAAGCTGGACACCGGCATGCACCGCGTGGGCTTCAGCCCGGTCGAGTACGCTGACATCTGGCGCAGACTGGAGCGCAGCAGCAAGGTTGCCAGCCTGACCAAGATGACGCACTTCTCGCGCGCCGACGAGCCGGACACGGGCCGCACTGAAGAGCAGCTCAAGGTATTTGCCGAAGCGACCGAGGGTCTCGACGGTCCCGCCAGCCTCTGCAACTCACCGGGGGTGCTCGCCTGGCCAGCAGCTCATAACGATTGGCTGCGTCCCGGCATCATGCTGTATGGCGCAACGCCCTTCAACTTTGCCCAGGCGCAGGCCGAGCAGCTACAGCCGGTCATGCAACTGGAGTCACGCATCATTGCGGTGCGCGACCTGCCGGCCGGCGAACCCATCGGCTACGGGTCGCGCTTTGTTACCCAACGCCCAACCCGCGTTGGCGTCGTCGCCATGGGCTACGCCGATGGTTATCCCAGACATGCGAAAGACGGCACGCCAGTGCTGGTCGACGGACAACGCAGCCGCCTGATAGGGCGTGTCTCCATGGATATGCTCACGGTCGATCTGACCGACCTGCCCAACAGCGGTCTGGGCAGCCCGGTAAGACTCTGGGGTAATGGGCTCAATGCCAGCGAAGTCGCAGCCTGGGCTGACAGCATCCCGTATCAGCTGTTCTGCAACCTGAATCGTGTGCCCAGAGGCTATCTGGGCTGACTGTTCATTCCGTGATCTGTTGAAAATTCTGAACAGCCGTGCAATGATTCGGCTCACTAAGCACACCTGCCTGTGTAACCTGTCTGACTATTCCCTGGAGGAATCTGCCTTTGGACGTTGGTGCCCGCCTGAAAAACATCCGTAAACTCAAAGGATTATCACAACGAGAACTGGCCAAAAGAGCCGGTGTTACCAACAGCACCATTTCAATGATCGAGAAAAACAGCGTCAGCCCTTCGGTCAGCTCGCTGAAAAAAGTGCTGTCCGGCATCCCCATGTCGCTGGTTGATTTCTTTTCGCTGGAGCTGGAAGAAGACAGCCAACGCAAGGTGATCTACCGTGCCGACGAGCTACTCAATATCGGTACCAATGACGTCACCATGAAATTGGTAGGCAAGGGGCATCCTAACCGTGCCTTCTCATTCCTCAACGAGACCTATCCACCAGGCACCGACACCGGTCCGGACATGCTCACCCATGAAGGTGAAGAAGCCGGAACTGTGGTCAAGGGTCAGCTGGAAGTAACGGTAGGCAGTGAGGTCTATGTTCTGGATACTGGTGACAGCTACTACTTTGAGAGCAGCCAGCCGCACCGCTTTCGCAACCCCTCCGATAAAGAAGATTGCGTGCTGATCAGCGCCACCACCCCAGCCAACTTCTGAGCCAGCAGCGCCATCTTAGTTAGCGCTGCACCAGCGCCGGGCTTTCCTCTGCCGGCGCTCCGGCTATCGCCTGATACACCGACACCATGGCGACCGCCGAACCAATCCGGCTCTGCACCAGCTCACTGCGCACCGCGGTTAAGGCTTGTTCGGTATCCAGCACCTCAAAATACTCAATATAGCCTTGTTCGTAACGTAGTCGCGCCTGTTCAACAGCCTGCTCAGCGGACTCACTGGCGGTCTGCAAAAAGGCGCTGCGGTGCTGTGATTGCCGCACATTGACCAGCGCATTTTCGGTTTCTTCCAGTGCGTTAAGTACCGCCTGCTGATATTGCGCCAGACGCTCCTCGCCACGCGCGTCCGCCGCTGAAATGCGCGCGCGCACACCTTCTACATCCAAAAAAGTCCAATCAATACCAAGGGTTACGCTGCGTGATTCAGCACCAGAGGTGAACAGATCGCTGCCATTACCCGCCACTGAGCCCAATAGCCCACCCAGGGTAAAACGCGGAAACAGGTCGGCTGTCGCCACCCCAATCTGCGCGGTAGCTGCTGCCAGACGACGCTCTGCTGCCTGTATATCTGGGCGCCGGCGTAATACGTGCGCTGGCGTACCCACCGGGATCTCAGCGACCACTGCCGGCATCGGCTTAACCTCGCCCAGCAACGCATTTAGCGCCGCTGGTGGCTGTCCGGTCAGCACCGCCAAACGATGCATGCTCACCTGCACTGTGGCCTCGCGCTGAGGCACCAGGGCACGCAACGAATCCAGTTCAGCCTCGGCGCGTAGCTGATCGAAACGAGTACCTCGCCCGGCGTCCAGGCGCGCGCTGACGATATCCAGCGACTCCTGCTGCAGCGCCACATTCTGGCGTGCCACGGCGAGGAGCTGTTGCTGGCCACGTAGCGCGAAATAGCTGCTCGCCAGTTGCCCCGTCAGCGCCACCTGTAACGCCTGAAAGTCGCCGGCCGATGCTTGTAACTCGGCTTCGCTCGCCTCTACTCCTCGCGCCAGGCGTCCATAAAAATCCAGCTCCCAGCTGGCAACCAAACCAGCGGAATAGCGCTCAACTCTCTCTTGGTCTGGCGTGCTGCGCTCAACTTCTGCCAAATGCTGCTCAGAGGCGCCACCCTCGGCCCGCATGCTGGGCCAACGATCGCGGCGCGCGCCACGCAGCAGAGCTTCAGCCCCCTGGTACCGGGCCAAAAGGGTCTGCAAATCCAGGTTGCCAGCCAAGGTGCGCGCAACCAACTGCGCCAGGATAGGATCATTAAAGCCGGCCCAGAAACGCTGTTCCGCCGCCGGGTCAGACAGACTGCTTGTCGCCTGACTGAAGCTGTCTACCTGAACTGGCTGGGGCGCCTTGTAATCCGGTCCAACAGCACAAGCGGTAACCAGCAGACTCAAGGCAAAAGGCATTAACTTAGGCAGCGACTTATACATGGGAGTGCTCCTCTTCAGTTGCCGCACGGGACGGTTTAACTGCCAGGGATTTGCCCGACAGCTTACGGAGGGCGACATAAAAGACCGGTGTCAGCAGCAGACCAAAGAGCGTCACCCCAAGCATGCCGGTAAACACCGTGATACCCATGGCGTTACGCACTTCACTACCCGCTCCACTGGCCAATACCAACGGCACCACACCGGCGATAAAGGCCACCGAGGTCATGATGATCGGGCGTAAGCGCAGACGACTCGACTCCAACGCAGCTTTAACGGTATCCATGCCAGCCATCTCCAACTCACGGGCAAACTCGACAATCAGGATGGCGTTCTTGCACGCCAGCCCCATCAACACCACCAGACCCACCTGCACGAAGACGTTATTGTCGCCACCGCTCAACCAGACACCAAAGAGCGCAGCGAGCAGGCACATGGGTACGATCAGAATCACCGCCAGCGGCATCACCCAGCTTTCATACAGTGCAGCCAATACCAGGAAGACCAGTAACAAGGCGAGCGGGAAGACCACCAGCGCGGCATTGCCTTGGGTGATCTGCTGGAAGCTCAAATCAGTCCACTCCACGCTCATGCCCGCCGGCAACGTCTGCCCCGCGACTCGGGCAACGGTAGCCAGGGTTTCGCCGGACGACAGCATGCTGGGGTCAGACTGCCCGATCAGGTCCGCGGCCGGGTAGCCGTTATAACGGATCACCGGATCGGGGCCGAAGCTTGGCGTCAGGCTCACCATGGTATTGAGCGGCACCATCTCGCCCTGGGCATTGCGCGTATACAAATGATCCAGATCGCTGGCCTCATCACGGTAGGACGCGTCGGCCTGCGCCTTGACCTGATAAGTGCGGCCAAACAGATTGAAGTCATTGATGTACTGCGAGCCAAAGTACATTTGCAACGTACCGAACAGGTCATCCAGGCGCACGCCCTGTGCCTTGGCCTGCAATCGATCTACCTCGGCATCCAGTTGCGGCACGTTGGCCTGATAAGAGGTAATCGGGAAGCCCAGCCCCGGCGTCTGACTCAGCGCCATGGCCAACGCATCAGTAGATTGCTGCAGCGCGCCATAACCGGCACCGCTGCGATCCTGAATATAGAGCGAATACCCCGAGCCCGCGCCAAGACCGAATACCGGTGGCGGCATGAAGGTAATGGCAAAGCCTTCATTGATCGCGCCCAGCTTGGCATTAAGCTCGTCAGCAATCTCCAGCGCCGTGCGATCACGAATAGCAAAGTCATCGAACAACACGAAAACGGTGGCGATATTCGGCGTATTAGTGCCCTGTAATGCATTGAAGCCAACAAAGGCCGCCGCGTCAGCAACCCCTTCGGTGTCCAGCGCCATATCACTCACACGCCGTGCTACGGCTTCGGTGCGGTCCAGCGTCGAGCCTTCAGGCAGGCGAATACTGCCGATCAGATAGGTCTTGTCCTGAGTAGGGATAAAGCCGCCCGGTACCTTGTTGAACATAAAGGCGGTACTCGCCAGCAACACCAGATACACGACCAACACCAAACCACGACGACCAAAACTGCGGCCAACAAAGCGCTCATAGCGCAGCGCGTTGCGCTGAAAGAAACGGTTGAACGGGCGGAACAACCAGCCAAATCCCCGATCCAGCAGGCGCGCGGGCAAATCAGGTGCAGCGCCATGCGGCTTGAGCAGAGTGGCCGCCAAAGCAGGTGATAGGGTTAGCGAGTTGATCGCCGAGATCACCGTGGTAATCGCGATGGTCACCGCGAACTGCCGGTAGAACTGGCCGGTGATACCATCCAGAAACGCCATGGGTACAAAGACCGCACAGAGCACCAGGCTGATGGCGATGATCGGCCCACTGACCTCGCGCATGGCCTGGTGCGCTGCCGCCAGCGGTGCCAGCCCTTGCTCAATATTACGCTCGACGTTCTCCACCACCACGATGGCGTCATCCACCACGATGCCGATAGCCAGCACCATGGCGAACAGCGTCAGGGTGTTGATCGAAAAACCCAGCATTAGCAGCACGGCAAAGCTACCAACAATGGACACCGGTACCGCCAGCAAGGGAATCAACGAGGCGCGCCAGGTCTGCAAAAACAGAATCACCACCAGCACGACCAATGCCACCGCCTCCAGCAGAGTGGTGATCACCGAGCTGATGGAGGTACTGACAAACACCGTGGGGTCATAGGCGATTTCCCACTTCAAACCTTTCGGGAAGCGGTCATCCAACTCATCCATTTTGGCGCGCACCGCCTTGGATACGTCCAACGCATTGGAGCCAGGCGCCTGAAAGATCGGCAGGGCGACCGCCTGACGGCCATTGAGCAGCGCGCGCAACGAATCCTCCTGCGCCGCCAGCTCAATCCTCGCTACATCGCGCAGACGGGTAATCTGGCCATCATCGCCGGTCTTCAATACGATATCGCCGAAAGACTCGGTACTATCCAAGCGGCCCTTGGCATTAATCGAAATCAGCAGGTCAGAGCCGTTAGGCATCGGCGGGGCGCCAATCTGCCCGGCGGAGACTTGCACATTCTGCTCCTGCACTGCAGCACTGATATCGCCAGCAGTTACCCCCAAGGCGGCCGCACGCTGTGGATCAATCCACAAGCGCATGGCATAGTCGCCCGCGCCAAACAACCCGGCCTGACCTACACCGGGAATACGCGCCAGCTCATCACGTATATGCAGAACTGCATAGTTGCGAATGTAGGTCGCATCCAGGCTGTCGTCCGGCGAGATAAGATGCACCGCCATCATCAGATTGGGCGACTGCTTCTGCGTGGTAACGCCCAAACGGCGCACATCCTCGGGTAGCCGCGGCAGCGCCTGGGATACCCGGTTCTGCACCTGCACCTGCGCCTGATCCGGATCGGTGCCAAGCGCAAAGGTCACGGTCAGCGCCAGACTGCCATCGCTGCCGGCCACCGACTTCATGTAGATCATGTCTTCGACGCCGTTGATGGCTTCTTCCAACGGGGTAGCGACAGTTTCCGAGATGGTTTTCGGGTTGGCTCCGGGATAACTGGCGCTGACCAGCACGCTGGGTGGCACTACCTCGGGGTATTCGCTAACCGGCAACAGCGGGATGCTGATCAGGCCAACGGCAAAAATGATAATCGACAGTACCGAGGCAAAAATCGGACGGTCGATAAAGAAACGTGAAATATTCACGGCAAGACTCTCCCTTCGACGCGCTCAGCTGAACGCGTCCCTGGCAATAATGACTGGGTTATAGGTGTGGTATGGCCGCCTAGAAGCTGTTCTGCGCCACCGCGGCCTGACGTTCGGTGCTCGCCATGGCCACTGGCTGCGGTGCTACCTGCATACCCGGAAAGAGAATTTTCTGCAGCCCGTTGACCACCAGGCGGTCACCACTGCTGAGACCTTCGCTGATCACCAGCAGGCCATCAAAACGGCGACCCGTTTGTACAAAGCGGCGGCTGGCGTGATCCTGCTCATCGAGCACGTAAACATAACGGCGGTCCTGATCGGTCAATACTGCTTTTTGATCAATCAGAATGGTCTGGCTGCCTGCCGCTACTGGCATCTGTACCCGAGCAAACTGACCGGGTCGCAGACTGCCCTGCGGATTGGCAACGACCGCGCGGTACTGCAAGGTGCCCGTCGCTGCATTGAACTGGTTATCGACAAAATCCAGTTGCCCGGTGTGCGGATAGTCATCGCTGTTGGTCAGGCCAACTCGCACCGGCACCACTGCATGATCCGCCGTGGCGTAAGGATTAGCGTCCGCAGTCTGTTGATCACTCTCGAAGTACACATACATGGGATCAACCGATACCAGGGTCGCCAACAAGGTGCTGTCAGCGGTAGCCAGGTTGCCACGGGTTATTTCGGCCCGGCCCATGCGCCCGCCCACCGGCGCTTTCACTTCGGTATAGGCGAGGTCCAGTTTGGCGTTATCCAATGCCGCTTGAGCCGAGTCCACACCTGCACGAGCAATTGAACGCGCCGCGCTGCGTTGCTCCAGCTCTTCACGGGAAATCGCCCGGCGCTCCCACAACTGCTCGGCCCGTTGCGCTTCACGGTTGCTCAGCCGCTGCTGGCTACGAGCGCGTTCAAGCTCGGCTTTGGCCATCTGCAAGCGCGCCTGGTAAGGCCGCTGATCAATCACGAAGAGCACATCACCCTGCTTAACCAACTCGCCCTCGGTAAAGGCAACCTGATCAATATAACCACTGACGCGCGGGCGCAACGCGACCGTCTCCGGAGCGGCGATCCGTCCGGTGAAGGTATCCCATAGCGTTACATCTCGGACGTTAACAGTGGCAACCTCGACCTCGGGCGGTGGTGGTTGCGTTGCCGCCTCTTGCCCCTTGGCATCACAACCCGCTAGCAGCGCTACCAGGACGCTCGCCATACCCAGCTGTCCAGCACGCTTAAAGGTGAAGGTGTTCATCTGTTCTTTGCTCCCTATTAAAATGACCGGCAACAGCACAACAGCCGACTCGCTGGCGCTAAGCTGAAAAAGCACTGCTTTGGCATAAGCAATGCGTTTCACCGCGCGAATAGACGAGACGGCAGGACTGGGCTCTGGTATGGGAGGGAAAGATACGCGCACAGGCGCAGAGCAGGTATCCCGGTTCTGCGCATGAATTGCCTAATTCTACTTAATTAGAGAAAAAGGCAATCGCTTGAATGAGCCTTTGCAGGGCTAAAATACCAGCAAAGCGCACCTTAAAATGGCAAAACAACCTGCCACAACTGTTGATTTGCGCGATCCTGCAAGCTTATTGCCTTATCCTGCAATTTACATCAGGCTGTAATCAGCGTCTAAGTCTTCATGCGTATACTATCGCGAAACTCCAGAACGAGGTGTTATCGCATGATCGACATCAATGCCCAGCTTGCGCAACCTGAAGCGCCCATGTGTCGCCGCTTAGCGGAGCTCGTGGTGAAGCACACCTCGGAAGAAGGTGTTCAAGACACCTGCATACCCGGCTTGCAAGTTTTTCGGGCCGATCATCCAACCAGCGTCAGCTCCTCGGTATACGAGCCTTCTCTTTGCGTCATGGCGCAGGGCAGCAAGACATTGCAGCTGGGCGACAAGGAAATCATTTACGGCCCACTGACCTATATGATCTCGGCGGTAGAGCTGCCCGTTGTGGGCTGCGTGGTGGATGCCTCACCAGAAACGCCTTACCTGGCGGTAAAGCTGGCGATAGATCCGCAGGAAGTGGCGGAAATGGTGCTCGAGTTAGGCGACACCCTACCGCCACTGGATCAGCAACGTGACTGCCCAGCTGCCTCCTGCGGGCTCTGTGTGGCCCCGGTAGATGTGGGCATTCTGGAGGCCATGACGCGATTGGTATCTTTACTTGAGTCACCCGCAGACTGTCGCATTCTGGCACCGCTGGCCCGCCGCGAGATAATTTACCGCGCGCTAATCGGCGAGATGGGCTGGCGCATGCGCGACTTTGTCTCTACCGACAGCCAGGCTCATCGCATCTCCAAAGTCATTGCGGTACTCAAAGACAGATTTGCCGAGCCGCTGCGCGTGCGAGACCTGGCTGAAGACGTAAATATGAGCGAATCCACTCTGTTTCACAGCTTCAAGCAGGTAACGCGGATGTCACCGGTGCAATTCCAGAAGAAATTGCGCTTACACGAAGCGCGCAGGCTGATGCTAAGTGAGGGGCTGGAAGCGGCGACTGCCAGTTATCGTGTAGGTTACGAAAGCCCTTCACACTTTAGCCGCGAGTATCGCCGCATGTTTGGTGCACCGCCCAGAGCAGACGTGATCAAACTCCGTGGCGAGCAGCCTATGCTCGCCAGCATGTAACCTGGGGAAGCCCGGCCAAATCAGTTTGGCGGGAAGCTACCCAGAATCTTACCTACCAGACGATTGATCTGCTCGTCGCGCTTGACTGGTGACTGCGGACGATCGCTCAGTGTTTCGCCTTCGCTGCCACGCCAAACCAATTTTCCATCGCTGGCGTCGAGCATGTCGATCTGCAAAATCAACTCTTTATAGTCAACCCGCTGGGTCTGAATCGACGGACCGCCCCAGAAACCACCCCAACCGGTACCCCAGTAGCCACCGAAGCTGGTACTGACATTGTCCTGACGATTCTCAATCATCAGGTAAGTCTTCACCTTCAGATCAGCCTCCTGGTTCGCTACTGGCGGACGCAGGCCACGCAACTCCATCTGATTGGCTACCGAATCCTTGACCCGATCACTGATCAACTCACCGCTGAGACGGGGATCATTTTCCGGCAGCGAAGACACAGCAGGCTCGGCAAACTGCCAGGTACGGTAGTCGGCAAAATTGCGTGAGGTATCGTAATCAGGCTGCACTGCAGCACCCTGACAAGCGGACATCAACAGCAGCGCAGGCAACAGCAAAAATAAAGAACGCATTTTAATACTCCACAAGGTGATCAAAATCCACTGGCCAACAACATACAGTATAGAGCCTGCAATAGATCACAGGCTGATGCGCAATACTGTTTACCAGCGCGCACTTTAACGTAACCCGCCCACACGCTTAGCGCTGTCCCCGCTATATCCCCACAAGAGTCTTTCAACTCTTGCAATTTGCACGAAGGAAAAAGCCTGGTCGTGCAAAGCGCAAGTGATGGCACTTCGACCAAACATCATAAGCCATTGTTTTAAAAGACTTATTAAAAAACAAAAAAGCTGGCATAGCCCGTGCAACAGTTATTACATCGGCGGCAAAGAAAGCGCCGAACACGGACAAAAACGCGTCACAGGAGAAACACCCATGTTCAAGATGAAATCAATCGCACTTGCTACCGCTACCGCCGGCCTGATCGGCATGATGCCGCTGGCTGCTCATGCCGACAATGGCGATCTGGCTGAAGCCCGCCAGGAAGGTTCTGTCTGGACAGCAATTGCCTTGAACCGCCATTTGAACCCCTTCAGCATTGATGTCGATGTCGAGAACGGCGTAGCCAAGTTAACCGGTGAAGTAGAAAACGACGTCGACCGCGATCTGGCCGAAGAAGTCGCCATGAGCATCGACGGCGTCACCGAAGTAGACAATCAGTTGACCGTTAATCCTGACGTCGAAACCAGAAAGACGGAAGACGGCAAGCCTACTCTGTCACAGAGCTTCAGCAACGCGACCACTACAGCGACGATCAAATCCAAGCTGCTGTGGAATAGCAATACTGAGGGTCTGGACGTCAACGTAACGACCAACAACCATGTGGTTACCCTCACGGGTACGGCTCAATCTGATGCAGCCAAGGACCTGGCTGGCATGCTCGCCAAGGATACCGACGGCGTTAGCCGCGTCGTCAACGACATTCAGGTTAATGCCAACGAGACTACCGCGGCCAAAGCACAAAACACCGCTGACGATGCTGGCGAAGCCATCAGCGATGCCTGGATCACCAGCAAGATCAAGTCCAGCTATCTGCTGAGCAGCAACCTGAATGGCCTGGATATCTCGGTAGACACCAAAAACGGTGTGGTCTCTCTTAGCGGCACGGTTATGACAGATGCCGAGAAAGACCTGGCCGTTAGCACTGCGAAAAACATCAAAGGCGTTACCGACGTGTCTGCAGACAACCTGCACACCGCCAACTGATCGTCAGGCCGGCCCACAAGGCTGGCCTGCTTCACCGCTACAGTTAATCCAATTGAATAGCAGGAGATAGATCATGAGCAACAAGACATCCGAACTGAATGAGCTGATCGAAATCACCCGTGACGGCAAGCGTTTTTATGACCACGCCCGTGACGAGGTAAAAGACGCGCAACTCAAGGCGCTGTTCACTGACATGGCTCACGCCAAAACTGAAGTGATCGCAGCACTGGAAGGCAAAGTTGCTGCCAACCACGAGCAGCCTGCGAGCGGTGGCACCATGACCGGCAAGATCCGTCAGGTATACGCCGATACTCGCGCAGCACTGTCGAGTGATGAAGGTGCCACCTACATTGCTCAGCTGGAAGAGGCAGAGGACCGCATCCTGCATGCGTTTGAAGATGCCATGGCAAGCAATGAGCCAGATCTTCGCACTGACCTCGCAACGCAAATGCCGAAAGTGCGCGCTTGCCACGATCGCATGCGAGACCTGAAGAAAGCGCAGTAACCCTGAGCAGCAACCAAGGTAGTTAACCCGGTTTGTTCGTGGTCAGGGTTTCAACCCTGACCCAACAAATCGACGCCAGAGCCCGTGCGACTGACCCTAAAGGGAAGCGCCGAAAGGCTTTATAACAAGGAGAAACATTATGCTTAGTTGGGCTATTACATTCCTGATCATCGCCATCATCGCTGCCGTTCTAGGCTTCGGTGGTATTGCTGGCACCGCGACCGGTATCGCCAAGATTCTGTTCCTGGTCTTCCTGGTACTCTTTATCGTGTCGTTCATCATCGGGCGTCGACCCAAGCTCTAGCGCTGAACACCGACTACCAACACCCGCTCCGGCGGGTGTTTTTGTATCTGCCTTAGGGCTAGCGTGGAAACTGTAGCGGGTCAGCAAAAGCCGCGCACAAGTGCTCGTACACCAAACGCACCCGGCCAGAAATGGGGCCCCGCTGCGGACGATACACGTACAGCTGCGTTGGCTCGGGTGCATAGGCATCCAGCAATGACACCAAGCGCCCATCCGCTACGTACGGCAATGCCAGATAGGTCGGTATTTGGCCTATCGCCAAACCGGCAAGCACGGCATCCAGCTCTGCCTCGGCATCGTCACAGCTAAACGCCGGACGCGGCACCAGCAGGTTTTCGCTACCACGAAACATCCACGGCCACGGCTTGCCGGTACGCCGGTCAATCACCACCGACAAGGGGCGCTCCAGCAACTCCGCAGGCCTTGTTGGTATTGTCGCCTGCTCCAATAGCGCCGGGCTGGCGACCACCATAAACCCTATAGGTGTCACCGCCCGAGCAATGTAGCTACGGTCCTGCATACCACCAATACGCACGCCCACATCGATCTGTGCGCCCACCACATCGGTCGGCTCGTCATCCAGTCGGATATCCAGCTGTAACCCCGGGTGTTCGCGCAACAAGGGCAGTAGCAGCTCAAGCAGAAAACGCCGCCCTACCGCATGCGGCGCGGCTATGCCGACCCGGCCGACCGTATCAGCAGCCTCGGCAGCCTGACGATTACGACTGAACAGGCCATCGACCGTCGCCAATGCTTCACGCGCCTGCAGCGCCATGCTTTCGCCGAAAGTAGTGATGCGAATCTGCCGGGTATTGCGATGAAACAACGGCTCGCCAAGCAGATCTTCAAGCTCTTTTACCGCCCGAGTGACGGTTTGCGGGGAAGTGCCCAGGCGACTGGCTGCCTCTCTAAAACTGGGGGCTTCTGCGGCGCTGCAGAAAATACGGAGTAACTGAATTCGATTGTGCATAAGTCTTTTTATTCCATTTAGTGGAATAGTTCAATCCAAAGCATTTCATTCCAGGCAACGCCGCACGCTTGCATAATTTCACCCTAGGTCGGGCACTCATTTGCCTCGCCACGCGAACCTTTGGAGGTTTTTATGCAGCACAATATTGCGAACAAGGTTGTTGTTATTACCGGTGCCAGCAGCGGTCTTGGTGAAACTACAGCACGTCACCTGTCATCTCTTGGTGCCAGCGTTGTATTGGCCGCTCGCCGTAAGGATCGACTGGACCAATTGGTAGATGAAATTACTGCCGCTGGCGGTAAGGCCATCGCCTTTGCAACCGACGTGACGCGCCAGCAAGACGTACAAACACTGATCCAGGGTGCGGTTGAGCACTTCGGTCGCATCGATGTATTGATCAACAATGCGGGCCTGATGGCCATAGCTCCGCTGTCCGAAACCAAGGTTGATGAGTGGGACCGCATGATTGATATCAACATCAAGGGCGTGCTCTACGGCATCGCGGCGGCACTGCCGATCTTCCAGCAGCAGAACAGCGGGCACTTCATCAATATTTCCTCGGTTGCCGGTATCAAGGTATTCAGCCCCGGCGGCACCGTTTACAGCGGCACCAAATATGCGGTCAGTGCAATCAGTGAGGGTCTGCGCCACGAAGTGGGTGGGGCGATTCGCACTACCACCATACTGCCCGGTGCGGTCGACTCCGAACTCAAGTTCGGCAGCTCGCATGAGCAGAGCGCCAACACCGTAAAGGATTTCTATCAGCAGGCGATTCCCTCTGATTCAGTCGCCCGCGCCATTGCCTACGCCATCGAGCAACCAGACGACGTAGACATCAACGAGATCGTGCTGCGCCCAACGGTGCAGGAGTTCTAACGCTCAGCACAACGACAGGAAAGCCCCGCACAGCATCCAGCTGGCGGGGCTTTTTTATTCCAGGCTGGCGAGCGGAACACCCAACCCAGCACCGTTCTAAAGATCAACCACACCCGCACCAGTCTGGCTGCTAAAATCCCGCCTTTACTTGCCTGCCTGGACTCGCCATGAAACGCTTCATTCTGCTCGATACCGCGCCCATCCCCGATACACCGGATGCACTCTGCCTGTTTGAATACGGCGAGGACTTTGTCATCAAGATCCAGGGCGGCAAAGGCGGGCAGTTGATGAATACCCGCACCCACGGCTCGGAGGATGCGCTCGCAGCCATCCCGTGTCGCAGCCTGACCAGCAAGCCCGGCGCGCGGGTACTGATTGGCGGCCTGGGTATGGGGTTTACTCTGGCCTCGGCGCTACAGCATCTTGGCCCTGATGCCGAGGCAATCGTAGCCGAGCTGGTGCCCGGGGTGATCGAGTGGAACAAGGGCGCGCTCGGCGCTAAGTCCGGCCATCCCCTTAACGATCCGCGCACCCGCGTAGCCAACCAGGATGTAGCCGAACTGCTAAAGGCCGAAACAAGCGGTTTTGATGCCATCATGCTGGATGTAGATAACGGCCCAGAAGGCCTGACCCAAAAATCCAACAGCTGGCTGTACTCACCTGGCGGGCTGGAAGCCTGCGCACGCGCGCTAAGACCCAAAGGCACCCTGGCGGTCTGGTCGGCCAGTGCCGACCGGGCCTTCTCGCAACGCCTCGCCAAGGCTGGTTTCAAGGCGCGTGAAGAGCAGGTATATGCGCACGGCAACAGCGGTACCCGCCACACTATCTGGATCGCGCAACGTAAATGACTTGCCGCCGATCAAGCGAATTGAATGGAGGAACATCTGATGAGCAATAGCAAACTGGAAGGCGTGCAAGTACGCCGCGAAGTCATGGGCGACGCCTTTGTTGATCGCGCGTTGAACAACGCCACCGAATTCAGCCAACCGTTACAGGAGTTCGTCAATGAGCACGCCTGGGGCGGCGTCTGGAACCGCGAAGGGCTGGACCGCAAAACACGCAGCCTGATCACCCTGGCAGCACTGACCGCACTGAAATGCCCGCAGGAGCTCAAGGGCCACGTGCGCGGCGCGCTAAACAACGGCTGCACTGTCGAGGAGATCCGCGAGGCACTACTGCACTGCGCCGTTTACGCTGGCGTACCGGCCGCCATCGATGCCTTCCGCGCGGCGCAGGAGGTTATCGATAGCTATCAGCCAAGCTGAGCGTCAAGCGGCGAAGCGTTGTTCCAGATAGCTGTTGATCGCCTTTGACTCGTACAACCAGGTGGTCTGCTCACCCTCGTCAATGCGCAGGCAGGGCACCTGAATTTTGCCACCCTGCTCCAGCAGCGCCTGACGTGCTTCCGGGTTGTTTTTGGCGTCGCGCAGTGCAACCGGCAGGTTGAGGCGGCGCAGGGTGCGACGGGTCTTCACGCAAAACGGGCAGGCATTGAACTGATACAGACTCAGTTGCGCTGCGGCCTGATCTACGGACGCCTGGGCTTCCGGCGCGCGCTTCATCTTGCTTGGGCGGGTGATGAAGCTGAGAAAAATAATGAGCTGACCAAGGCCAACGCGGAGGGCTTTCAACAACATGAATAAAGACTCTCTCATCAAGTGCACAGGTGGAAACAAACAGGCGCGCAGCTTACCGGATTCGGCGCGCACAAGCCCGTCGAGCTGACGAGCGCGCCATGCAAGGACGATTTCCGTTCGATTCAGTCCGCTTTGCTGCGGCATAATGGCCGAAATCCTGACAACTGCAGAGGCATACCCATGAAACCTGAAGACCTGCTCCTGTTGGTCAGCCGCGAGATGCCCTACGGCAAATACAAAGGACGCCTGTTCGCCGACCTACCTGGGCACTACCTCAACTGGTTTGCCCGTGAGGGCTTTCCCAAGAGCGAAGTCGGCCGACTACTGCAACTCATGCAAGAAATCGATCACAACGGCCTCAGCGCACTGCTCGACCCGCTGCGCAAGCCGCGTAGCTGAACGCAGGCCGATTGCCAGTCAGGCAATGCCGCCGTTGGCGCGAAGAATCTGGCCGTTCACCCAGCCGCCCTGTGCACTAGCAAGAAAAGACACCACAGCAGCGATATCGTCGGGTTGCCCCAGCCGCTCCAAAGGCGACATGTGCGCCAGGCGCTGCACCATCTCCACGGTTTTGCCATCCAGAAACAGCTCGGTTTCCACTGGCCCTGGCGCGACCGCGTTAACCGTAATCTGTCGACCGCGCAGCTCCTTGGCCAACACCTGCGTCATCGCCTCAACTGCGGCCTTACTGGCGTTATAAACCGCATAGCCCGGCATCTTCAAAGCCAGGGCCGAGGTCGACAGACTGATGATGCGCCCGCCATCATTCATCCGCTTGGTAGCTTCGCGCAGGCAACCGAAGACGCCCTGCACGTTGACCGCAAAAGTACGCTCGAACACCTCATCTGAGGTATCGACCAATGGCATGGTTTGCATGATGCCAGCATTGTTAACCAGTATGTCTAACGAACCCAGCTGCTGTTCGCACTGCACAAAAAGTTCACGCACCTGCTCGGGTTGCGCCACGTCAGCCTGGATAGCCGTCACGCGGGCGCCACCGGCGCGTAACTCAGCGACCAGTTTTTCCGCTTCTGCAGCACTGTTAGCGTAATTGATCGCCACAGCGAAACCATCTGCCGCCAAACGCCGCGCAATCTCGGCGCCAATGCCACGAGAAGCTCCGGTGACCAACGCAACTTTTTGAGTTTCATTCGACATGTGCTTACCTCCAGCTGAGAACCAGTCCTTAGCATGCGCGTCGGGGGGGCTGAGTCAAATACACAAAGCTGCATAGACATACGCGGAAACTCCGGCTTGCTGGCCAACCAAAAAGTCCTGCTGACCTGCTTGGCCGAAGACTTTAGGGAACCTACGTCCAGACCCTATGCTCTATGCTGGTAGTTCCTATGAAGCCGTGCGCATTTACCTTGCGGCAGCAACCACGGCATTACAGTAGCTATTCACTTAACTCCGGGAGTCACGACAATGGCGAAATTGCTGGTACTTTATCATTCCATGTACGGCCACGTTGAAACCATGGCGCAGGTGGTAGCCGAAGGTGCCAAGCAGGTGGACGGCGTTAGCGTCACCATCAAGCGAGTGCCGGAAACCATGCCGGATGAAGCCTTCAAGGCCGCTGGTGGCAAGACCGATCAAGCCGCCGACGTAGCCAGCCCGACCGAGCTGGGCGACTATGACGGTATCATTTTTGGTGTACCCACCCGCTTTGGCAACATGAGCGGGCAGATGCGCACCTTCCTCGATCAGACCGGTGCCCTGTGGGCCAAGGGCGCGCTGCACGGCAAGGTCGCCAGCGTCTTTGCCTCAACCGGCACCGGCGGCGGACAGGAGATGACCATCACCTCGACCTGGACCACGCTCGCTCACCACGGCATGATTCTGCTACCGATCGGCTATGGCACCGAAGAACTGTTCGATATCAGCCAGAGCGCCGGCGGTACGCCTTACGGCGCGACCACCATTGCTGGCGGCGATGGCTCACGCCAACCCGATGAGCGGGAAAGGGCGATTGCCCGCTATCAGGGCAAGTACGTGGCCGAAACCGTGCTCAAGCTCACCTCCTGATCGACACCGGCGCCGACCGCCAGGTCGGCGCCGCATCCTCCCCGCCTCAATATTCCCTGCAAACAGACACACCCAAAGCGAGCAGAAGGCCCATCAACTCCATTGAATTACACTCAACATATAAATAGTATTACAATCGTAATTTAATATGCGTATTGACCTTCCCACTGGAGCATCTGAAATGAGTACAGCGAATAATATGGGCACCGCACTGGTTACCGGGGCGTCTTCCGGTATCGGCGCCACCTACGCCGAGCGTCTCGCCGAACGCGGCTACAATCTGCTGCTGGTAGCCCGCGATGAGCAGCGACTGCAACGCTTGTCGCAACGGCTGCAGGAGCTTTTTGGCGTGACGGCTGAGGTGCTGATCGCCGATTTAAGCGAAGCAAGGGACATAGAGCGGGTGGCACAGCGCCTGCGCCGTGATCAGCAGATCAGCCTGCTGGTGAATAACGCCGGCGTCGCGCTCAGTGGTTCGATGGCAGAGTCTGACCGCCACAGTATCGCCGCCCTGCTGCAATTGAATGTGCTGGCACTCACGCTGCTATCGAGCGCTGCTGCCGTGAATTTCAGCATTGCTGGCCACGGTGGCATCATCAACCTGGGGTCGGTGGTAGCCCTGCTGCCGGAGCGCTTCAACGCAGTTTATGCCGCCAGCAAGGCCTATGTGCTTAGCCTGACGCAAAGTCTGCACGCCGAAATCGCCCACCGGGGCGTCAGAGTGCAGGCTGTACTACCAGGCATGACGCGCACGGAAATATGGCAACGCAGCGGTATGACACTGGACCCTTCATTCGACCCCATGATCATGGAGGCAGGTGATATGGTTGATGCGGCGCTACGCGGATTTGATGAGGGCGAACTGGTAACCATTCCCTCGTTGCCCGATAGTGCCGACTGGCAAAACCTGCTGCAGGCACGCATGCAATTGGCACCCAACCTGTCGCACAAGCAACCCGCCGCTCGCTATGCCTGAAACGCAACAGCCCCGGCCGCGGCAACGACTGGGGCTGTCTAGTACAGACTGGCCGGCCGGCAGCGAATCAGTCCGCCGGGGCATCAACCAGTTTGATCAACTGCTCACGCGCGCAATTGAGCAACTCATCCGACAGGGCAGGGTCGGTTACGCTGCGTGACAGCATCAGGGCACCGACCATCGCCGATAGCACCATCACACTCTCTTGCGCAGCGTCCTCGCCCGACAGCTTGTCAGTGATGCTGGCCAGCCGATCCTTGATCAGCTGGTCGGTGGTAGCGCTCGGTTGACCTTTCTGGCCCAGCTCGGCAGACACCGTCGGTAACGGGCAGCCCTGACCGGGATTGGCCCGGTGCTCTGGCGACAGGTAAGTGGTGATGAGCTGCGACAAGGGTGCATCGGGGCCGGTCTTCAAGGACAGGGACGCTTTTAGCTGCATTGCAGCATGCTGTAGCGACTGCTCAACCAGATCATCCTTGGACTTGAAGTGCGCGTAAAAGCCGCCATGGGTGAGTCCCAACGACTTCATCAGCGGTTGCAGCCCGGTAGCGCCGACGCCATCGGCACGAAACCGTCGCGCCGCCTCGTCCAGAATCATCTGGTGCGTCTTGGCTTTGTGATCTTCTGAATAACGCATATCACTCCCCGCTTTAAATTCAGACCGTCATTCTATACCCAGGCCAGGCTGAACGCAGCCTCAGACTTGACCACTGGTCGCGACTGCTGGCTGCTGCTTCGCCTTGCTATGTGCGCCAAGCACCAGACTGCATAGCGCTGGTAAAAACAGTAGCGTAAGCAGAGTACCCATCAGCACACCGCCAATCAGTACAAAGGCCAATGAAGACCAGAATACCGAGAGCGTGAGCGGGATGAACGCCAGCGCGGCCGCCAACGCCGTGAGCACCACGGGGCGTGCGCGGCGCACCGTTGCCTCGACAACGGCCTCGTGCGTAGACATGCCATGGTCCTGATTCTGGCGAATCTGGTCGGTGAAGATCAGGGTGTTGCGCATCAGAATCCCACCAATGCCGATCAACGCCAGAATCGCATTAAAGCCAAACGGCTGATTGAAGATCAGCAGTGCCGGTACCGCGCCCACCAGCCCCAGAGGCGCGGTAGCGAAGACCATGAACATCACCCCGAATGAGCGCACCTGGAACATGATCACTACCAGCATCAGCAAAATCATCACCGGGAACAGCACTGCCAACGCCTTATTGGCAATCGCGCTTTCTTCTACCGGGCCGCCTATGGTGATTCGGTAGCCCGGCGGCAACCCGGCAACCAGCTCTTCCAGGTCGGCATAGGCTGCCATCTCGGCATCGGGTGGCTGCACGCCGGCCACGATATCAGCCCGCACCTCAAAGGTCGGCTCACGATCACGACGGCGTAGAATCGGATCTTCCATCACTGGCACAAAGCGCCCTACCTGTTGCAGCGGAATCGAACGCCCGGCGTCATTGGTGACTGTCAGGTTCTCGATGTTTTGCAGATCCTCGCGTTGCGCATTGATAGCCCGGACCACGACCGACACCGTACGATTACCTTCGCGTACCTCGGTTATCGGATTACCCGACAGCAGAGCGTTAAGCTGGGTCTTGACCTGTGCGGGGGTAAAGCCCAGCAAACGCAAACGATCTTGATCAAGTTGCAGTCGGTAGCTGCTGGCCTTTTCGCCCCAATCGATAAAGGTATCGCGGGTCATGGCATTAGCCTCCACCCGCTCACGAACCTGCTCGGCAAGCTCGCGCAACGGCCCCAGTTCAGGACCACTGACGCGGAAGACGACCGGGAAAGGGACGGGCGGGCCGAATACCAGCTGAGTCACGCGTACCCGTGCGCCCGGAAACTCGCCAGCATCGACTCGCTTGCGCATGGCTGCCATTAGGGCATCACGCGTATCGGCGTCGGCCGTTTGCACCACAATCTTGGCGAAGGCTGGGTCCGGCAGCTCCGGGTTCAACGACAGGAAGAAGCGCGGCGGACCGCCGCCTACATAGGAGTCCACCAGGTCGGTTTCTGGCTCCTGCAGCAGCGCCTGCTCCAACTGATGAACCACCGCTTCGGTATTTTTGAAGGCGGTGCCAGGCGGCATATAGACCTCCAACATGACCTCCGAGCGATCTGAGTTGGGGAAAAACTGCTTATTCACTACCCCCATCGCCAACACGCAGCCAACAAAGGCCAACACGACAACGCCGGTCACCGACCAGCGCCAGCGAATGCAGCCTTCAACAACCGAGCGCAGCTTTGAATAGTAGGGACCGGCGTAGATCGCATCGTGCCCGCCGCTGACTGGCTTGATATTGGGCAGCATTTTCACCCCCAGATAGGGCGTGAATACCACAGCTACCAGCCAGGACGAAATAAGCGCAAAACCTACGATCCAGAAGATATTACCGGCATATTCGCCAGCGCCGGATTTGGCAAAACCGACCGGTAGAAAGCCGATGATGGTGACCAGCGTGCCGGTCAGCATAGGTGCCGCCGTGGAGGACCAGGCAAAGGTCGCGGCGGAGATGCGATCCATGCCTTCTTCCAACTTCACCACCATCATCTCGATGGCAATGATGGCATCATCCACCAGCAGGCCCAGCGAGAGGATCAAGGCGCCCAGCGTGATGCGATCGAACTCGCGGCCGGTCATCATCATGATGACGAAGACCATTGCCAATGTCAGCGGTACCGCCGCCACAACCACCAGGCCAACGCGAAAGCCGAGCGCCAGCAGACTGATCAACATGACCACACCCAGCGCGACGAAGAACTTGAGCATAAACTCATTCACCGCGCTACTGATCTTGCTGGCCTGATCCGACACCTTGGTAAACTGGATGCCGAGCGGCAGCTGTTCAGCCCAGCGCTGTTCTTCAGCCTGCAGCGACTCGTCCAACTCCAGCCCGTTGAAATGCTTCTCCATGACCACGCCGAGCATCAGCGCCGGCTCGCCCTGATGGCGAATGCGGTAGCTGGGCGGATCTTCGTAACCCTGCTTTACCTGCGCAACATCGGCCATGCGCAGTACCCGGCCATTGGCGACCACGGGTACGTTTTCAATCTGTTCAATACTGTCAAAAGCGCCATCGAGTCGAATATAGGTACGCGGGCCCGCGGTCTCGACCGAGCCGGACGGCGATACAGCATTTTGCCGCGCCAGCGCGGAAAAGATCTGATCAGGAGTCAGCCCCAGGGTAGCCAGGCGCTGATAGGAAAACTCAACAAAAATACGCTGCGACTGCTCACCCAGAATATTAGCCTTCTTCACGCCCGGCAGACTCAGAAAGCTCTGGCGCATTTGCTCCGCCAATTGCACTAGCTGACGATGCGGCAAATCGCTGGCCTCGAGGGCATAAAGCGCAAAGTAAACGTCATTGTATTCGTCGTTGAAAAAGGGCCCTGCGACGCCGCTGGGTAAATTGGCTGCCTCGTCGCCCAGTTTCTTGCGCGCCTGATAAAACAGCTCCGGCACCATAGCTGGGGGGGTGGAGTTGAGAAACTGCAGTTTCATCGCCACAAAGCCTGGCTGCGCGGTGGTTTCTACCCGGTCGTAGTAAGCCAGCTCCTGCAGACGTTTTTCCAGCCGATCGGCAACCTGCTCCTGCATTTCACGTGCGGTTGCACCAGGCCAGGCTGCTGTGATGGTCATTACCTTGACTGTAAAGGAAGGGTCCTCGGCACGGCCCAGCTTGTCGAAGGCAAAGAGCCCCGAGAGCAAAATCGCGATCAGCAGAAATAACGTCACAGCCGGATTACGTACCGCCATAGCGGATAAATTGAAGCCCCCCATGCTCATCGTTCCCTTGCTGCAGAATCGGCCGCCCAGGACGCAGCTGGCAACAGTCGCACGGCATCCCCTTCATGCAGCAGGTGCGCACCCAAGGCGACGATGCGCTGACCCTCGCTAAGCCCCTCGGATAGCAAGGCGTATTCCTGACCAAGACTGGCCACCTTCACGGGCGTAAAGTTCACCTGTGATTCATCGTTAATGACCCATACTCCAGTGCCCGCACCACGGTCATAAAGCGCACCCAAAGGCACACGCGTTAAGGCGTTTGCGGCAGTGTCGTCCAGATGAATGCTGATGGTTGCACCAATCGCCAGGGGCGTTTCACCGTCTTCCAGCACGTAACGAGCGCGATAGGTGCGAGTAACCGGATCAGCTGACGCAGATAGCTCTCGCAGTTTTGCTGGAATGACCGTATCGGGATCGCCAAACAACTGCGCTGCCGCCGTATGATCGGCAAGGTGGCGCTGAGTTTCCGGGATATTGATAACCGCCTCACGCGCGCCGCTGTGCGCCAATTTGGCCACGACCTGTCCGGCGGCAACCACCTGCCCGCTATCAACCATCACATCAGTGATAACACCATCAGCGCCGGCGGTCAGCGTAGAGTAGCCACGCTGATTCTCTATCTGCGCCGCATCGGCCCGTGCCGATGCCATATTGGCTTGCGCGACCCGCAGCGCAGTGACGGCTTCATCAAAAGCCTGGCGCGGGATTGCGCCGCTCTCAACCAGTTCGCTATAACGCTTTTCGTCATCGCGGGCCTGCTGCAGCGTTGCCTGGGCCGAACGCACCCGGTTATTAGCTGCACGCAGTGCCAGCTCAAAGTCGTCTACATCCAGCACCAGCAGAACATCGCCCTTGCTGACCCGCTCTCCCGGATCAACTCGCCGCTCAATGACCTTACCCGCCACGCGAAAACCCAGTTCACTCTCGGTACGCGCCGCCACCACGCCGGTAAAGGTAGCGCCGCGGCTAGCGGCAGGGTGTACTTCAGTGGCTAGTACCATACGCGGTGGCGCGGTATCGACAGTCGCAGCGTCGGCTTGATCTTCTTTTTTGCAAGCGACCACCGCAAGCAGTAAACACGTCAGCAACAGGGTTTTTCCTGCAGACATCCTGAACTCTCCCTAGCGGGGCCCCGAGGGCCCGACATTATTTTAATTATTCGCCTACGGCTTCGAGCAGAGTGGCAACACCCTGACCACCGGCAATACATTGCGTAGCAATCGCATAGCGCCCGCCGGTGCGCTGCAATAGTGCAGCGGCCTTACCGGTAATACGCGCGCCGGTAGCCCCCAAGGGATGACCCAACGCCAGCGCACCGCCATCCAGATTGACGCGCTCCAGCGGCATATCCAACTCACGCAGACAGGCAATGGATTGGCTGGAGAACGCTTCATTTATTTCCATCAGGTCGACATCATTGATGCTCAGCCCCGCGCGATCAAGCACTTTACGCGTTGCCTCTACCGGCCCCATGCCCATGATCTCCGGCGCACAGCCGCCCACAGCGACGGCTTTTATACGCGCCAGCATAGGCAGTCCGTGCTGGCGGGCAAACGCTTCAGTGCACACCAGCACCGCTGCGCTGCCGTCGGTAAGCGGTGATGCCGTGCCGGCAGTGACCAGGCCGCCAAAGGCTGGCTTGAGCTGCGCCAGCGATTCCAGATTGGTGCCGGGGCGGATACAACCATCCTCTGTCACTACGCCATCGGGCGTATGCACCGGGATTATCTCCTCTGCCAGCAAACCCGCCGCGCGCGCCTTGGCAGCTTTTGCATGGGATAACACGGCGAGCTCATCCTGTTCTTCACGGCTGACAGCAAAACGCCGCGCTACCTCTTCTGCGGTATGCCCCATGGCCATGTAGACCTCGGGGTAGCTCTGCAACAGCTCCGGGTTGGCGGAGGGGTTGAAGCCGCCCATCGGCACACGCGTCATGGACTCCACCCCCGCAGCAATGAAGGCCTCACCTGCGCCCAGCATAATCTGCCCGGCGGCAAAATGAATGGCCGTCATGGAGGAGCCACAGAAGCGGTTAACCGTGACGCCGCCAAGGGTTTCCGGGAAGCCAGCGCGAAAGCTGGCGATGCGCGCAATATTGGCGCCCTGTTCGGCTTCGGGATAGGCGCAGCCCATAATCACGTCTTCCAGCAGTGCCGGGTTAAGGTCCAGGCATGAGACCAGTCCGGCGAGCACCTGCGCAGCAAGGTCATCCGGGCGCAGGTTAATCAAACTGCCCTTACGGGCGAACTGGAAAGGAGAACGGGCGTAACCGGCAATGACAATAGATTTCATGGCGTCGATCCTGAATAGCAAAGAAAAGTGATGACACCTTTAAATGATAACCATAATTTAAATGCTTGCATAGAATTACACTTGTAATTTTATTTAACGTACAACATCCGCAAGGTGCGCAGGCTGGTTATGGAGCTGTTACGGCAAGACTGCCTCAGGCAGGAAAGCTGATCCGAACCAGTAAACCGCCCGCCGCGCCCTCGTGCAGGCTGCCCACCGATCTCGGTCTGCTAGCCTGGCTTATGCCACTAGGCGGACTTGCGGCGCTGCTGCTGCGCCGACTGCGCCAGCCCAACCCGTGGATGCTGGGGCCATTGATGGTCTGCGCTGGCGCTGGCGTATTGCTGGATATCAATATCGCCCTACCCACCGGCGCCAGTGACGTTGGCCAATGGCTAATCGGCAGTGCTTTGGGCTGCCACTTCGACCGCGCTTTCTTTCGCAAGGCACCCGCGTTCTTACTGCGGGTATTACTCTTCACCCTACTTGCCATGCTGGTCGCCGCCGGCGCCGCCACGCTGCTGAGCACCCTGGGCGACGTTGACCGTATCAGCCTGATGCTGGGTATGATGCCCGGCGGTATAACCCAGCTATGCCTGACCGCTGAGGCGCTGCAGCTGTCCGTCGCTATCGTGACCGCCTTGCAGGTGTTGCGCCTGTTTCTGGTGATGTTTCTGGCTGAGCCGTTGTTCGTGTTGTGGCAGAGATTCAGCCCGGGCAAATAGGTTTCTTGATCGTTCCCACGCTTCGCGTGGGAATGGCGCTCAGGTCGCTTCGCGTCCGGCTCGGTTGCCGACCAGAGGCAATCGAACCAGGGCGAGTAACTTGAGATCCCGCTTTACTCAGTAGACTGATCAGTCTATAAATAATGACATGAACAACTCAGATACCCGCACCAGACTGATAAATACCATGCAAAGGTCGCTGCAACGCAACGGCCTGCACGGTACCGGACTGACCGAGCTACTAAGCCTGGCCAAGGCACCCAAAGGCAGTCTTTACCATCACTTTCCGGGCGGCAAGGAAGAGCTGGCAATGGCAGCCATCGCGCAGACTGCCGATCAGCTGGAGCGCTTTTTCAGCCGCTTGTTCAGCGAACATGCCGACCCGCTGGACGCGGTCGCGCACTGGATCCAAAGCGCCCTGCGGCGTATTGAGGCTAGCGAGTTCAGCCTGGGTTGCCCCTTGGCCGCAGCGGCGCTGGACAGTGGCCCTGAAGATCTCGATCTACGCCTGGCGGTAAACAACGCCTTCAATCGCATACACCGCCAGTTTTCCGCGCATATCAGCGCCGCCGGCTACCCCTCCGATTACAGCGAAGACCTCTCTGCACTGCTGTTTTCCAGCTATGAGGGGGGCCTGATCATGGCCCGCGCGGCCGGTGACACCCTGCCGCTGGAGCGCGCTTTTCGCGCACTGCTGGGGCAGGTTCGATTGCAACAAAAGGCTTTTCACCATGAACTCTGAGACTATCGCCAGCCAGGCCTTAACCCTAACCGCCGCCGACGGCTACCCACTGAGCGCCACCCTGTATCCAGCCAGTCAGCCCATTGGCCAACTGCTGGTCGGCAGCGCCACCGGCGTACCGCAGGGCTTTTATCGAAGATTTGCCGAGTACGCTGCCAGCCGGGGCTACAGCACCCTGACACTGGATTATCGCGGCATCGGTGGCTCAGCACCGGCCAGCCTGCGTGGCTTTGACATGGATTACCTCGACTGGGCCGAGCTGGACCTGGCAGCGGGCGTCGATTACCTGAAAGGCGGCGACCTGCCACTCTACATGGTCGGCCACTCGTTCGGCGGCCACGCCTTTGGCCTGCTGCCCAACCACAGCGCCATCGGCGGTCTCTATACCTTCGGCACCGGTGCCGGCTGGCATGGCTGGATGCCCCGCAGCGAACAGTTACGCGTGCTGCTGATGTGGCGTGTCATCGGCCCGCTGATCGTGCGCAGCAAGGGCTATCTGGCCTGGCGCAAACTGGGGATGGGCGAAGACCTGCCCAAGGGCGTCTACCAAAAATGGAAACGATGGTGCCGCTTCCCGCGCTATTTCTTTGAAGACCCGCACATGCCGGGGCTGGAAGCGCGCTTTGGCGAGGTCACCACGCCGCTGACTGCCGTGAGCGCCACCGACGATCTCTGGGCCTCGCCTGCTTCGCGCGATGCTTTTATGTCAGCTTACCGTAACGCCGATTACACAGCGCTCACCGTTGACCCGCTAGCGCTTAACCTGCGTCCACTGGGGCACATGGGCTACTTCCGAGCACACGCTGAGCCACTCTGGCATGGTGCACTGGACTGGTTCGATCAACTCACCCTGGCTGCCAAGGCAGCCTGACACTTGCGCAAGGAACAGCTAGATGAACTTCAAAGACATGACTGGACTACAGATCATGCAGGCGGCCGCCGCTGGCAAGACCCCACTGGCGCCGATCTCCAAGACCATTCCGATGAATATCACCCTTGCCGAAGCAGGCCGCGTGGTATTCGAAGCCACCGCCGATGAAACTCACACCAATCCACTGGGCGGCGTACACGGCGGTTTTGCCGCTACCGTAATGGATTCGGTCACTGGCTGCGCAGCGCACACCATGCTGGAAGCCGGGGTGGGCTACGGCACCATCGAGCTGAACGTGAAGATGTGCAAGCCTGTGCCCTTCAACAAGACGCTGATCGCTGAAGGCAAGGTGATCAACAAGACCCGTCGGTTGGTGATTTCCGAAGGTTATCTGCGCGACGAGACCGGTTCGCTGTACGCCTACGCGACGGCGACCAATATGATTATCAGCTAGTAGCGGGAAGCGGAAAGCGGAAAGCGGCAAGCGGCAAGCTAAGGCTAGCGCTTAGCTGCTGGCTTCACCCTATTTTTCACCGCGGGTGGAAAAGCAAAAAGGGGCGCTCGGTGAGCGCCCCTTTTGCAGCAATAACAGGTGTTATCGACTCAGTTGCCAGGTAATACCCTGAGCAGGGTCAGCAGCTCTTTTGCCACTTTCTCTGATGAGCCCGGGTTCTGACCGGTTACCAGCAGGCCATCGACCAGAACGTATTCGCTCCAGTCTTCGCCCTTGCTGTAAACGCCGCCTTTTTCCTTCAGCGCATCTTCCAGCATGAAGGGCACTACGTCGCTCAAACCTACCGCATCTTCCTCGGAGTTGGAGAAGCCGGTCACGCGCTTGGCGCCGACCAGGTACTCGCCGTCCTTACCTTTGGCGTTCAGCAGCGCAGCAGGAGCATGGCAGACAGCGCCGATCGGCTTGTCAGCCTTGGCGAAGGCTTCAATCAGTGCCAGCGAAGTGGCGTCGGTATGCAGATCCCACATCGGGCCGTGGCCGCCGGGGTAGAATATGGCATCGAAGTCACTGGCGGAGATGGCCGACAGTGCGTGGGTGCTGGCCAGCTGCGCCTGGGCTTCCATATCGGCGGCAAACCGCTCGGTCGCTGGCGTCTGCGCGTCCGGCTGAGCACTGGTGGGGTCCAGCGGTGGCTGACCCCCATGGGGTGAGGCCAAGGTCACTTCCAGACCGGCGTCTTTAAGCACGTAATAGGGCGCCGCGAACTCTTCCAGCCAGAAGCCGGTTTTCTTGCCCGTATCGCCAAGCTTGTCGTGCGAGGTAAGAACCATGAGAATCTTCATATTGCCTCTCTTATCTATGCGAAAGTGGCGGCTGCGATGCGCTATTTGCGCCGAACAGCATGAATACACTGTAAATCCGGCAGCCAAAATAGCGTTTCGTTCAGTTTTTTTAGTACGCCCAACCCGACAGGAGCATCAGCACACATGCACAAGCCAAGGTTGAACTGCGATATGGGCGAAAGCTTTGGCGCCTGGACCATGGGCATGGACGAGGCGGTGATGCCCTACGTGGATTGCGCCAACATCGCCTGCGGCTTCCACGCCTCCGATCCGAGCATCATGCGCCGCACCGTCGCCCTGGCGGTCAACCATGATGTGATGATTGGCGCGCATCCAGCGTATCCGGACCTGGTCGGCTTTGGCCGCCGTTCGATGAATTGCTCCGGGCAGGAAGTCGAAGACATGCTGCTTTATCAGCTTGGTGCACTGGAGGCTATCTGTCGAGCCGAGGGCGCGACGCTGAGCTACGTCAAACCCCACGGTGCGCTCTACAACGACATGATGCGCCAGCCCGCGCTGCTCAGGGCGGTCATGCGCGCGGTCGCAGCCTTCGACGCCAGCCTGCCGTTAATGCTGCTGGCCCGACGCGACAACCGCGAGGCGCAATCATTGGCGGCAGAGCAGGGCATCCATCTCTGGTTCGAGGCTTTTGCCGACCGCGGCTACGACGCTGATGGTTATTTGCTACCGCGCAGCCAGCCGGGTGCAGTGCACCCTGACGCCGAGCAGATCCTTGCTCAGGCGCTGACCTTCGCGCGCGGTGAACCATTGGCAGCGAGCGACGGCAGCGATCTTTATTTGCAAGCCGACAGCCTGTGCGTGCACGGCGACAACGCCGAATCCGTGGCGGTGGTTGCGCATATCCGCGCGGCCATGGATGCGCTGTGACTCCGCGCATCGAAACTATCGCCATCGACAGTCTGATGCTGCGGCTATTCGACCAGATCGACGAAGCCAATATGCCCTGGTTGATGGCCGCTGCCGAGCGTCTGCATGCGGCCTTTGGCGCGCAGCTGATTGACCTGGTGCCGTCCTACACCACATTAATGCTGCACTACGACTGCCTCGAATTGAGTGAGGCGCAAGCACTTGAGCGCGTGCAGCTGGCGTTAAAAGGTCTACAACCGCTGGCGATGAACGCCAGCGGCCAACGGCACGAACTGCCGGTCTGGTATCACCCCAGCGTCGGCCCCGATCTGCAGCCACTTGCGCACCGTGCAGGCTGTACCGCGGAGCAGGTGATAGAACGCCATTGCAGCCGCGACTATCCCGTATTTACCCTCGGCTTCGCCCCCGGTTTTGGCTATATGGGGCTGGTCGATCCAAGCATCGCTGCACCTCGTTTGGCCACTCCGCGCCAGCGGGTGCCGAAGGGCAGTGTGGGCATTGCCGAACGCCAGACGGCGGTATATCCGCTGGTTTCACCCGGCGGCTGGAATCTGATTGGTCGCTACCCGCTAGCCTTGTTTGACCGCGAGCGCGATGGCTACAGTCTGCTCAAGCCCGGCGACCGGGTACGTTTTGTCGCTATCGATCAGCCCGAATTTTTGCGCCTCGGTGGCGACCCTACGCCGATGGAACCAACGCCATGAGCCTATTGCGGGTAGAGCACAGCCTGGGCTTCGCTCAATTGCAGGATGGCGGCCGCTTTGGCGTGCGGCAGCTGGGCGTGACTCAGGGTGGCGCGCTGGACTGGATCGCCCAGCACTGGGCCAACTGGCTGTTGGGTAACCCGCTGGACGCCTGCGTGATTGAAATTCCGTTGGGAGGACTGACTCTCAGGGCCGAGGCCGATGGCTGGTTGGCGCTGTGCGGAGCCGACCTCAATGCCAAACTCGATCAGCAGCCGCTGGCGCCCTGGCAAGCCTTTGCCATACGCAGCGGCCAACAACTCGAATTCACTCAGCCACGCAGCGGGGTGCGCGCCTACTTAGCCGCCGCCGGTGGATTCAAGGCAACCCCGGTTCTGCGCTCGGTTGCGACCGTGATGCGTGAGGGGCTGGGAGGCTTGCATGGCGACGGCACGGGGCTAAAATCCGGCGATCAGCTCACCTATTCAGCGCAGCCTGCGATTGGTCGGAATATGCCACCCGAGGCGATCCCGGACTACCAGAGCGCTGTCACCCTGCAACTGCTGCTGGGCGCACAAAGCAGCCAGTTCAACGGCGCCAGCCTGTTTGCGCTGTTCAACCAACACTGGACACTGGATCAACGCGCCGACCGCATGGGCATGCGCCTGACCGGCCCGGTGCTGCACTATCAGGGCGATGCGCTGATCTCCGAAGGCATTCCCCTCGGCGCCGTGCAGGTGCCGCCGGACGGCCAGCCCATAGTGCTGCTGAACGACCGCCAGACAATAGGCGGATATCCAAGACTCGGCGCACTCACCCCGGCGTCAATTGCACGCCTAGCCCAATGCGCTCCAGGCCAAAAAATACGCCTGCAACCCATCGGTCAGCAGCAAGCCAGGCAAGAACAGTTAGCGCTAATCACATGCTGGCCAGTAGTGCCAGCTGCAAGCTCTAGCTTCTAGCTTCTAGCTTTAAGCTTTAAGCTTGTGGCTTGTAGCTTGTAGCTTGTAGCTTGCCGCTTGCCGCTTGCCGCTTGCCTCAGGGATTCTCCTGTAGCCATTGTCCCAACAGGCTGCGCTCTTCCGGGGTAATGCCGGTCATGTTGCCCAGCGGCATATATTGGGTCGCAACCGCTGCCTGATACACCTTGGCGTGATGCAGTTTCAGCTGCTCCAGGGTTTCCAGCATGATGCCCGCCGGTGGTGCCTGGAATGCCGGACTGCTTGGCTGCGCGGCGTGACAAGCCTGACAGTGGGTTGCCAACAGCTGACTGACATCGGCATCCGCCACCCGAGCGACCTGAGTACCGTCGGCGTTGTGCGTGGCGGCGGTTTCGGGTGCGCTGGGGGCCATGGCCCAGATCAGCGCCAGCGTAGCCAAGGCACTGATGATCAGGATCGACGGCTTGTTGATCTGCTTGTGACGCAGGTTGAAGAAGTGCCGTGCGTAAGCCGTAATAGCACCAATTGCCGCCAACACCGCCCAGCCATACTCATTACCGTAGAAAATCGGATAGTGGTTGCTGATCATGATGAAAATGACCGGCAACGTCAGATAGTTGTTGTGGCGTGAGCGCAGCATGGCGCGCTGCGCCAGCATCACTACCCGCTCATCCGGGGTATCCCCTTTCTCAACGGCACTGACCAGCGCACGCTGCGCCGGAACAATACCCAGAAAGACGTTGGCGACCATGATGGTGCCGATGACCGCGCCCACATGGATAAAGGCACCACGGCCAGCAAAGACCTGGAACATGCCCCAGGCCACTGCGACCAGAATCAGAAACAACACCACCCCGAACGCCAGACCGTGCTTGGCCAAGGGACTGCGAATCAGCGCTTCATAGATAACCATGACGCCAAGCAGCGTGCCCATGCCAATGGCGATGGCGCCACCCATACTGAGGTCGAGCTTGCTGGCATCGATCAGGTAACCCGGGTTGCCGAAGTAATAGACCGCAAACAGCAGCGCCAGGCCACTCATCAGCGTGCTGTAGGCCTCCCATTTGAACCAATGCAGCTCGGCAGGCATTTTTTCCGGGCCAACGTGATACTTGGCTACTTCATAAAAGCCGCCGCCATGGATGGCCCAAAGGTCACCCTTGATACCTTTTTGTTTCTTCCATTCCGGTGGCTCGCGCAGGTTATTGTCGAGCCAGACGAAGTAAAAGGACGCACCGATCCAGGCCACGCCAGCAATGACGTGAAACCAGCGGATGATTAGGCTCAGCCATTCAGCCAGATATGCATGCATTGAGGGCCGCTCCTTTTGTGCTTTCACGGTCATACCGGCACTGCCCGGCGATATAGGTACGGCGAATGGCGCGATCATCGCCAAGAATCATCAAATCGAACAGCATGCCCTGCAGGTCACGGTCGGCTTTATGCTTGAGGCGCAAGGCCGGGCTGGCGGTACGGTCAAGGATCAAAAAGTCAGCATACTTACCGGGCTGCAGGTTGCCGGTGTCCGCAGCCTGATGCAGCACTTGAGCGTTACCCAGCGTAGCCATGTAAAACGCCTGAAAAGGGTTCAGACTCTGGCCGCGCAGCTGACAGACCTTGTAAGCCTCAGCCATGGTGGCGAGCATCGACAGGCTGGTACCACCGCCCACGTCAGTAGCCAGGCCCACTTGCACCTCGGCGGCGCGGGCGCTGGCCAGGTCAAACAGACCGCTGCCCAGGAAGGTGTTGGAGGTCGGGCAGAAAGCAATGCGAGTGCCGGTTTCCGCCAGCCGTGCGCGGTCAACGTCGTCGATATGAATACCGTGGGCTAATACGCTGCGCTCGCCCAACAGACCAAAGTGGTCGTAGACATCCAGATAGCTGCTGCGCTCAGGAAACAACTCCTTGATCCAGGCGATCTCGGCGTGGTTCTCCGCCCAGTGGGTCTGCATCAACACATCCGGGTATTCGGCCACCAACTGACCGGCATAGGTCAGTTGCTGCACGGTAGAGGTCGCGGCAAAGCGCGGCGTTACCGCGTAACGCTGACGACCCTTGCCGTGCCAACGCTCAATCAGTTCGCGGCTCTCGCTGTAGCTGGCTTCGGTTTCATCACGCACGCCATCCGGGGCGTGGCAGTCCATCATCACCTTGCCTGTGGTAATCGCCATATTGTAGCCATCGGCAGCGCTGAACAGCGCCTCGGCGGCCACCTTGTGCGAGGTGCTGAACACCAGCGCCGAGGTGGTGCCGTGCGCCAGCAGCAAATCCAGAAACAGCTGCGACTGATCGGCAGACCAGCCCGCATCGGCAAAGCGCGCTTCGGTCGGGAAGGTATAGGTTTCCAACCACTCCAGCAGCTGGGTGCCATAACTGGCCATCACCGCCAATTGCGGCATGTGTACGTGGGTATCGATCAGGCCGGGAATGATCAGGCTATCGGGCCACTGCCCGACCTCGGTACCCGCCGGCAGCCGTGGCAGCAGATCAGTGGCAGCGCCGTTGGCCAGCACCCGCCCGTCGGCAACCACCAACAGGCCGTCGGCGTGATACTCATAACTGTCCGGGTTGGGCTGAGTCAGCCCCGGCTCACCGATAAAGTGCAACAAAGGCCCGCGAAAGGCCGTACAGCCAGCCGGAAAGGCCGCCGCAGTAGAGGTATTCATGGTCATTAACTTCCCCGGTAGGTCGAGTAGCCCCACTGGTTGAGCAGCAGCGGTACATGGTAGTGGGCGGTCGTATCAGTCAGCTTGAAGGCGATGCTGACTGACGGATAGAAGCACTCCAACCCCTGACGCGCATAATAGCCGTCGGTATCAAAGGTCAGGCGGTAAACGCCTTGCGGCGCGCTGTCGCCAAAGCCGTTCAATACGCGACCGTCCGCATCGGTTGACGCCTGGCCCAGCGTTTCCCAACCATGGTCGGTCTGGCGCTCCAGCACGATGGCGACGCCAGCGGCGGGGCAACCACCGCCAAGGTCCAGAATATGGGTAGTGATAGGGCTCTTATTACTCATAACAGTTTGTCCAGACGAATATGGGTGATCTTGGCCTGCTCCGCGGCGGCGATGCGGAGCTCTTCTTCACGGGTATGGGGTAGGCGTTCTTCCAGCAGCGCCAGCATCTGCTCGGCGCTCTTGCCGGTAGCGCAGACGATAAAGATAAAACCGAATTTGTCGAGGTAGGCATAATTGCCATCCTTCAGCCGCTGCAGCACCTCATCCGGTGCCACACGTGCACCGGATTGCTCGCCACTGGCCAAGGCCTCGGTGCTGGCGTACTTGGCTTTCAGACTCTTGATGTCGCCAATCTTGGGGTGTGCTTCAAAAGCGACCAGCCAGTCGGTCTCATGCAGGTTTGGCCAGAGCGCGCGGGCCGTGCCGTGCAGTGCTTCCGCCGAACCATAGGGCCGCGACTCGACCATGGGGTATGCCCAGGCATCCGCCGCGCAGCAATCGCGAAACAGGGTCAGCGCTTGCGCTGCCGGCAGCTTGTTCAGTTCTTCCAGGCTCATTTTGCCTCCACTGGCGGGGTTGTGTTTTCAGCGCAGGGCTCAGTCGCAGCGACGGCCTCACCCTGTTTCATCAGATCGCGCAGAGCCGGCCAGCTCACCCCGCGACGACGGCTACGCGGTGCTTCGTCGGCGGCCAGGCTGAGCAGCTCGGCACTGATGGATACCGCCACTTCCATTGGCCGTTTACCCGGCACATCGGAGCGCCCGACCGGGCAGCGAATACCATCAATTTGCGCCTCGCTGTAACCGCGATGGCTCAAGCGCTGACGGAAACGATCAGCCTTGGTCTGCGAACCAATCAACCCTACGCTACAAGCAGCATCAGCATTGAGCAGCGCGCGGCACAAATCATAATCGAGCTGGTGATTGTGGGTCAGAATCAACACGTGGGCATCGCCGCACAACTCGGCTACATCGGCGACCGGATCATCGGTATGGTAGCGCCGCACGTTAGCTGGTAGCTCGGCCGGAAAGCTGTCTGCCCGCGAGTCGACCCAGGTCACCTGCCAGGGTAACTGTCCCATGATACTCATCAGCGCGCGCGCCACGTGGCCAGCGCCAAACACCACCAGCCGAGCATCACTGCCGCGTTGACCTTCAAGCAGCACCGAGACGCTGCCGCCACAGCATTGGCCCAGACTGGCGCCGAGCGGAAAATGCTCCAGCTGGGTTTCAAAGCGGCTGGCCGCCAATTGTTCACGGGCGCGCGCGGTCACCAGATACTCCAGATGACCGCCACCTATGGTGTCGTAAGTCTGCTCACCAGTGACGACCATCTTGCTCGACGGCTCACGCGGCACCGAACCGGCCACGCCAGCGATGGTGACCAGTACATAGGGCTCGCCGCGCTGTTCGCAGTCAGCGACCGCTTCAAACCAGCGCATACGTTTATCCATCAGGCAGTCTCCTGCTCGGTATTAGCCCAGGCCCGCGCCGCATTCACCGCGTTGAGCATGCGCTCTGGTGTCGCCGGGGTATCCAGCGGCGGACTGTAGCGGTAATCGGTGAGGCTGGCGACCGCATCACGCAGCGCGCTCCACACCGCAATGCCGAGCATCAACGGCGGCTCACCCACGGCCTTGGAACGGAACACTGTGGCTTCGCGGTTGGGGCTGGCCGCCAGCAGGTTCACCCGCAGATCGGGCGGCGTATCGGATACGGCCGGAATCTTGTAGGTGGCCGGTCCGGTGGTCATCAGGCGACCCTTATCGTTATAGACCAGCTCTTCGGTGGTCAGCCAACCCATGCCCTGCACAAAGCCGCCCTCAATCTGGCCAATGTCGATGGCCGGGTTCAGCGACTGACCGACGTCGTGCAGGATATCGGTACGCATAACCCGGTATTCCCCGGTAAGGGTGTCCAGCACTACCTCGGAGCACGCGGCGCCATTGGCGTAGTAGAGGAAGGGATGGCCCTTGCCGGTGGCAAAATCGTAATGAATCTTGGGCGTGGCGTAGAAGCCGCTGGACGACAAAGACACGCGGTTCATATACGCCTTTTGCACAAACTCGGCCCAATCCAGACGCGCCTCGCCAGCGACCACCTGATTGTTCTCGAACCGCACCTCTTCGGCCTTGCAGCCATACTGCTCGGCGGCAAAGGCAACCAGCCCGGCTTTGATCTTCTCGCAGGCATCCAGCGCCGCCATACCGTTCAGGTCGGAGCCGGAAGACGCAGCGGTCGGCGAGGTGTTGGGCACCTTGTCGGTACGCGTGGCCGATACCTTGACCTTGTCGACATCCACCTGGAAGGCCGCCGCCACTACCTGCGCGATCTTGATATACAGGCCCTGACCCATCTCGGTGCCGCCATGGTTCACATGCAGGCTGCCGTCGGTGTAGATCAACACCAAAGCGCCGGCCTGGTTCAAGTGCTTGGCGGTAAAGGAGATACCGAACTTGACCGGCGTCAGCGCCAGCCCACGCTTGAGGATCGGGCTTTGCTGGTTGAAGGCGGTGATTTCGTCGCGCCGTGTGCGGTAATCCGAGCTGGCTTCCAGCTGCGCGACCAGCTCCGGCAGAATGTGCTGCTCGACCACCTGACCGTAGTGCGTGGTGTCGCGGCCGGGGCGATAGAGGTTGTGCTTGCGCACGTCCAGCGGGTCGAGCTGCAGGTGACGGGCGATATCATCCACGGCCTGCTCGATTACCATCATGCCCTGCGGACCACCGAAACCACGGAAGGCGGTATTCGAGACCGTGTGGGTTTTGCAGCAATGCCCGGTCACCCGTGCCTGGTCCAGAAAGTAGCTGTTGTCCGAGTGGAACATGGCGCGCTCGACAATGGCGTTGGACAGATCCGGCGAAAAGCCGCAGCGGCCCGCCACCATGATCTCGGCGCCCTGAATCAGACCCTGATCGTCAAAACCGATGTCGTAGGTATTGAAAAAGTCGTGACGCTTGCCGGTCTGCACCATGTCATCCGGGCGGGACAGGCGATACTTGATCGGCTTGCCGGTCACCTGTGCCAGCAAGGCGGCCACGCAACCGAGCGCAGCTGCCTGGGTTTCCTTGCCACCAAAGCCGCCACCCATGCGGCGGACTTCAGCCTGCACCGCATGAATCGGCAGGCCCAATACCTCGGCAACCAGTTTCTGTACTTCTGAAGGATGCTGGCTGGAGGTGTGCACAAACATGCCACCGTCCTCCAGCGGCTCGACCATCGCCACCTGTCCCTCCAGATAAAAGTGCTCCTGACCACCCACGTTGATCTCACCCTTGAGACGGTGAGGTGCCGAGGCCAGCGCCTTGTCCGGGTCGCCGCGCTGCTGGGTATGACTGGGGCGCACAAAGAAGGATGTATCCAAGGCTTCCTGCGTACTGAGCACCGCATGCAGTGGCTCATACTCGACCTTGGCCAGTCGCGCCGCCTTGCGGGCAGCGGTATGGCTGGTCGCCGCCACGGCAAAGATCGGCTGACCAATATGCTCGACCAGCTCACTGGCCAGGACCGGGTCGCCGGGGAAAACCGGGCCGATATCGGTATGGCCGGGCACATCGGCGAGGGTGATCACCGCCACCACGCCGGGATAGGCGCGTACCGCGCTCAGATCCATGCTGGTGATACGCGCGTGCGCCTCTTCGCTGTGGCCGACCGCCGCGTGCAACAGACCTTCCGGCTCACGCAGATCATCGATATAGCGTGCCTGACCACGCACGTGTAGCCAGGCGCTGTCGTGCAGCGCGCTCTGGCCAGCAATGCCGACGGCCTGGCCGCTCTGGCGGGAAATGTCGCGGGGGAGTTTACGCATAGTCGGTCACCGTCAGTGCAGCGCCGCCAGTGTGGGCAGCGCGGTGTTCGTAAAGCGCGCGGCGCAGCAGGTTACCAGCCACCTCAAGGCGGTAGGCAGCCGAAGCACGCACGTCAGACATGGGTTTGAAGTCCTGCGTCAGCGCAGCAGCGGCAGCCGCCACCGCAGACTCATCAAAGGCCTGGCCACGCAGCGCGGTCTCCGCTGCCAGCGCACGCTTGGGAATACCCGCCATACCGCCATAGGCCAAACGGCAGTCTTCAATATTGTCACCATTAAAGCGCAGCCAGAAAGCCGCCAGCACGGCAGAAATATCATCGTCCAAACGCTTGGAAATCTTGTAGATGAACAAACGCTCGTTCGCCGCCGGCTTGGCAATTCGCACCGCGCGGATAAACTCACCCGGCTGCAGCACGGTTTTCTTGTAATCGAGGAAGTAATCCTGCAACGCCAGCCAGCGGGTGCCTTGCTGACTATCGAGCTGAATTTCAGCACCTAGCGCAATCAGCGGCGGCGGCATGTCACCAATCGGCGAAGCATTGCCTATATTGCCGCCCAGCGTCGCGCGGTTGCGAATCTGCAGCGAGCCCAGACGTTCCAGCATAGGCGTAAACGCGGGCCAGTATTGATCCAGTATCGGGCCGAACTGGGCGTAGGTCAGCGCGGACCCTATGGTCAGGTTTTCATCATCCTGCTCCAGCTCGCGCAGCTCCGCGACCTGCTCAACCGAAATCAACTGCGGCAGGGTTTTCAGCTGCTGGGTGATCTCCAGCGCCAGGTCGGTACTACCTGCGACCAGCCGCGCCTGCGGCTGGTCGGCCAGCGCCTCGCGCAGCGCCGCGAGCGATAGCGGCGCAGTAAAACGGTTGCCTGCTTCATCCTGCAGCACGGCGGCCTGAGCTCGGGCCTGCTTGAACTCGCGACTCGGCTGCGGACTGAACAACGCGTTGCCATCCCATTGCTGCACGCTATCGACAATACTGCGCGCGCCCGCTTCCACGATGGGGCGATAACCGGTGCAGCGGCACAGATTGCCGGCCAACGCTTCCATCAACTGATGCGCATTGGCATGTTGCCCGGCACTCGCCACCTGCTGATGCAAGCCAACCAGCGACATTACGATGCCCGGCGTACAAAAGCCGCACTGCGAGCCATTGCACTCGACCATCGCCGTTTGCACCGGGTGCGCCGGTTCGCGCTGCAGCGCATCAACGGTAATCAGGTGCTTGCCGTGCAATGCGCCGACCAGGCCAATACAGCTGTTCATGGCCACGTAATGCCACTGATCGTGCTGGTCCAGACTACCCAGCAACACGGTGCAGGCACCACAATCACCCGATGCGCAGCCTTCTTTTGTACCACTAAGCCGCATTTTGGTGCGCAGCCAGTCTAAAATGCTCAAGTTTGGGTCAGTCTGGTCAAGTTTTTGCGGCTGCCCATTTAAATAAAACTCAATCACTGTCGTCTCCGCGCTATCCACTATTCGCCGGTTTCCGGCGGGAGGTCTGCCACAGTGCAGTTATAGGCGCTGTGCAGGCTGTACGTTGGTATTTGCAAAAACTTGACCAACTAGTCTGAAAATAAGATTTTAATATTTTTAGGCTTTTGGCAAGCAAATTGCTCGCAGACAAAATGTTGATTGAATGGTCAGTTTATTTTAATTGAGGATGCTGGATGGCAACCGCAGAACGCTTGAGACTAGAAAACATCGTTAAAGAGTATCCCGGCTGTCGGGCGAACGACGGTGTTCATCTTTCAGTCCAGGCCGGTGAAATACACGCCCTACTGGGTGAGAACGGCGCGGGCAAGAGCACCCTGATGAAAATCATCTATGGGGTAATTCAGCCAGACGCTGGCACCCTTACCTGGAACGGACACCCGCTTACCTTGCAAGGTCCGGCCCATGCGCGCGAACTGGGCATCGGTATGGTGTTCCAGCATTTCTCGCTGTTCGAGACCCTGACCGTTGCCGAGAACATTGCACTCAGCCTGCCAGCCGCCCAGGCCCGTGACCGCAGCAAACTCGATACACGCATTCGCGAGGTCTCTGAACACTACGGCATGGCGCTGGACCCACGGCGTTTCGTCAACACCCTTTCCATCGGCGAGCGCCAACGCGTCGAAATCGTACGCTGCCTTATTCAGGATAGCTCGTTATTGATTCTCGACGAGCCAACCTCGGTGCTGACGCCGCAGGAAGTGCAGGTACTGTTCCGCACCCTGCGTCAGCTATCAAAGGAAGGCTGCAGCATTCTGTTCATCAGCCACAAACTGCAGGAAGTGCGCGATCTGTGTCACCGCGCGACCGTGTTGCGTCAGGGCCGGGTGACCGGCGAATGCAATCCGGGCGAGATCACCACCGACGATATCGCGCGCATGATGGTCGGCAACGAAACCCCGCTATCGACTCAGGTTGATCCCAGCGAACCGGGCGAGCTGTTACTGCAGACCAACAACCTCAATTATCAGACCCGCGACCCCTTCGGCACCAGCCTGCAGGATATCTGCATGTCGCTGCGCGCCGGGGAGATCGTCGGCATTGCCGGTGTTGCCGGTAACGGTCAGGACGAACTGCTGCGGGCGCTGTCGGGCGAAGCCAAGGTCAACAACGATAGCCTGCAGCTCAGCGGCATGAGCATCGGTGACAGTGGTCCCGCCGTACGCCGTAAGCTGGGCGTAGCCGTAGTACCGGAAGAACGACTGGGCCGCGGTGCCGTGCCGTCTATGTCACTGGTCGACAACAGCCTGCTGACCGCGTACGGCCAGGGCATGATCAGTAAGGGCTGGGTCGGCCTGGGCAAGGTGAGGGACTACGCCGGCCGAGTCGTAGAGCAGTTTGGCGTGCGCGCTGCCGGCATCGACAGTGCTGCTACCAGCCTGTCTGGCGGTAACCTGCAAAAATTCATTATCGGTCGCGAGGCCCTGCAACAGCCCAAGCTACTGGTCGCCTCACATCCGACCTGGGGCGTCGACGTTGGCTCCGCCGTGGCGATTCATGAAGCCTTGGTCAAATTACGCGACGAAGGCGCGGCCGTGCTGCTGATCTCCGAAGACCTGGACGAACTCTTTCAACTCTGTGGCCGCATGGGCGCGATCTGCGCCGGCAAGCTCTCACCCTTGGTGCCCACCAGCGAACTAAGCATTGAAAAGCTGGGCCAGTGGATGGCGGGCGACTTCCCCACTGCTGCAACCAATACCACTACGGAGACCAAACATGCTGTCGCTTGAGCGTCGCGCCGTCGACTCCCGCGCCATGCAATGGGCTTCTCCACTGCTGGCACTGTTACTGACCGTCATTACCGGACTGTTCCTGTTTATGGCGCTCGGCAAAGACCCGATTGAAGGCTTGACCTTCTTCTTTCTGATTCCCCTTAGCGATGCCCAGGGCTGGGCCGAGCTGGGACTGAAAATGGCGCCACTGCTACTTTGTGCTGCTGGCCTGACCATCTGTTACCGCGCCAAGATCTGGAATATCGGCGCTGAGGGCCACTTCCTCATGGGCTCCCTGTGGGCCAGTGCGGCAGCTCTTTATCTGAGTGAGCAAACCGGTTTCTGGGTGCTACCCGTAGTACTACTGGCGGGTATTATCGCGGGTGCGCTCTGGGCCTTGCTGGCCGGGGTATTGAAGACGCAGTTCCACTGCAACGAAATCCTCACCACCATCATGCTCAACTACATTGCCCTGAACCTGCTGCTGTTCGCGGTTCACGGTCCGTTGAAAGACCCTTACGGCTTTGGCTTTCCGCAGTCGGAAATGTTTGCCGCCGCCGCGCTGCTGCCCAAACTGATTCCCGATACCCGTCTGCATATAGGTCTGCTATTTGCGTTACTTGCCGCCGTCGCAGTCGGCGTGCTCTTTGCGCGCACCTTTATCGGCTTTCAACTCAAGGTGCTGGGACAGGATGAACGCGCCGCCGCCTTTGCCGGCTTTCCGGCCAAGCGCCTAACTCTGCTGGCTTTCATCCTGGCCGGCGGCCTGGCTGGACTGGCGGGCGCCAGTGAAGTAACCGGCCCACTGGGGCAACTGGTACCGCAGGTGTCGCCGGGTTATGGCTACACCGCGATCATTGTCGTTTTTCTGGGCCGCATGCAGGCCGTCGGCATCATCCTGGCTGCCGCACTGCTGGCACTGACCTTCATGGGCGGCGAGATGCTGCAGATCGCCATGAATATGCCCAAGGCCATTACCGGGCTGTTCCAGGGGTTGCTGCTGTTCTATCTGCTGACCTGTGACGCCTTTATTCACTACCGCATTCGTTTCCGCCGCGCCCCCGCGGCCAGCGCCGGGGAGGCTTGAGATGGACGCCGTATTGATTACCAACGTATTAGCCGCCACCGTGATTGCCGGCACCCCGTTATTGCTGGTCGCCCTCGGCGAACTGGTCTGCGAGCGCTCCGGCGTACTCAATCTGGGCCAGGAAGGCATGATGCTGATGGGCGCCGTGATTGGCTTCATGGCAGCCGTAACCACCGGCAGCCTGGCCATTGGTGTGCTCGCGGCCATGCTCGGCGGCGTGATGATGTCCATGCTGTTCGCACTGATGGCCGTCACTCTGGCGGCCAACCAGTATGCCGCAGGTCTCGCGCTCACTATCTTTGGCGTGGGCCTCAGCTCCTTTGTCGGCAGCGGCTACGTTGGCCAGGCCATTGACGGCTTCGACAAGATCGCCATTCCACTGCTCTCCGACATTCCGGTAATCGGCCAGGTGCTATTCACCCAGGACGCGCTGGTCTACCTGTCGCTGGTGCTCTTCGTAGTGGTTTATTGCTTCCTGCGCTACAGCCGCAGCGGATTGATTCTGCGGGCGGTGGGCGAGTCACCCGAGGCAGCCAATGCCAACGGCCTGAAAGTGCTTAAGGTGCGCTATCTGGCGGTGGCCTTTGGCGGCGCCATGGCGGGCCTGGCGGGCGCCTACCTGTCACTGGCGTACACCCCGATGTGGACCGAAAACATGACCGCCGGGCGCGGCTGGATCGCGCTGGCACTGGTGGTCTTTGCCACCTGGAAACCCGAACGCGTGTTGCTGGGAGCCTATCTGTTTGGCGCCGCCAGCATCCTGCATTTGGTACTACAGGGCCTTGGCTGGCAGAGCTCAACCGAGCTGCTGGCGATGCTGCCCTATGTAGTCACTATTTTGGTGCTTGTGCTGCTGTCCTGGAATCCCACCCGGACACGGCTCAACACACCGCTATCAATCGGCCAACCTTATAGGCCGAGTAAATAACTTGTCACCCACTATGCCAATCAAAACTAAAACTGAGATTCTTAGGAGCACCATATGAGCACAATGCAAAAAACGCTGATCGCGGCCTGCATGGCAGCCGCATTCGTACCCGCAGCACACGCCGAGAAGTACTTCTCCGACTCCAGCCTGTCGATCCTGTACAGCGATGATTACCAAGCCTTCGGTCCCGGCAAACGCAGCGATACCTACTTCACCTTCGAGAACGCGACCGGTCACAACTGGGGCAGCACCTTCTTCTTCTTTGACCGCAATCAGGGCCACGGCAAAAACGCCGACTCCGATGACCTGTACGGCGAATTTGCGCCTGATCTGAGCTTGGGCTGGCTGACCGATAGCGACCTGAGCATGGCCGGCGGCCTGATCAAGGACTTCACCCTGTCCGCTCAGTACGAAAACGGCGGCGGCACCGACGTCAATAACTTTATGGTTGGCCCAGGTATCGTCTGGAATATGCCCGGCTTCCAGTACTTCAAGACCAACTTCTATCGCGTCTGGAACAGCGAAACCGATGATGACTATCAGACCACTGTGGTCTGGGGCATGCCCATGGAATTCGGTCCTAACCGTATTCTGTTCGACGGTTACATCGACTGGTCCAGTGCTGCTGACGACCACAAGTCCGACTTCCACTTCAACCCGCAGCTGAAGCTGGATATCGGTAACTACTTCAATGCGCCCAAGGTGCTGTACGCCGGTATCGAGTATTCCTACTGGAACAACAAGTACGGCTTGAACGATGATGTCATGGACACCGAAAGCGCCGTCAGTGCGCTGGTGAAATGGCACTTCTGATTGACCGCGAGGCCCGGCGCAAGCCGGGCATTCGCTCCCAGTAGCGGCTTTTTGAAAAGCGAAAGAACGGCAGGTCACTTTTCAAAAAGCAGGTACACCCTTGTACGGAAGATACGCCCGATGACAACCGCCCCTGCAAAAACCAAAACCTACCGGCCTGGACGCATTCGAGAACGCAACCACGAGTTGATTCTGGCCGCAGCGGAGCAGGAATTTGCCCTGCACGGTTTTCGTGGCGCCACCATCCAGAACATTGCCGAACGAGCTGAACTACCTAAATCGAACGTGCTGTACTACTTCAGCAACAAGAAGAAGATATATGCCGCCATGTTCGACGACATTCTCTCGCGTTGGAATACGCTATTTTCCAGCGTGCAGCCTGAAGACGATCCGGCCGAAGCCCTGGCTGCCTTTATTCGCACCAAGATGGAAACCTCACGCACCCACCCCCTGGCCTCACGGCTATTCGCCATGGAGATCATTCAGGGCGCGCCTTACCTGATGCCACACCTGCGCACCAATATGCGTGACTGGGTACGCGGCCGTGCCGGCGTATTACAGCAATGGATCGATGAGGGGCGCATGGCCGCGGTCGATCCGGTGCAGCTGATCTTTCTGATCTGGTCTTCAACCCAGCACTACGCCGACTTTCAGGTGCAGATCCTGATGGTCGAAAACAAGGCCGAATACGAGCAAAAGGACTTTGACCACGCCGCCGACTTTCTAACTGATGTTATCCTGCGCGGGTGCGGCCTTGAGGCCCCTAAAAAATAACCTGAAGGTGTTTGCTTGCCTGCTAATGGCCGAGCCCCAGGCTCTGCCAAAAACAGTGACCAGTTCACGCCAACTCAACCCATAGTCTTACAGCCGGACAGCCCCTGAGCCCGCCGTGCTCCTGACCGCCGAGGTACAGATGAGCCATTTTGCGCTGCGCGACGCAGCCATTTTCACTGTCGACGCCGACAACCGCGTTATTCCCCGTGGCACCCTGATCGTTGAGGACGGCCGTATCAGCGCCGTTGGCCCCAGCGATCAGCTGATTATTCCGCCAGGCATTCCCACCATAGACGCCAGCGGACATGCGTTGCTGCCCGGCTTGATCGATACCCACTCGCACTCCAGCCTGATGCGCGGTGTCACCGAGAACATGCAACTGATGGACTGGCTGCCCTACTATCAGTTGGAGCACCGTGCGCTGACCGAGGAGTACGCCTATCACTCCGCGCGGCTGTGCTATCTGGAAGCGTTGAAAAGCGGTACTACCTGCGTGATGGACATGTATCGCTTTATGCATCGCTGCGCCGAAGCGGCTGATGAGCTGGGCCTGCGCGTCAACCTGGCGCCCTACGTAGCCGACGAAGCAGGCAAGGACTTTTTCGCCACCCGCGCCGAGAATCGCGCGCTGATCCACAGCCACCACAATACCCAGAGCGGCCGTATTCAGGTGTGGATGGGGCTGGAGCACCTGTTCTACTGCACCCCTGACGCTTACCGCGAAGCACTTAAATGCCAGCAAGACTACGGCGTGGGTATTCACACCCATGCCTGCGAGCAGAAAGAAGAGGATGACGCGGTGAGTGCCCACTTTGGCCGCCGTTCGATTGCCCAGCTGGATCACTACGGCATTCTTGGCGAGCGCACGCTGCTAGCCCATTGCGTATGGCTGAACGACGACGAAATTCAGCGCATTGCCGGCACCGGCACCAGTATCGCCCATTGCCCCATCAGTAACGCCAAGTTGGCCAGCGGCGTAGCGCGCGTACCGGAAATGCTCGCTGCCGGGATCAATCTGGGCCTGGGCACCGACGGCCCCGTCTGTAACAACAGCCTCAGTCTGTTCGAGGAAATGAAGTTCGCCTCGCTGATTCAGAAGGCTACCCGGCTGGACGCCACCGTACTGCCCGCCGAGCAAATGCTGCGCATGGCAACCATTAATGGCGCTCGCGCGCTGGGCCTGGACGATCGTATCGGCTCGCTGGAAGTCGGCAAGCAGGCCGACCTGCTATTGCTTGATCTGGCACAACCCAACCTGACACCGACCGAGATCAATACCTCGGGCGGCAATTTGCTGTGGAATCTGGTCTTCGCCGCTGGCACGCAGAACGTCGCCGCCGTGTGGGTTGACGGTCGTCAGCTGATTGCCGATGGCCGCGCTACCCGCGTCAGCGAGGCTCGCTTGATGGCCGAGGCACAACAGCAGGGGTTAGCCCTTTTCCAGCAGTGTCGGGACATTTCCCATCTGCGCACCGCTATGCTTTAACGCTCAACGATAGGAACAGACGATATGACATCGCTACCCATTATTTCAGTCGCTGGCCTGAACAGTGAAGACCCGGCCATTCGCGCCGCGACTGCCGCCGAACTCGGCAAGGCCTGCCGCGAAGTCGGCTTTTTCTATGCTATCGACCATGGTATTCCAAGCGCCGTGATGACCAGCGCCTTCAGCAACGCCAAGGCGTTTTTTGCCCTGCCGCTGGAAACCAAGCAGCCCATGTCGATCAAGCTATCGCCGCACAACCGTGGCTACGTCGCCATGGCCGACGAGAAGCTCAACCCCGAAGCCGGCGCCGACATGAAAGAGGCGTTCAACATCGGCACCGACTTTCCCGAAGACCACCCTGACGTGGTCGCGGGCAAGCCGTTCCGCGGGGTCAACTTCTGGCCGCCTATCGACGGCTGGCGCGAACAGGTGCTGGGCTACTTTGATGCATGCCTGGGCCTTGGGCGGCTGATTCACCGCGGCATCAGTATTGACCTGGGACTGAAGGAAGACTTTTTCGACGCGCACCTGCAAGAGCCTATTGCCACCCTGCGCATGCTGCATTACCCGGCCAGCGCCGGCCAGATAGACCGCGAAGATGGTGGGGCAGGCGCACACACCGACTATGGCAACGTCACGCTGTTGGCGACGGACGAAGTGGCAGGCCTGCAGGTGGCTACCCGGCAGGGTAACTGGATTGAAGCGCCGCATATCCCCGGCGCTTTTGTCTGCAATATCGGTGACTGCCTGATGCGCTGGAGCAATGATACTTACGTCTCAACCCCGCACCGCGTGCGCCCACCAGAGCAAGAGCGTTACTCCATCGCCTTCTTCCTGGAAGTAGCCCCGGACGCCATGGTTGATCCGCGCGACATAGTGCCAGACGAGCAACCCAAGTATCCGCCGATCAGCTGCTCGGATTATCTGACCTACCGCCTGAACGCCACCTACGAGCACCGCATGGACGGTGACGCCGTGTAATGGACGCAATGTAAGGGGCGCGATGTAACCGCCCCGCAATAAGTACCAACGACTGCGCCGCGCTCACACGCGGCGCAGTGCGTTTAGCCTACCTTCTTCAACGCCGCTGCGTTCATGCAGAAACGCAGCCCGGTCGGCGGCGGACCATCCGGGAAAACATGACCCAAGTGCGCATCGCAGACGTTGCAGGTGTTTTCGACACGCTGCATACCGTGGCTATTATCCACATGGCAGGCCACCACATTGTCTTTTAGTGGCTGGGTAAACGACGGCCAGCCGCTATGCGACTCAAACTTGTTATTAGCATCGAATAACTCGGTACCGCAGCATACGCAGGCGTATATACCGGGCTCGAACAGACCACACATCTCGGAGCTGAAAGCACGCTCGGTGCCTGCCTGACGGGTCACGCGGTACTCTTCTTCGCTCAGTTGCTCACGCCATTCTGCTTCGGTTTTACTCACCCGGCGCTCAGGCTCGGGGTTGCCGTTGGTGGCACGGGCCATTACGTCATTCCAGTTCTGCACTTTTCATCTCCGCAAAATTGCATAAGTCATAGGTTCTGTTGCGTGCTCTCACGACCAAACAACAGGTCTCGAAGGCGTTTTGTCGCAAGCTCGTAAGGTTTACGCTGAAACCTGAACGAACCCTAACATACAGACTCCAAAGGCTATCAGGGTTACATCTTGAAAACGCGCGACAGACATTGAGTAAAGCACGCCTGTCGCCATCGCGAATACCGCCACCACCCATTAATGGAGGCACCATGTCCAACCTTTCAAGTTATGCCGTTACCGAAAAATGGCCCGCCCAACACCCAGGCCAGTTGCAGCTATATTCACTGCCCACACCCAACGGCGTCAAAGTGTCGATCATGCTGGAAGAAATCGACCTCAGCTACGAGCCACACCTGGTCGACTTTGGCGAGGGTGATCAGCACACCCCTGAGTTTCTCTCGGTCAGCCCCAACAACAAGATACCCGCGATTCTCGACCCCAACGGGCCGCACGGCCAACCGCTGGCGTTGTTTGAGACAGGCGCAATCCTGCTCTACCTGGCAGAAAAAAGCGGCAAGCTGATGCCGCACGATCCGGCCGAGCGCTATCAATGCCTGCAATGGCTGATGTTTCAGATCGGTGGCATAGGGCCGATGTTTGGCCAGCTGGGTTACTTCGTGAAGTTCGATGGCAAGGACGTTGAAGATGAGCGCCCGCGCCAGCGTTACATCGACGAGACTGCACGACTACTGGGTGTGCTCGATAAGCACCTTAAAGGCAAAGACTGGATCATGGGCGGGCAGTACAGCATCGCCGATATCGCGGTGTTCCCGTGGATTCGCGGTATGTTGGAGTTTTATGAGGCTGGGCCGCTGGTTGATTTTGAGCAGTTCACCCAGGTACGGCGGGTGTACGATGCGTTTCTGGCGCGGCCTGCGGTGCAGCGGGGGCTGGCAATCCCTGCGCAGGATTGAGGCGCCACTGCTAGCTTGATCGTTCCCACGCTCCAGCGTGGGAACCCAGTCCCGGACGCTTCGCGTCCATACCTGCCCCCCCTAAAATCAAGTGTCTGAACGAATACTGCCTAGCTGATTGAAGTGCAGACTGGTAGTTCGCCTTTCGCCCGAATGGCTGACGTGATCAATCCGCAATAGTCCAAAAGGACGCAGAGCGTCCTCACAGGCATTCCCACGCTGGAGCATGGGAACGATCAATCCTTGCGAAACAGGTGACCTCTGCACAGCCCCCAAGTCCCCGTCTACGCGGGCGAGTAGCGCAGGGCTGGCGGGAAAAAGGTGCTCGCGGTGTCTGAGCGAAGCGAGTTTGCGAGCGGCCGGCTAGGTGTGCCCCGGCAGACCGAGCAACGCAGCGAACCCGCAGGGCCGTGTAGTTGGGGTGGCCTAGGGGGTGCAGGGGGAAATGGCCAAGCATTTCCCCTTGCTCGCCATCAGGCGAAAGGCTGATTTGAATACGCAGCAGCGGTACGAGATAGACGCAGAGCGCCAAGAGATGCATTCCCACGCAGGAACATGGGAACGATCATTACCGCACCGAATGAAGCAGAGTTGGTACGGACGCAGAGCGTCCTAGGCGGAGTTCCCACGCAGAACGTGGGAACGATCAGGGTCAGCAGCGTGCCAGCATCAGCGCGCCAGCACCAATCACTTACCCAACACCAACTCCCGCGACAGCAAGTTATGCTCCTCAATAATCAACGGCAGCTCCCGCGTCAGCAGACGCCCATCCTCAATCACCTGCCGCCCATTGATGATGCTGTGCGCCACCCGCTGCGGAGTACAAAACACCAATGCCGCCAACGGATCAGCTAGGGCACCGGCCATTGCAATGTCATCGGTACGAAAGGCAATGATGTCGGCGCAGTAGCCTGCCTGAATACGGCCCAGCGCATCCTCGCGACCCAATACTTCGGCCCCCCCACGGGTGGCGATATACAGCGCCTCGCGTGCACTCATCGCACCGGGGTTTTCATCGCGCACCCGCGCCGAGAGCATCGCCTGGCGAGTTTCATCGAGCAGGTTATTGGTGTCATTCGAGGCGCTGCCATCTACACCCAGCCCGACTTTTACACCTGCATCCTTCATCTTGCGGATCGGCGCGATACCCGAGGCCAGCCGCATGTTGGAGCAGGGGCAGTGCGCCACGCAGGTACCGGTGCGCGCGAACAGCGCAATGCCCGCATCATCCAGATGCACACAGTGCGCATGCCACACATCAGCCCCGACCCAACCGACCGACTCGGTGTACTCGGTCGGGGTCATGCCATAGCGCTCCTTGCTGAAGGCCAGGTCCTTGGCGTTCTCGGCGGTGTGGGTGTGCAAGCCAACGCCGCAGGAGCGTGCCAGCGCAGCGCCTTCGCGCATCAGGTCGGTAGTGACGGTGAAGGGTGAGCAGGGGCCAAGCGCGACCTTGATCATGGCGTCGGCCGCGCTGTCGTGCAGATCTTCAACCACGCGCTGCATTTCCCGAAGAATCGCCTGTTCGTCCTGCTCGACCAGGGCATCCGGCGGCAGCCCGCCCTGGCTCTGGCCCAGGCTCATGGCGCCGCGCACGGCGTGAAAGCGCATGCCCATTTCCTCGGCGGCCTGCACGCTGTCATCCAGCCGCGTGCCGTTCACATAAAGATAAGCGTGGTCCGCCGCCGTGGTGCAGCCTGACAACATCAACTCCGCCATAGCGGTACGAGTCGCAGCACGCTGCATCGCCGGAGTGATGTTCTGCCAGACCGGAAATAGCGCGGTTAGCCAGTCGAACAGCTCGGCATTCTGCGCGGCGGGCAGGGCGCGGGTCAGCGACTGAAACATGTGGTGATGGGTATTGATCAGGCCTGGGATCAGCACGTGCCCGGTCATGTCGATGACTTTATCAGCCTCACTCGGCAGCTCGCTAGCGGGGCCAACGGCCTCAACCTTGTTGCCCCGGATGAATACTGACGCGTTGGCCAGCTCACGCAACTGGTCATCCATAGTGCCGATTACCAATGCATTTTTCAGCAGCAGAGTTGCTGTCATTTCAAAACCCTTATTCAGATTAATTGACCATTAGGACAGAAAATATTGACAGCTAAAGCATGCAATTATGAGGCCGCTGAAACCGATGTTAAATACGCTGGCCAGCCACTTTATTGCCCCTAATCCGCGCATTATCGATCACGCAAAGCTCAAAACCAGAGCACTCGTAATTTGATAAGGGCCTTTAATTAATCACTGGCACGCGCTTTGCTTTTCAATAACTGATTATTTGGTCAGGTATTTAGGCTTACCACTCTAATGCCCGGTTGGAAAGCTAAGTCCAGCACTTGGCTGCGCCACCCTCGCGCTCTGAAAAGGGCAAGAGACATATATTGCCACGCAGCCGCTATCACCTCAGATGCGCGACTTTTCTAGGCAGGCGGGGTAATTCTGTGCCTGCGTACTTCAATACATCATGTACACCATAGGGAGATGACATGACATCGCTACCCATTATTTCGATCGCTGGCTTAAACAGCGAAAACCCTGCTATCCGCTCCGCTACTGCCGCAGAGCTGGGCAAAGCTTGTCGCGAGGTTGGCTTTTTCTATGCTATCAACCACGGTATTGCAGATCATGTAATGGCTGGCGCTTTCAGTAATGCAAAGTCGTTTTTTGAGCTGCCGCTGGAAACCAAACAGTCGCTATCAATCAAGCTGTCGCCACACGATCGCGGCTACGTAGCCATGGCTGATGAGAAGCTCAACCCGGACGCGGGCGCCGACATGAAAGAAGCCTTCAATATTGGGACTGACTTCCCGGCGGACCATCCGGAAGTCGTCGCTGGGAAACCCTTTCGCGGGGTTAATTTCTGGCCAACCATCGAGGGCTGGAGAACCTATATGCTGGAGTATCACCAGGCTTGCCTGGACCTTGGCCAGCTAATTCATCGCGGCTTTGCAATTGATCTTGGCCTAACCGAAAACTTTTTTGACGCTCACCTGGCAGAGCCTATCGCGACTTTGCGAATGCTGAGATATCCGGCTAGTACTGACACCGAGCATCGCGCCCGCGAAGATGCCGGGGCTGGCGCTCACACGGATTATGGCAACCTGACCCTGCTAGCCACTGATAAGGTCGCTGGCTTGCAGGTAGCGACTCGTAAGGGCCAATGGATCGACGCGCCACATATTCCCGGCGCGTTCGTCTGCAATATCGGCGACTGCCTGATGCGTTGGTGCAACGATACTTATGTTTCAACGCCTCACCGTGTAAAGGCGCCAGAGCAAGAGCGTTACTCCCTCGCTTTCTTCCTTTCGGTTGATCCTGACTCCACGGTCGATCCCCGTGATGTAATGCCAACCGAACAACCCAAGTATCCGCCAATCAGTTGCGGCGATTACTTGGCCTATCGTCTCAACGAGACTTATGAGCACCGCGTAGACATTGACGCAACATAAAACGCGCCGGTAAACGGTTAGCGTGTAATTTGAACACTGCGATCCGTGCCAATAATGAAAGCGATGAACCCAACGTCAGATAACTACGTTGGGTGTTAAATCGTTCGACACCACGCAGCAAAACACTAGCCACGCAGATTATTTGACCGAAAGGACAGGAAAATACCCGGGGCACAAAGCGCAGTGGCGCGACCGCCAACCACACGCTGAAAACGGACTATTTCAGCGCAACATTGCACCTAACTGGAGCATGCCGCACATCAAACCCGGCAAATACGTACCAGACCAGCGGACTCTCCATCCGGAGAGTACATTGTCATGATAAATAGCATCGCCCCCTAGATCTCTTGCTCGTGCTGAAACCTAACCTCATTACCCTCCCGCACTACCAAGAGCCAGCGCAACATGAGGCTCAATCCGAAACGTTAAGTCTCTGCCACAAAAATCACATCCACCGTGCCCTCAATGGATGGGATCCAATCCAGCCTCACGTCCGCTCTCTCAAACAGCTGGCACGCGCCTTGCTTTTCAATAGCTGATTAGTTGGTCAGGTTATGAGTCATGTCGCCCTACTCATGGGTTCGAAGGCTAAACCAGGGGCCTCGTGCGATGAAGCACGCGGTTAGCTGCTTCACGTGAACCTGCAGGAGACATGAGTATGGCAGAGCAACAAAACGCGATTCCGGTCATCGACTTTTCACCTTTTATCGACGGCAATCCAGCCGAGCGCAAAGCGGTGGCGGCGCAAATGCGCCAAGCCAGCAGCGATTGGGGTTTCTTTTACCTCGCGGGTTGCGGCATGCCCGAAGGTAACCTGCGGGAGGCTTTTGCTGCCTCGCAGGCGTTATTTGCGTTAAGCGACGACGCCAAGCAGGCCGTGGCCTGGCAGAGCGCCGAAAGTAATCGTGGTTACGTGGGCGTGCGCCGCGAACGGCTTGACCCGAGCAAGCCCGGCGACCTCAAGGAAGCTTTTAATCTGGCGCCCGAGCAGCCGGGCGGCGCGCCCAACCTGTGGCCCGTCGAGCTGCCCGCGTTTCGCCCGCAGATGGAGGATTTTCTGCAGCAATGCGTCGCCACAGCCGACGGCGTGCTGCAGGCCTTCGCGCTGGCATTGCAGCAGCCAGAGGACTTTTTCGTCAGCGCCCATAATCAGCATCACCACACCCTGCGGCTGTTGCATTATCCGGCGCTGCCCGACAGTTTCAACGCCCAGGCCGGAGAGAGCCGGGCGGGTGAACACACCGACTACGGCAGCATCACTTTGCTGTTTCAGGATACCGCCGGCGGCCTCGAAGTGCGTACCCGCGCTGGCGAATGGATCGCCGCCACTCCGATCCCCGGCACCGTGGTGGTGAATACCGGCGACTTGATGCAGCGCTGGACCAACCACGTATTTTGCTCCACCCCGCACCGCGTCAACCTGCGCTCAAGCCACCGCGAACGCTACTCCATCGCCTTCTTTTGCCACCCCAACCACAGCGCCAACATCCGCTGCATCAGTACCTGCAGCGATGCCGAGAATCCACCACGCTACGCGCCGATCAGCGCTGGCAACCACCTGCTTGAACGCCTTAACGCTACTTACTGATTGACCCTGACAGGAGTATTACCCATGCAGCACAGAGGATTGAAACTCACCGCCCTGGCCCTCGCGCTGGGCTTTAGCGCGGCCAGCGCCAGCGCCGCCGACCTGACCCCGGTTACCGTAACCACCACCTGGTATGCGCAGGCCGAACACGGCGGTCTTTACGCCGCCAAGGCTGCTGGCATCTACGAACAGCACGGACTGGATGTCACCATCAAAATGGGTGGCCCGCAGGTCAACAACGTGCAACTGCTGATGGCCGGCAAGACCGACTTCAGCATGGGCTATGCGCTGCAGTCGCTGAACGCGGTCAAGCAGGACATTCCCATGGTCACGGTGGCCGCCTGGTTCCAGAAGGACCCGCAAACGCTGGTGGTGCACGAAGGCGCTGGCATCGATGATTTGGCCGACCTGGAAGGCAAGGGCATTCGCATGCCGACCGCCGGACGAGTGGCCTACTGGCCATGGATGAAGGCTGAATACGGCTTTAGCGATGATCAGTTACGCCCCTATGACTACAGCTTCGGCCCCTTTATCACCGATCCCGAAGCAGTGCAGCAGGGCTATGTGACCAACGATGGCTATTTCCTCGACAAGGCCGACGTCAAGGGCAAAAGCCTGCTGCTCGCCGACTTTGGCTGGGGCGCCTACTCCTGCACGCTGGACGTTACACAGCAGTTGGTGGACGAGAACCCCGAGGTGGTGCAGGCCATGGTCGCTGCGACAGCAGAGGGTTGGGCCGCTTATTTCCGGGATCCGGCGCCAGCAAATGCGCTGATCAAGCAGGACAATCCGGAAATGCAGGATGACCTGCTGGCCTACAGCATTGCCAAGCTGCAGGAGGACGACATTTTGCTGGCGGGTGACGCTGAGGGTGGCAAGTACGGCAACATGACGGAGGCGCACTGGCAGACGTTCTTCGATGACATGGTGAAGGCCGAGACCCTGCCGGCAGATCTGGCCTGGCAGAAGGCCTTTGATCTGCGCTTTGTACGCGCGCTTTATCCGGAGTAGGTAATAAGCCAAACAACAAGGGCGCCTGCGGGCGCCCTTGTTGTTTCAGCGTTTCGCGAAATTCAGCAGCGCATCGGCAACGGCATCGGTGGCCACCACCTGCGGCACGTGCCCGGTCTCCAGGCTGACCACCTCGGCCCCCGGCATCAGTTGCTGCATGCGCCGCTGCACCGGCAAGACCACCGACCTGTCCTGGGTCGCCTCGATATACAGACGCGGCAGCCGGCCAAAGCGCTCCGCTGTCCATTCGGCCACCAGCGCGCGGGTGCCTTCTGGCTGCGCGCAAAAACGCTGCGCGGCAGCCATGGCCTGCTCACGCGGTAGATCCTGCAAAAATACTTCGCACACCGCCTGGGGCGGTACCGTGGAACTCTGCCGATCATCGCTCCACTGCAGATGTGGCCAGATACCCGCAGCCTCCGGGTGCTGCTTCTGTGCCTCATCGGCCAGCTCGGCAAAGCCCAACCCGCTGGGCAGCATCATGCCGGCGATATAGGCCACGCCCAGTACCCGCTCAGCCAGGGTCTCGGCCAGCTGGGTGGCAATCACGCCGCCGCCGGAGTGGCCAACCACCAGTAGTGGCCCGCTAACCTCGGCGCAGCAGGACTGAAGATGAGCAATGCAGCCCTGCATGGTGAGCTGCGCGGCAGCTGCCGGGTGCATTGGGTTACCGGGCATATCCGGCGCGATGACGGCATGGCCCTGATCTTCCAGCAGCGTTCGCAGGCTGTCCCACACCCAGCTACCAGCCCAGGCGCCGTGGATCAAAACGAAAGTTGGCGACTTAGGCATAGGTTCTCCGATACATGTCTTGCAGGTGCTGCTCCACCGTGGTCGCCGGGTATTTAGGCACTTCGCCTGCCACCAGACAGCCCGGCAAACAACGCACCTCGTGTGCCGATGCACCGCTGTAGAAGAAGGGCACCGAGTAGCGCTCGGCGCCGGAGGTGTTGATCACCCGGTGCAGCGTCGAGCGATACAGGTCGTTGGTCCAGCGCGCGATCATGTCACCGAGGTTAACCACAAAAGCACCGGGGATCGGCGGGGCGTCAATCCAGCTTTCATCCCTGGCGTTCCAGACCTGCAAACCGGGTTTGTCGTCGAGCAGCAAAATGGTGATGCCGCCAAAATCGGTATGCGCGCCGCAGCCCTTTTCGCCGGGTAGCGGCTGTTCCGGTTGCGGTGGGTAATGCAGTAGGCGCAGCGTGCACATGGGGTCAGTGCAGAAGTCGGCGAAGAAGTCTTCGGGCAGCTCCAGCGATAACGCTAGCCCGGCCATGATGCGTTCACTCAGCGCCAGCATGGCGGTGTAATAGTCCTGCATCGCCAGCTTGAAGTCGGGCAACTGCGCGGGCCATTGATTGGGGCCCTGATTAAAGCGTCCGGCGCGGACGTTCGGGTGATCGGCGGCCAGCTCTTCACCAATGTAGAAGCCTTCTTTCAGATCGGGCGGCATGCCGGGCTCCAGCGTCTGACCACCGAGCTTTTCATAGCCGCGATTGGCCTTTGACTGCGCCTTGTCCGTTTCCAGCTTGGCGTCCATTGGCTGGGCAAAGAATTGCTGCGACTGCGCAAACACGCGCTGGATCAGCGCTGGATCAATGCCATGCCCGCTGACGTAGAAAAACCCGGTGTGCTCGCAAGCCTCGCGCAGGGCCAGCCCCACGGCTACCTTATCCTGCGCTACGCCGCCCAGCATGGGGCTCAAGTCGATGACCGGCAGCGTGTCTGCCGAGGAGGGATGTTGTGCTGCCATTATCAGTAAGGCTCCTATGTTGCGTAACGCGGGAAAATGCCAATGTAGTTACTGTCCAACTGGTCAGGTATTCATTTTGCATGCCAACCTGCAGAAAAGCGCCATAGCTGCATTCAGCACGGCAAAACTCATCATCACTCCCGAGGAAACCCCATGAGCCAGTCACGCGTTACCATCGTTGTCGACTCCCGTTACGGCAGCACTCTGAGCCTGGCCAAGGCAATCGCCGAAGGCGTAGCCAGCGAACACGCAGAGGTACGACTGCGCCGCGTGGCGCTGTCCGAGCCTGAATTCAGCGTCGATACCGAGCGCGCCGATTTCATTGCCGCACAAACCGAATACCGCAGTCTGGAGCAAGCCAGCGCCGCCGATCTGGAGTGGGCTGGTGGCATCATCTGGGGCTCACCCACGCGCTACGGTTTGATGAGCACGCCGCTGCGAGCCTTTATCGACGAAATCGCCCCGCTGTGGCGCCAGGGCGCGCTGATCGGCAAGGTGGGCGCGGCTTTCACCTCTACCGGCGGCATGCATTCAGGTAACGAGATGACCCTGCTCAGCCTGCTTTTGCCCTTTATGCAGCACGGTATGCTGCTGGCTGGCGTGCCCCATAGCGTGCCGGAGCTGGTGCATACCCGCAGCGGCGGCTCGCCCTACGGCGCCTCGGCGGTAACCGGTTTTGACGGCAGCCTGGGCGTCGATGCCGGTGAGCTTGCCATCGGCCGCGCACTGGGTGCGCGCGTGGCGCGCATCGCCTCGCAGATTATTGCCGAGCCCTCCTCGGTTGATATGGCCGCCGGCCAGTCACACTAAGCCGCTCGAACAGCCGCCGGGCTATTTCATCTCGTCCGGCGGCAGCGCCGCACCTTGTCTCTTTGCAGTGCAACTGCGCAGAAAATGCTGCAATGCAGTGCAGCTAATTTGCTGACTCTTTGTTCAGGAAATACTAATCAAGCCATAAAAGCGCCATGGCATAGCTATTGCTTCTGGGTTTGCCACGTCATCGAAAAACTGATTATCCGGTCAGTTTATGCGCTGTCAGAACAACAAGTTCATCGCAATGAACAACTGAGCCTGATTCTGGCTCCATCAACGCCCGTCCAACCTAATACCAATCACAAAGCAGGGGTAATTGATGAACAAGGTATCACCAGCAAACAACTCTCTCAGCGGCGTACGCGCCCTGACCAGAACCGCCGGCGCGCTGCTGCTTGGCGCAATCACGTTAGCAGCGCCGATCAGCGCTTCGGCCTTGGAGAAGGTCAGCTTCCGGACCAACTGGTTCCCGCAAGCCGAGCACGGTGGCTGGTATCAGGCGGCCACCGACGGCACCTACGAAAAGTACGGTCTGGAAGTGGATCAACAGCCAGGCGGCCCACAGGTCAACAACCTGCAGCTGCTGCTGGCCGGTCGCGCCGACTTTGTGGTTCTGCACTCCAGTGGCCAAATTCTCAAAGCCATCGAAGAAGGCTTGCCCATCGTCGCCGTTGCTTCGATGTACCAGAAAGATCCCCAAGCCATCATGACCCACAAGGGCGTAGGCCACGACAGCCTGGAAGACCTCAAAGGCGAGCCAATTCTGCTGTCACAGGATGCTCACCAATCGTTCTGGCCCTGGCTCAAGCAAAAGTACGGCTACACCGATGAGCAGGTGCGGCCCTATACCTTTCAGATGGGTCCCTTCATCGCTGACAGCAGCCTGACACAACAGTGCTACGTGACCTCCGAGCCCTTTGTGGTGCAGCAGGCCGGTATCGATCCCAACCTGTTCCTGCTATCGGACTTTGGCTGGCAGTCGTACTCAACCCTGATCGTGACCACTACGGAAATGGTCAAGGAGCATCCTGAGCGGGTGCAGAACTTCGTCAATGCCTCGGTTGAAGGCTGGTACCGCTACCTCAACGACCCCAGTGAAGCCAATGCCGTGATCAACACACTGGACGCCAACCAAACTCCAGAACAACTGGCCTTTTCCTTCAAGGAGATGACCGAGCGCGGCATTGTTGCCTCGGGGGATGCAATGGAAAACGGGATAGGCACCATGAACGATGCGCGCTGGAAAGCCGCCAGTGAGCAGCTGAAAAGTATCGGCCTGCTGAGTCAGGACACTGACTACACCAAGGCCTTCACTACCGAGTTCGTCAACTCCGAGCATATCAAGGAGCTGATGGCCAAGTACCCGACCGCCCAATAACCCCGCCGTAGTCCCGGCACGCTGCTGCGTGCCGGGACTGTGTTTATTCAGAGGCAATACCCCATGCACAACCCGGTCACAGCGAACAGCAAGCAACAGGTGCTGATCGCCGAAACCCTGCTCCCCATGACACCCGACAATGCCGTGATCAATCACGGCGCCGTACTGGTAGAAGGCCAAAAAATCCTTGCCGTTGGCCCCAAGGCCGAGATTATCGCTCTGGCACCGGACGCTGATCGCCATGACTACGGTCGCGCTGTATTGATGCCAGGCCTGATCAACACCCACAGCCATTCCGGCTTTCTGCGCGGTACTGCAGAAGACCTGCCAGTGTGGGACTGGCTGCGCCTTTTTATTGATCCCATGCACCGCGTGCTGACTGCCGAAGACGCCGAAATTGCGTCCTGGCTGTGCTACTCCGAAAGCCTGCTATCCGGCACCACCACTTCGGTCGATATGTGGCGTCATATGGCCGGCTCGGCGCGCGCCGCTGAAGCGCTTGGCAACCGCGTGGTCATGGTGCCCTATGTCGGTGAGGCTGAAGGCTACGATTACTTCGATACGCTGGATGACAACGAAGCGCTGATCCAGCAATGGCACGGCAAGGCCGATGGCCGCATCAACGTTTGGGTCGGGCTGGAGCACATGTACTACGCCACGCCCGAAGCCTGCACGCGGGCCGTGGCCATGTGCGAGCGCTACAGTACCGGCCTGCATACCCACTCCAACGAAGCCGAAGCAGAAATCGGCGAAGCCATGAAACGCTTTGGCTGCAGCCCCATCCGCGCACTGGAACGCCTGGGCCTGCTGGAGCCGGAACGGGTTCTGCTGGCGCACTGCGTGTGGCTGGATGAAGACGAAATCGCCTTGCTGGCCGAAAAGAACATCGGCGTCGCACACAACCCGTCGAGCAATATGAAACTGGCTAGCGGCTCGGCACCCATCGAGCAACTGATCGCCGCCGGTGTCGCTGTGGGGATAGGCACCGATGGCGAGAAAGAGAACAACAATCTGGACATGCTCGAGGAGATCAAAATCGCCTCATTGCTGGCTAAATTGCGCTGTATGGACGCCGCCGCCTATGGCGCCTGGAACGTGCTGCGCAGCGCTACCATCGAAGGCGCGCGCGCCATCGGCATGGCTGATCAGATCGGCTCGCTGGAGCCGGGCAAGCAGGCCGACATCATTGCCGTACGCGCCGATACGCCGCGCATGACACCCTTCCTCACCGACGGCCCCTTCATGAACGTGCACCACAATATCGTGCACAGCGCGCTCGGCGGCGACGTTAGCATGACCATGGTCGCGGGCCGCATCGTGATGCAGGACCAACAACTACTGAACGGCGACCTGTCGCGCTACATGAACGACGCCGAAGCTGCCTGCCGGGCTTTGCTGGAACGACGAGCTGCCTGGTTGGCGGAACATGAAGATGGGGCGTTATCGCCGCTGTGAAAGAACAGGCGTGAAGGGACGCAGAGCGTCCCGACATGCGTTCCCACGCAGAGCGTGGGAACGATCAAAAGGCTTACCCTCCCAGCCTGCACAGCCCCCCAATCCCGTTTACGCGGGCGAGTAGCGCAGGCTCATTGGGGAAAACGTGCTTGGACTGTCTGAGCGAAGCGAGTTTGTGAGCGGCCGGCTAGGTGCGCCCCCAATGAGTCGAGCAACGCAGCGAACCCGCAGGGCCGCGTAGTCGGGTGCCCCGGGGGATCGCTAAGGGGGGCCGGGCAAACGGCCCCCCTTGGCTCGCCGAAAGGGCGAAAAACGAATTATCCGTCTGCACCGCAATGAGCATAACCACGACTTGGAGCTCCATCTAGCAGGGACAGACGCGGAGCGTCGAGGGATTCATTCCCACGCAGGAGCGTGGGAACGATCAACCCGCGAATGCATCCCAGGCCGAGCACCCACCGCAAACAAAAAAGGCGACCCGAAGGCCGCCTTTTTTATGTCCGCTCACTTACACACTGAGCAATACAAAGTCCTCCTTGGTCACCAGACACTCAGGGCACATCCAGTCATCCGGAATGTCCTCGAAGCGGGTACCCGGCGGGATGCCGGAATCCGGATCGCCGACGGTCTCGTCGTAAATCCAGCCACACACCTGACAGACCCACTGCGGCTTATCTTCAAACACTACCGGAGCAGCCTCCGCCACGACGCCTTTCTCACGCAGGCGTCGCTCAAACGCCAAACGGCCTTTCTGCTCTAGTTCAAAAGCATCCCAGGCGCGTTTGGTCACCCGCTGCTGGCGCTCCGCCGTGGTAGCGAAACGCTGCACCGCCATGCGCCCGAGCGATACATGAAACTTCTCGTCAGGGATGATCTTTCCGAGCATTTGCTGGGTAGCTTTCGGCACCCGAGGCAATAGCCCTTCAAAAGCATTCATCGCGCCCAGCTCACCGGTGATGTTGTGTGCCGCCACCCGTTCCAGCGTATCGTCTCCGGCCGCGTAGAACTCGCTGACCCATGCCACCCATTCAGGCTCCGGCTGCCAGCCTTCCATTGAGGCACCGAGCGTCTTGAGATGCGAGAGCAATAGCTTGTAGTGTTTGCCCTCATCCGCGACCTGCCGGCAGAGGCCGATAAAGACTTCCGACTCCGGCGTATCTCGCAGCCAGGAACCGATAAACCCAGCCGCTTCGCGCTCATACCAGCATTGAAACTGCAGCCACTCGATTAACTCTTCGCGGCCCAGCGGTGCATAACCACCAAAGCTCTTTTCCGCTTCTGACAGCTCGTCACGCCGTGCGGTCAGATCCGCCACCAACTGATCATAGAACTGCACCGAGTCCAGCGTCGGCGCGGCGCTTTCAGCGAGCATATTCATACCGCCTCCTGGAGTTCCGCCGTTACGCCTTTCAGATCATGTACCGCGTCGTACCAGACGCCACCGCGCAGACAACCCACCGCACGCAAACGGCGGCTGGCCTCGATGGTTTCGTGCCCGTCGGATAACTTCACCGGGCCTTCTTCAATACGCAGCACGCTCACTTCCGCCGAACGCCCGACACTCAACTCGCCGTATAGATCACTGCGGCGAATTGCCTTGGCAGCGTTCACCGTGTTCATCTTGATTACATCAACCAGCGGCACGCCCAACGCCCAGATTTTCGACATAGTGGTCGACAGCGAGAACACCGGGCCATCGACGTTGAACACGTTGAGGTCGGTAGAAATGGTATTGGGCAGATAGCCGCGCTCGATCATGCGGCGCGCGGTGCGAAAGTGGAAGTCACCGGCGGAGTGACCAATATCCAGCAGCACGCCGCGCTCGTAGGCATCAATGAACGGCTTGGTTGGCTCACCCTTGTCATCCAACTGACCACCGCCACCACGGCAGGCGTGGGTAATGATGTCGCCCTCGCGCAGTTGATACAGCAGCTTATTGGTTTCCAGCACCGGTGTGTGTGGGAAGGAGCCCAGGTGAATCATGATCGGCAGATCACCCGCAATCTCGTGCGCAGCATCCAGGAAGGGCGAGCGATCCGGGTTGGTGGTAATAGTCGGGCGCACCTTGAACCCGACGATCACATCGCGGTTGGCGTCGATTACCTGTTTGGCCGACTCGATGTCGATATTGCGCTCGTCGTCGGCGATACGCAGGTAATGGCAGATAAAGGTCTTATTGGCCAGATAGATCTGCGAAGGGTCCATCAGCGCCAGCACCTTGGTCTTGGTGTCCGGGTGATCGATGATGGCGCGACGCGCCAACTCGATGATAGTGGTGCTGGCAGTGCCGGCATCGACAATCACCGGCACACCGGAATCCACCCCCATCAGGTCGGTGGGCAGGCAGAAGTCGCCCAGGCCCGGATAGCAGTGAGTGTGAATGTCGATGAGACCAGGCGTGACCAGATGGCCGCTGACATCCTTGATCTGTGCGCCGGGGTATTTGGCGCCAGCATTGACGCCCACCTCTACAATGGCGCCGTCCTGCACCACAACATCGGCTACAGCGTCCAGCCCTGACGCCGGGTCGAGCACCCGGCCACCTTGCAACACCAGATATGCGTTTTGCGCAGACATGGCTATTCCTCTTCACGGAAGACGAGAACCGTACACCAGGGCGGCGTTATGACAGAGGAGCGTCATCTTGACTCAGGAGTCTGATCCAGGAGGTTCTCTCGGCCCGGAAATTCCCTGCTATTCATAAAGCACGTTCTGTACCAGTTGGCGGATTGGTAGCCTGGCCTGGCAATCTGTTCAACCCAAGCGCCATCGCGTGTGCAATCAGAGTGCAGCGATGCGCCAAATCGTCGCAATCCAGTGCATAAATTTCCTGACCAATTGATCGAGAAATCGAAAAACGGCGGTTCTAGCCATGTGGCACGCTGCTTGCTCTCCAGTAAATATTGAATAAATGGTCAGTAAATAAAATCCTCTGGAGTGTGAATATGCACGATACACGTAACCCTCTGATGTCTTCGGCCAAGCGCAATCTGTCCGTGCTGGCCGGTTCGCTGGCGGTAGCTGGCACCCTTGCTTCGCCTGTCATGGCGGCGGATCTGGATGAAGTGGTATTCGGCACCAACTGGTTCGCCCAGGCCGAGCACGGCGGTTTTTACCAAGCCAAAGCGACCGGTATTTACGAGAAGTACGGTCTGGATGTCTCCATCGAGATGGGCGGTCCGCAGGTTAACGGCATGCAGTTGCTGGTCGCTGGCAAGCGCGATTTCTCCATGGGTTATCCGATTGGCAACATCAAGGCCGTAGAAGAAGGCTTGCCGGTGAAAACCGTTGCTGCTGCCTTTCAGGGCGACCCGCAGGCACTGATCGCGCATTCCAACATCAAATCGCTCGAGCAGATCAAGGAAGAAGGCCTGCCGGTCTACATTGCTGCCTTCGCGCACACCACCTTCTGGCCCTGGCTGAAAACCAAATACGGCTATACCGATGACATGATTCGGCCCTACACCTTCAGCGTTGCGCCCTTCTTGGCTGATGACAGCATAGTGCAGCAGGGTTACCTGTCCTCCGAGCCTTTTGCGATGGAGAAAGCGGGCGTGAATCCCTCGGTATTCCTGCTGGCTGACTACGGCTACCCCGCCTATGCCACCACCATCGAAACCACAGACAAGATGATCGACGAAGATCCTGACCTGGTGCGCCGCTTTGTCCAGGCGAGTATGGAAGGGTGGACCAGCTATCTGCAGAACCCGGCGCCCGGCAATGCGCTGATTCAGGAAGCCAACCCGGAAATGACCGATGAGCAGATCGCCTACGGCATCGAGAAAATGAAGGCCTACGGCCTGGTCACCGGCGGCGACGCAGCGGCAGGCGGTATCGGCGTGATGACAGATGCCCGCTGGGAGAAGATTCACGACTTCATGCTGACGGCCGGCCTGGTCGACGAAGACCTCGATATCCATGACGTCTACAGCCTGGATTATCTGCCCAAGGAACCCGTTCTGCCTTAAACGCTGAACCGGCAACCGCCATTCGTCGAACCCTTAAAGAACCAGGGTAGCCCGCGCCAAGCGGCTACCCACGGGAGCAAAAGATGACCTCTTCCAGAGTCACCCCCCTAAAACCTGCCGCAGCCGATCCGGCTGGGGAGCCCACCGTAAAGGCAGGCGCGACCAACGGCCGTCCGGTACTGCAGGTTGAAGGTGTGAACAAGATCTACGCCAATGGCACTGTCGCGCTAAAGGGCGCCGACCTGACCGTGCGCCAGGGCGAATTCGTCAGTCTGCTGGGGCCATCCGGCTGTGGCAAGAGCACCTTGCTGCGCATCATGGCCGGGCTCGGCGACGTTACCAGCGGCACTATCAAGTTCTGGGAGCAGGACTACGGCGTGGTGGGCGACAAGGGTCGAAAACTGGCCTTTGTATTCCAGAACGCCACGCTCATGCCTTGGGCAAGGGTGCGCAAAAACGTGCGACTGCCGCTGGATCTGGAGCACCAGAGCGGCCCTGAAACCGAGCAGAAGATTGACCAGGCTCTGGCGATGGTCGGCCTCAGCGGTTTCGATAACTCATTCCCGCGCGAGCTATCCGGCGGCATGCAGATGCGTGCCTCGATTGCCCGCGCCATGGTCACCGAGCCAAACCTGTTGCTGATGGATGAACCCTTCGGCGCACTGGACGAGATGACCCGTAACAAGCTCAACGATGACGTGCTCAAGCTTTGGCAAAAGAATGGCTGGACCATTGTTTTCGTCACCCACAGTGTCTACGAGGCGGTATACCTGTCCAGCCGCGTAGTGGTGATGGCCGCGCGCCCCGGCCGTATCGTCGATGACATCAAGATCGATCAACCCTTCCCACGCAACGCCGATTTCCGCGTGTCGACCGAGTTTGCCGGCTACTGCCGCCAGGTGTCGCAGGCACTGGAGCGGGCGAGTGCCATGGGTGCGGATCAGGAGCAACGCGCATGAAGCCGCTGATTCAAAACGAACAGTTCGTTAAAATCGCCGCCCCGCTGTTGGTGGGCATTCTGTTTTTGCTGTTCTGGCAGATCGCCGTGGTCGCCTATGAGATGCCCAAGTACATACTGCCCGGGCCAATCGAGATCATGAAATCGCTGATCACCGACTGGAAAACCCTGCTCAATGCGTTGTTGATGACACTGAAGATCACCCTGCTGGCCTTCGTCATTGCCGTGGTGTTGGGCGTCGCGGCATCGCTGCTGTTCATCCAGAGCAAATGGATTGAGCTGAGCCTGTTTCCCTACGCAGTCTTGCTACAGGTCACGCCGGTGGTGGCTATCGCGCCCTTGATCATCATCTGGGTAGACGACACCACCTGGGCGCTGACAGTGTGCGCGGTGATCATCGCCATCTTCCCGATCATCTCCAACACCACCCTGGGCCTGCGCAGCGTTGATCCCAACCTGCTCAGCATGTTCCGTATGTACCGCACCAGCCGCTGGCAGGAGTTGCTGCGCCTGCGTATCCCCGGCGCGCTACCTTACTTCTTTGGTGGCCTGCGCATCAGTTGCGGTCTGGCGCTGATTGGCGCCGTGGTGGCAGAGTTTGTGGCGGGCACCGGCGGTGCCAAGGCTGGCCTGGCGTATCTCATCATGCAGTCCGGCTACAACTTGCAGATTCCGCGCATGTTTGCCGCTCTGGTGTTGATCACCCTGACCGGTATCGCGCTGTTTGGAATCATGGTCTGGTTATCGGACCGGGCGCTGCGTAACTGGCACGAGAGCGCGCTGGAAGTAGAACATTGAGTCGCAGCAACCCCGCCTCGCACACTTACGCTTGGGGGCTGGGTTACCTGCTGCTCGGATTCACCGCGCTGGCCTGGGGGCTGAACTTCCCGATTCTGAAACTGGGTCTGGAGAACAGCCCGCCGCTGCTATTTACCAGCATGCGCATGGCGCTGGGCGCCATCACCATGTTCAGCATCGCCGCCGCGATGGGCGTTTTACGCCTGCCACCGCGCGCCGACTGGCCAGTGCTTTTCTCAGTCGGCATTTTGCAAAACATGGCGTTTATCTCCCTGGTCACCCTCGGCCTGCAATATCTGCCTGCCGGGCGCGCCGCGATTCTCGCCTATACCACGCCCATCTGGGTGGTACCGGCTGCCGCCCTGTTTCTCGGCGAGCGCTTTACCCTGCCACGCGCGGTGGGCGTTGGCTTGGGGTTGAGTGGGCTGCTCACGGTGTTCAACCCGCTATCGATCGGTTGGGACAATCCTGATGTGTTCGTGGGCGGCGGCCTGATCATGCTCGCCACCCTGATCTGGACGGTCGGTCTGGTGCATGTGCGCAAGCACCACTGGCAGGGTGATGTAATGGCGCTGATTCCGTGGCAGGTATTGATGTCGGTGCTGGTCCTGACGCCCATCGCGCTCTATTTTGAAGATCCTGCCGAGATCATTTGGCAGCCAGCCTTTGCCTGGCAGTTGCTCTTCAGCGGCGCAGTCGCGTCAGGGCTGTGCGTTGCTGCACAGGTCGCGGCGATCCGTTCGCTGCCGGCCGTAAGTCTCTCTCTCAGCTCTGCCGCCGTGCCTGCTGTCGGGCTAATTACGGCCAGCCTGTTTCTGCACGAACAACCCACCCGTACCGACCTCAGTGGCTTCGCGCTGATCGCTGCCGGCATTCTGATCGTGGGTCTGGCTGACCGCCGCCAGGCATTACGCACTCGGCGAGCGGCACAGTCCTCCAGCAGCTGAACGGCTGATGGCCTACCCAGCGCGACGCGCTTTGGTCGCGCCCCGCGTCTGTGCGCCGCACCAATAAAGCGCACAGACGCTTCACAACGTGGGTCCTGCCACTCACATCCCTGGTTGACTGCCGTCTGGCACACCCCCGCTTTACGCGCCCTGCAGCGAATTGCGCAGCAAAAAATACAAGCTGGCCCGCATATTGCTCCTGATCACTAAAACCTGCCCAAGTGGTCAGGTTATAAACCAGACACACTATCCTTGGAGAAAGACTATGTTAAAGAAAGCGTCCGGCGTTCTGGCGATGGTCATCGCCATGTCTGCCAGCGGGATTGCAGCGGCAGCCGATGAAGTAACCTACCAACTCGACTGGCTGCCAGGCGGTGATAAAGCGCCAGTGTATACCGGCATCCAGCAGGGCTTCTTTGCCGATGAAGGCCTGGAAGTCAGCGTCGCCAGCGGTCGCGGCTCCACCGACGCCATCACCAAGATCGCCACCGGCCAGGCGGATATCGGCAGCGCCGACATTGGTGCATTGATGGCAGCCCGCGCGCAGGACGACGTACCGGTCAGCGCGGTTTACATGATCTTCAACCAGGGCCCACATGCCTTCTTTGCACTGAGCGACAGCGGCATCAATAACTTCAGTGATATCGCTGGCAAGAAGGTGGCTACCTCACCGTTCACCTCCTCCAACGCCTTCCTGCCATTGGTGCTGGAAGCCAATGACCTGCCCGCTGATGCCGTGTCTCTGACCAAGTCCGATCCCGGCGCACTCGGCCCCATGCTGGTGACCGGCAACACCGACGCCATCATCGCCTGGGTCACCAATATCGCCCTGTTCAAGCAGCAGGCCGCGAGTGCGGGTAAGGATATCAACGTCATTCGCTGGTCAGACGCCGGTCTGTCGCTCTATAGCTCCGCCGTGGTTGCCAGCGACAGCTTCCTCAGCGAGCGTCCGGATGTGGCCAAGCGCTTCATGCGTGCCTTCGACAAATCCCTGCGCTTCACCAACGAGCATCCGGATCTGGCTGCTGCCGATCTGCACACCATGGTGCCGGAAGTGGATGCAGCAGTGGCCACCGCACAGATTGGCGACTCCATGCCACTGAGCTTCAACGAGACCAGCGAAGCCGACGGTCTGGGCACCATGACACCTGAGCGTATCGCTACAACCTGGGAGTGGGTGGCCAAGGCCAACGAGCTGAGCGCTGACGCACTGGACCCGGAAAGCATCGTTAACCGCGACTTCATGCCGGCAGCGGAGTAAGTCATGGAGCACAAAAGCGAACGCGCTTTCGTGCGCATGACGGGTGTGGGACATCGCTACGATCCCACGCCCGGCAGCCCGATGGCGGTGCAGAACATTGACCTCGACATCAACCGCCACGAATTTGTGGCGGTGGTAGGGCCCTCCGGTTGCGGCAAGTCCACCTTGCTGCGTATGGTCTCGGGCCTGCTGGTGCCGAGCGAAGGTGACGTCAGCGTATTTGGCAAAAAGGTGAACGGCCCCCGTGACGACGTTGGCATCGTGTTTCAAAAGCCGACCCTATTGCCCTGGCTGAGCGTTCGCAAAAATGTGCTCTTTCCGCTCAAGCACAAGTTCGGCCGCTACGGCGCGCAGGACGAGAAACGCGCTAACGAGCTATTGGCGATGGCCGGATTAGAGGCCTTCGCCGACAAGATGCCGGACGAACTATCCGGCGGTATGCAGCAGCGTGTGGGTATTGTGCGCGCGCTGTTGCTCAATCCCGACATCCTGCTGATGGACGAACCCTTCTCCGCGCTGGATGCAATGACCCGAGAGCAGATTGGTTTCGATCTGCTGAAAATATGGGATGAACAACCGAAGACGGTGCTGTTCATTACCCACTCGATTTCCGAAGCCGTGCTGCTCGCCGACCGCGTCCTGGTCATGAGCAAGCGACCCGGTAGCGTGCTCGACCTGATCGACATCGATCTGCCACGACCGCGCAATACCCAAACCATCAATAATCCCCGCTTCAGCGAGCTGACTGACCGCATAAGGAATCATATCTATGAGCCAGACGCCCACTGAGGCCGCAGCGCGCCGTGCGCTGTTATTGAATCTATCGCCCTGGTTGTTTTTCGTTGGCCTGATCGTGTTGTGGGAACTGGTCTGCCGAGTATTCTCGCTGCCCAATTACGTGCTGCCAGCACCGACGGCCATCTTCAGCGCCTTTTTTGATGTTGAGTTCAGCCGCTGGATGATGCACCTGTGGGCGACCCTGCGCGTGGCACTGATGGGTTTTGCGCTCTCGATCGTGATCAGCATTCCGCTGGCCATTGCAATGATGCGCTCAGAGTTTCTGTCGCGCACGCTCTACCCCCTGCTGGTGGTAATCCAGTCAACACCGGTGGTCGCAGTCGCCCCGCTGATCATCGTCATGATGGGTTCGGACGACCCCTCTCGCGTGCTGATTACCTGCCTGCTGACCTTCTTCCCGCTGGTAGTCTCCACCGCGACCGGGATCAACGAAACGCCCGAAGAGCTGATTGAACTGAGCCGCTCGCTGGATGCGCCCCTGCGCCGTGAAACCTGGCAGATTCGGATTCCCTACGCCATTCCGCATATTTTCAGCGGCCTCAAGGTGGCTATTACCCTGGCGATCATCGGCGCGGTGGTGGCCGAGTTTGTCGCCGCCGAAGAAGGCCTCGGCTACTTCATCCAGTTCTCTACCTCCTTCTTCAAGATTCCACAGGCCTTTGCTGGCTTGTTCTTCCTTGCCGCCGTCAGCCTGCTGCTGTTCAAGTCGGTGCAATGGACCCAGCAGATCTTCTTCGCCTGGAGCCTGCCGAAGAAAAAATAACCCACTACCGGCGGCCACTGCGCCGCCTGAACCGGCCAGAGTTAAAAGGATTATCTTTGTGAGTCATACCGAACGCGACACCCAGTTTTTGCGCGAAAGTTTCCGCCTGGCAGAACAAGCCGCCCAGCAGGGCATCCATCCCTTTGCCGCCATCCTCGTCGATGCCGACGGCAAGGTGTTGATGGAGCAGCTCAACGCCTTTCTGCCGGAGCATGACATGACCGGCCACGCCGAACGCGTGCTGATGACCCGCGCCAACACTACCTACTCGCCAGAGATTCTGGCCGGTAGCACCATGTATACCTCGGCCGAACCTTGCGCCATGTGCGCGGGTGCCGTGTATTGGGCCGGGGTCGGGCGCGTGGTGTATGGCGCCAGCGAAAAGCGCTTGAAAGAACTCACCGGCAACCATCCGGAAAATCCGACACTGGATTTGCCGTGCCGTACGGTGTTTGCCGCCGGTCAACGCAAGGTCGAAGTGGTTGGCCCATTGCTGGAAGAAGAGTCCGCGCAGGTACACGTCAAGTTCTGGCAAGCCTGATCTGCGCGGCGGGCGTTTAGCTGACTACTTCACGCTCGCCATCGGCCAGCGCGCAAACGGTTTAGCAGGCGTAGAGGCGTAGAGGCGTAGAGGCGTAGAGGCGTCAAGCTTGCGCCTTCTGGCTTATCTCTGAGAGCTAATCGGACTAAGGTTTTTTTGCACCATCGCAGTGCGCAGTCTTACAAACTGGTAAGATTGCGCTCCGCAAAAATATGGCCGCCTCAGGCCCCAGCATGACAGGCACCCGATGAGTTCCGCTGATACCGTAATGCAAAGCTATGGACGCTGCTGTGCAGTAAGCGTCTTTTTCGATGACTTCTACCGTACCTTTCTCAGCTCGTCGCCTGATGTCGCGGCCAAGTTCAAGAACACCGATATGCCGGCACAGAAGCTACTGTTGCGCCAGGGCATCCTCAATCTGGTGCTATTTGCACGCGGTCTACCGCCAACCAAACTGCAGGCGCTGGCCAAGTCGCACTCACGCGAGAAGATGAATATTGAGCCGCACCTCTATCACTACTGGATAGAGGCGCTGATCAGCACTATTAGTCAGCACGACCGTGATTGCAACGATGGCACCATCAAGGCCTGGCGTGAGGTTTTGGGCAAGGGCATCGAGATCATGCAGGCGGGCTACTAGGCAGCAGCCCTAGTTTGCTGGTGCACTGACGCGCACCAGCAACAACCGATACCCGCCGCTGAAACCGCCCAGATTGAGTATATCGCCTGGGCGAGCCGCCAGCAGGCGGGCGCCCAGAGGCGAAAAGATCGACACCTGCGCATCAGCGCTGCAGCTGCGCTCGCCAAGTCGCAGCTCGATCAAATCCTGGGTATTCATATCCAGCAGCAATAAGTCGCTGCCCACGCGTGCGCGCAGCGTCACCAGATCACGCTCCAGCAACTCCAGCTTGCCAATCACACTGGCCAACTCGCTTGGCCCCGTTTTGTTCCAGGCAGTGCTGTGCTGCGCCAGGCTGCGTAATGGCTGCTTCACATCGACAATAGACGACATGTCCTTCTCTCTCTGACAGAAAATCACTAGGTAAAATAAGAGGGAAACGCCGGGTACGGTTAAACCGTCCCGGCTTAATTCAGGAAGGCGAGTAGGCTATCGCTAAGCGGGTAAAACCAATACATGATCTGACTCGGTTGTGGTGCAGGCCTCTACCATAGGCCAGCCAGATTTAAATGCAAGCCACTGCGCTCAACGCGCCAAGGCAGCCTTGTAACGCGCAGGGGTTTCACCCTGCCAGCGGCGAAAGGCGCGCACAAAGGCGTTTTCATCGGAAAAGCCGAGCTGCTCGGCAATCTGCGCTACGCTCTGACGCCCCTGCAGCGCGCTACAGGCCATCTGCTGCAGCACACTTTCACGCAGCGCCTTGAACGACAAGCCTTCCTCGGCCAGCTTGCGATTCAGATGGCGACCGCTGAGACCCAGCTGCTCAGCAATGCGCTCCTTGCCCCAGCGCGGATGGCTGCGCACCAAGGCCTGCACCTCGGCAGTCAGGCTGTGCTGCCCCAGCGCCGCAAGGGTTTGATCGGCCAATTGACGCAGGTGATCACGCAGCGCGCTATTGGCCTGAACCTGCGGTAGCTCCAGCTGCTCAACACTGAAGGTAATGCGATTGCAGCCCGCGGAAAAATGCAGCGGGCAATCAATCAGCGCCTGATACTCGGTCGCTAAGGCCAAGGGCGCGTGCGCCAACCAGATACCGCTGGGCTGAAAGCGTCCACCGGTTGCCCAGCGAGTAAGGTTGAGCAGCACCGTCAGCGCTGCTTCGACTCGCTCGGCCTGCCGCACGGCCAGATGTGGCTCATAGTCGATAGCCACCTGATCCGCTTCGCGCAGCAACTGAAACTCGCCACCTGCGCCTATCACCGGGGCGTACTCCACCAGCTCAGCCAAGGCTTCACCCAGGGTGTCGCAGGTCACCAACAGCATGCCCGCGCTGTCGAGGTGGCCAATCTGGATATCCAGCCCCAGCCGCAACCCTACCAGCGGATCAGCCATCAGCGCGCAATAGCTTTCCCACAGTTCATCCTGCAACGCCAAAGGAATGCGCTCGCCGGATCGCAGACGCTGGCAAAGCTGAGCGGGCAGGGCAACGCCATGGCGTTCAGCCGACTGCAGCAGAGCTTGCGCATAAAGTGGTGTGACGCTGTGTTGATCGCTTGGCATGGCGTGAATTGCCGGTTCCTTGTCCCGTTTGGTGCGTTACGCACGGCGGGCAGTTGGCTAGACTCAACATCATAACAACAATGACTCAATCTGGAGCACACCCCATGTACGCTGTTATCGGCGCCGGTCCCATGGGCCTGGCCACGGCTCGCAACCTGCAGAAGCTCGACATCCCGTTCATTGGTCTGGAGCTGAACAATGACGTCGGCGGCCTGTGGGATATCGACAACCCCCACAGCACCATGTACGAGACGGCGCACCTGATCTCCTCTAAACGCATGACCGAGTTCGCCGAGTTTCCGATGGCCGACAGCGTCGCGTTGTATCCGCATCACAGTGAACTCAAGCGCTACTTTCGTGATTACGCACAGCACTTTGATCTGGCCCGTCACTACGAATTCAATACCCGCGTACTCAGCGTCACGCCGGAAAATGGCGGCTGGCAGATCACCACCGAGCGCGATGGCCATCAACAGAGCCGGCACTTCGCTGGCGTGATGATCGCCAACGGCACCCTGCACACCCCCAACCAGCCGCAGCTGCCCGGCGAGTTTGCCGGGCGGATAATGCATTCCAGCGAGTACCGCGACCCTTCAGTATTTAAAGACAAACGCGTGCTGATCGTCGGTTGCGGCAACTCCGGGGCAGATATCGCCGTGGACGCCGTGCACCACGCCAAGTCAGTCGATATGAGCCTGCGCCGGGGTTATTACTTTCTACCCAAATTCATCAAGGGCAAACCAACCGATACCTTGGGCGGCAAACTCAAACTCCCGCGCAAGCTCAAGCAGCGAGTCGATGCGGCCATGATCCGCATGATCATGGGCAAGCCCTCCGACTATGGCCTGCCCGATCCGGATTACCGGATGTACGAGTCGCACCCGGTGGTCAACTCGCTGATTCTGCACCACCTGGGCCATGGCGATATCAAGGCGCGCCGCGATATCAACAGCATGGCAGGCAATAAGGTCAGCTTTGTTGATGGCGAGAGCGGCGAATACGACCTGATTTTATTGGCCACGGGCTATCAGCTCGACTACCCCTTTATCGACCGCAAGCACCTCAACTGGCCAGCACAAGTTGATGCACCGCAACTGTATATGAACGTGTTCCATCCGCAGTACGACAACCTGTTCATGATGGGCATGATTGAAGCTGCCGGCCTCGGCTGGGAAGGGCGCAATCAGCAGGCGCGGCTGGCCGCGCTCTATATCCATCAACGCCAGCAATGCAGCCCGGCCGCACTGCAGTTTGCCGAAACCAAGCGCCAGCAGGCGACCAGCAATCTGGATGGTGGCTATGACTACATCAAGCTGGCGCGCATGGCCTACTACGTCAACAAGGACGCCTACCTCGCGGCGCTGAATCAGCACATCACCGCGCTCGAGGCCGAACTGCAAGCCAGCACGCCCGAGCCGGTTGCGGCGACATGAGCGGGCCACTGCCGATCCAGTTTGATCCGGCCAGCCTGATTCTGCTCAACATCATCATGGCGGCCATGATGTTTGGTGTGTCGCTGACGCTCAAGCTGGAGGACTTCAAGCGCATCATCAAAGCGCCGGTCGCACCCCTGGCCGGGTTGTTTGCGCAGTTTCTGCTGCTGCCGCTGGCCACCTGTCTACTGACCTGGGTGCTCAACATCGATCCCGAACTGGCGCTGGGCATGATCCTCGTGGCCTGCTGCCCCGGCGGCAGCTTCTCGAACGTGATGACCTGGCTGGGCAAGGGCAATGTGGCGGTTTCGGTCAGTATGACGGCGGTCTCCAGCCTGGTTGCCACCGTGCTCACACCGCTCAACTTCGCCTTTTACGGGTGGCTCAACCCGCACACCCGCGAGTACCTCACGCAGATCAGCCTGCAACCGGGCAGCATCCTGCTGATTGTGTTGCTGGTACTGGCCTTGCCTCTGGTACTGGGCATGCTCAGCGGTAAGCGTTGGACAGCGCTGGCGCTGCGCAGTGAAAAGCCGCTACGCATCGTCTCGCTGCTGGTGTTTCTCGGCTTTGTCGGCATTGCCTTCAGTAACAACTTCGACCTCTTCATCGAACGCTTCAACAGCTTCTTCTGGCTGGTGGTAGCGCACAACCTGCTGGCGCTGTCATTGGGCTACGCCATGGCGCGGCTGATGAAGCTGCCGGTAGGCGACCGCCGCGCCGTGACCATGGAAGTGGGCATTCAGAACTCGGGATTGGGGCTGGTGATCCTCTTTACCTTCTTCCCGAATGCCGGCGGCATGATGCTGATTACCGCGTTCTGGGGCACCTGGCATCTGGTATCCGGGCTGACCCTGTCGCAGATCTGGGCCTACCAGAGCCGCCGCGAAGACCATCTACAACAGCTTGCCGCCCAGCGCGGCGCAGAACAGAGTCAGTAAGCCATGAGCAAACGCATTCTGATTACCGGCGCCGCCGGTTATATCGGCCACCAGTTGGGTAACCGACTGGCGCAGGACTTTCATGTTATCGGTACCGACCTGCGCAGCCGCGATGATGTGAACTTTCCGCTGCAGATCATGGATATTCGTGATCGCGAGCTGGGCGCGCTGTTGAAACAAAACGGCATCACCCACGTGGTGCATTTGGCGTCCATCCTGCAGGCCTCCAAAGACCGCGCGCGCGACTTTGATATCGACGTTAACGGCACGCGCAATGTGCTGCACGCCTGCATCGAGGCTGGCGTGCAACACCTGACCGTCACCAGCTCCGGCGCCGCCTATGGCTACTACGCCGATAACCCGGAGTGGATCGACGAGAGCGACGCCATTCGTGGCAACGCCGAGTTTGCCTACTCCGATCACAAGCGCCAGGTGGAAGAACTGCTCGCCAGCTTCCGCAGCAAGCATCCCGAGCTGCAGCAACTGATCTTTCGCCCCGGCACCGTGCTCGGTAGCGAGACGCGCAACCAGATCACCGGCCTGTTTGAAGCCAAACGGATACTGACCATCAAGGGCAGCGACTCGCCCTTCGTGTTTATCTGGGATCAGGACGTACTCGCCGCCATGGAAATGGGTATTCGCGAAGACAAGCACGGCATCTACAACATGGCCGGTGATGGCGCCCTGACCCTGCACGAGATCGCCAGGCGCCTGAACAAGCCCACCCTGAATCTCGCCCCCTGGGTACTGAAAAGCGCCCTGCAGGTCGCCAAATGGCTGGGCAAACCGACGGGTCCGGAGCAGATCAACTTTCTGCGCTACCGCCCGGTACTCAGTAACCGCAGGCTGAAGGACGAGTTTGGCTATCCGCTACAAAAAACCTCAGCCGAAACCTTTGAGTTTTTTGTTAACGCGCGGGGGCTTAGGCGCTAGCGCGCAAGCTGCAAGCTGCAAGCTGCAAGCTGCAAGCTGCAAGCTGCAAGCTGCAAGCTGCAAGCTGCAAGCTGCAAGCGTTAACAGGATGGCGGTCGGGTTTAGCCCGTCAAGCTTTATTTGAACGCCGTGTGGGCTTCTAGCTTCTAGCTTTGAGCTTGAGGCTTGAGGCTTGAGGCTTGAAGCTCAGCGCTTCCAGCTCCGCCCAATAACAAAAACAACGGAGCCACCCATGAAAACGATTCTGATCACCGGCGCCGCCTCTGGCCTCGGCTGGGCTATGGCCCAGCAGTGGTTTGCCGCCGGGCACCGTCTGGTACTGGCGGATATCAACGCTGATCTGCTAGCCGAGCGCGAGGCGCAACTCAACGCGCCCGAACGGGTGCTGGCGGTGGTTGCCGATATCACCAACGCCGACGACATCCAAAAACTGATCCAGGCCACCGAGCAGCAATTTGGCCGGCTGGATCGGCTGGTCAATAACGCCGGTATCACCCATCGCTCGCCAGCGCACCAGACCGATCCGGCGGTGTTTCGCAAGATCATGGCCGTAGACTGGCAGGGCCCGGTCGAGCTGACGATGGCCGCGCTACCGCTGCTGCGCGCCAGCCGCGGCGAGATTGTCTGCATCGGCTCCATGGCGGGCTGGATGCCAGTGCCGGGGCGCGCCGCCTACTGCGCCGCCAAGGGCGCGCTGACCCAGTTCTTTGAGGTTTTGCGGCTGGAGCTGGAGCCCGACGGCATCCATGTGCTGATGGTCTATCCCAGCTTTCTCGATACCCCCATCGAGCACAACGCTCTGGGTAAGGATGGCAAGCCCGCCAGCCATGCGCGCTCCATGGTCGGCGGCATGCGCAGCGCGGAATGGATGGTCGAGCTGATCGACAAAGCGCTCGCAAACGGGCAACGTTGGCTGCTGCCCGAGCCGGTGTCGAAATTCGGCAGCCTGCTCTGGCGCTTCGCCCCGGCGCTGTATCTGCGTCAGGTACGCAAACGCTTTGCCGGAGACCTGAGATGAGTCATTCATGAGCCTGTTAGACCCCTGGATCTGGCTGGGTGTTTTCATCCTGCTGGCCTACACCATAGAAGCCATCACCGGTTTCGGTAGCATCGTCATCGCCCTGTCGCTCGGCGCGCTGCTGCTACCTATCCCGGCCATGTTGCCAGTCCTGGTGCCGCTGAATATCTGCATGAGTGGCTACCTGGCGTGGCGTAACCGCGAGCACATTCAATGGTCGCTGCTGCTCAAGCTGATTCTGCCTTTGATGCTCATCGGTATGCTGCTCGGCTACGGTCTGCGCCCCTGGCTCGACGGCCAGTTGCTCAAGGCATTGTTTGGCGTGCTGGTGCTCTGGTTCGCTGGGCGCGAACTATGGCGTATGTTCAAAGGACTCAACAGCGAAGCACATCCGCGCTGGCTTAGCCGCCTGCTCACGCTGGGCGCCGGCGTCACCCACGGTCTGTTTGCGTCCGGCGGCCCGCTGCTGGTCTATGGTCTGGCCGGCACCACGCTGGACAAGAGCAAACTACGCGCCACCCTGATCAGCGTCTGGTTCTGCCTCAACGGCAGCATGACGGTGCTCTTTCTGCTCGACGGCAGTCTGCTACCCAACCTGCCGCGCATCGCCAGCTACCTGCCGCTATTGGTCATCGGTGTGCTCTTGGGTGAGTTTCTGCATCACCGCCTGAACGAACAGCGCTTTCGGCAGATGATTTACAGCTTGCTGCTGGTGACAGGGGCGTTGCTGCTGGGTAAGGCAGTGCTCTAATCCGTGCACAGGTTCGAGTTTTTTGTTAAGGCGCAGGCCTGTTAACCATCCTCGTCGGCGCAAAATCGGCAACCGGTCACACGCCAAGACACGCAGCCAAAAACCAGTTGGCAAGCTCCTCGCCAGGCGGCACTATCCTGCTAACTGCAGTTCCGCAGTCCCCTTACTGGAGGCATGGATGCCTGGCTGTCGCCGTGCAAGACACTTACCCCGTTCAACCTTTGCCACTGACAATGCGCCGTCCGGTTTTGCTACCCGGATGAAACGCATGCGACCGCTATGCCAAACGCCACTCTTACTACCGCTCAAACATCGCTGGATTAACGCATGAAAAAGTTACTGTTTGTCATCCTGTTGGCTTTTGCCGGCTGGAAAATGTATACCGAAAAACTGCAGCCACAGACTCCGACGATAACGAGTTACGGCGATAGTGGCACCAGCCAGGTATCCAGCAGCCGCGTCACACCCACGCCACCCACACCACCGAAACCCAATTTCAGTTGCGACGGGCGGCAGCACTGCAGCCAGATGCGGTCGCGCGCAGAGGCCGAGTTTTTTACCCGGCACTGCCCCAATACCAAAATGGATGGCGACCGCGACGGTATACCCTGCGAGAACGACTCACGGTTCTAGCCGACCCCGGGTCCGCCTGGCGCAGCGGCGCAATGGCAGTGCCAGGTTGTTCATCCCAACGCACAACAGGAGTTTGAATGCATTGCCCAAAATGTAAAAACATGGACCTCAAACCCACCAAGCTGGACGACAGCTTGCCGGTGATGGGCTGCACCTCGTGCGAGGGTTCGCTGCTGTCATTGTTGTATTACCGTGACTGGGCCGAGCGCGTAACGCTGGAGACCAGCGACGCCGACTACAACAGTGAGGTAGTGCAGGACGCCGATAGCAAAACCGCCCTGAGCTGCCCCAAGTGCGCCCGACTGATGACCAAGTATTCGGTGACCGGTGCGCTCAATAACCGGATCGATCTCTGCAGCGGTTGTGATGAAGCCTGGCTCGATGGCGGCGAGTGGCAGCTACTCAAATCCCTGGCGCTGGCCAACAAATTGCCCAGCGTGTTTAGCGATCAATGGCAGCGCAAGGTGCGCCAGGACCAAACCGAGCTGGCCCGCATAGAGCGGCTAAAAAAAGTGGTTGGCGAAGAGGATACCGAGCGCGCCATAGCCGCCCGACAGTGGCTCAGCAATCACCCGAATAAAGCCGCGATTGTGCAATTTCTGGCCGTTGAGTAACACCGGTTGGCGTCATCAACCCAACCAATACCCACCCGATAGAGAGTCTTATGAAGTTTAAAGTACTGATTGTTGTGTTTTTGGCCGCGCTTATCACCGGCTGCGCAGATCCCTTGCCCCCAGAGAAGATGGCTTACGCTGGCGAATGGCAAAGCAGCGAGATGGCCCTGCTTATTCTGACTGACGGCACCGTCGCCTATAAACGCCTGAAAAACGGCGGAACCACCTCGCTCAACAGCCAGGTAAAGGAGTTTCTGGGTGACGATTTTGTGGTTGGCATTGGCCCCTTCACCACCACCTTTGATGTGACTGAACCACCCCATTTGAACAATGGTCAGTGGCAGATGGTGGTCGATGGCGTGCGCCTGACAAAAGTTGTTCAGTAACCGCCATGGATAACCGAATCTACTTCAAGAACAACCCTTGGCCGGAAGGCCATGCCGTCAAGGATTTCTGCTGGACTGCCGAGGTACGCGAGGGCATGGTCTGGTTTCATTTTCATCTGGAAACCGACGACTACTACGCTGAACGTGATATCGACGATGGCGAAGATGAGGAGTACGACAGCGACTGGCAAGCTCCCATCGTCTGGGGCAACTATCACAGATGCACACTATCGACCAATGAGTGGCACGACGGTGGCTTCAAGGTCTGCCCAGAGGCTGAGTACACTGAAGCCCTAGTGGATGGCCTTGAGTTGGAAGTGGATATGCACCCCGACGCTATAGAAGATTGGGACGACTTTGCCTTTCACATCTACCTGCTCGGTCACGATGCCGCAGCCCGGCACCAGATCAAGTTTATCCGCACCGGCCCCGCCACGTTCGATATCGAATGGTCTGGCAAGATCGCTCAAGCCTACGTGGGAGACTACAACTTCAAGTACGATTTCAGCACCCGACTGGCGGGCGTCAAAATGCCCGAGCTGACTGCCGCTCAATAGTGCGCGTGCGATATGGCAGTAGCCGACGCAGCGCGTCTGGACTGCATTCCCACGCGGAGCGTGGGAACGATCAAAAAGCGAACTAGAAGCATTAAAAACCCCGCGCCGTTGCGCGGGGTTTTTATTTTAGCGCAACAGCCATATTACATTTCGGGCCATACCGCGATATCGATGATGCCCTCTGGCAGGTCAGCGATCATGCCCAGCGAGGCGGGTGCACCAGTGCTCAGATCGACCGTGTGCAGAGTGCCATTGGCCAGCACATAAGCGGTGTTGCCACCCTTGCCGTCACTGGCGATGTCCATGGCGGCAGCGTCCAGGCCTTTGGCCAATTCACCGACGGGTTGCTGCACGCCATCATTCGGCGGGTTTTGTAGCATCAGCATGCCGGTGGCCAGATCGACGGTGTAAAGCTCGGTTTTCTCAGTCCCGGCAAAGGAATCAGTGTACGCGCCGGCAACCACTTTCGGCATCATGCTGCCGTGCTCGGAACCTTTGGCATAGGCCACGCTGCCATCCGTTGCGACTTCACCTGTCTCAACATTCACACGGAAGTTGGTGCCATCGGCGGCCAGCAAACGCAGACGATCCGCCTTGGGGTTGAAGTCGACCACCGCATGCTCGCTACCGGGGAGTGCAGAGTTCAGCATCGCACCCGCGGTGGCTTGGCCGGTGGCCGCATCAATGGTGTACAGCTGGGTGCCGCCGCCCAGTGCGTAGAGCATGCCGTTGGCCGGGCGGACGTCGATGCCGCGCAGGTCACTGGCGCCTTCAACCGGCATGCTGGCGGTTACACTCAAGGTATCGGTATCGATCTTGTGCAGCATGCCGTCTTCACCGAGGGCCAGCAATTGGGCGGCGCTGGCAGTGCCGGCGGCCAGTGTCAGTGAGGTGGTCAGGATTAGTTTATTAAAAGTATTCATCTGTGATTCCTCGCATTCATGTGGTGATGGGCTTGACCCATCCAGCTGGGTGCTTTGTAAGTCACCTACTAGCTAATACCCGCGAGGGTTGGGTTTGGATGTCGGGGGATGAAAATAAATTTTCTGGGGTTGTGTGAAGAGCTGAGCGACGGCCAGTCAAAACTACTGGTGATCATTCACTGGCTGCGGTTTTGGAGCATCATTTGTTTGGCTCACTTCCGCTTTCGCCCTTAGGCGAGCCAAGGGGGAATGCTTGCCCATCCCCCCTTAGCGATCCCCCGGGGCACCCAGCTGCGCGGCCCTTCGGGTTCGCTGCGTTGCTCGATCTGCCGGGGGCCCTCGCAAACTCGCTTCGCTCAGACACCGCGAGGACCTTTTCCCGGCAGCTCTGCGCTACTCGCCCGCTCAGATGGGACTATTCAGTCCGTGCAGCGGTGGGTTTTGGTGTGCAGGTTTGTGCGAAGTAACCAAGCCCGACAGGACTCCGATCTCCGGCCTTTCGTCCCCCTTCCAAGCTGTCGAGTAACGCAGGGGTTGAGCGATTAAGCCGAGGAATGTTGGGGGGCGCCTAGCCTGAGCGAAGCGAGTTCCGCAGGCGCGCTCAACACCGAGTAACGCAGAGAAGCCGAAGGCCAGCTTGGTGGGGTGGCCTTTTTTTTGGTTACTTTTGTTTGGCCACGCAAACAAAAGTAACTCGCCAGCCAGGCGAAAGGCGAACGTAACGTTACCCTCAATAACCAGACTTAAATCCGCCAACTCCCCGAGAAGCCCACGCTAGTTACCCGCAATAAGCACCGCCCGCCCAATATACAAAACCGGCCCCGTCGGCCGATCCAACGGCGACCCACCCGACGGCTCAAGCGTCAGCTCAAACAACTGCCCGGCCTGCACGGCCCCAATCTGTTCAGCACTCAGGGTCGTGCCTTTACCCGGCTCGATCAAACCCAACGAGCGCGGGCCATCTTTGGGATCAATAAGGGTCCAGAACTGTACGCTGCGATCTGCCGGGATCTGATCCGCCACCAGCGACTCCAGCTTCAAGGTACCGTCGCCATCGACCGTTACCACCCAGCCCGGCTTGGCACTTTCCCCCGGCACCTGCAGCACTGCCGTGAAACTCGCGCCGACGGGTGCTTCGCGCAGCACACCGGGCAGCCAGCTAAGGAGTACCAGCAAAGCCAGCGCACCGCTGGTCAGACGCCACAAGCCAAGGCTGTTCCACCAACGGGTGAAGCCGTCAGCAGGCGTGCCGCGCGATGCGGGCGCCCAACCCAGGCTCTGTTGCACGCGCTCCCACAACACCAGTGAAGGGGTTTGCGGCGGTAGTTCATCTGCTAGTTCGAGCAGGTGTTGCTCCCACTCCAACGCCATGCGCGCGGCATCGCGGTCATGCGCGATCAACTCGCGCACCGCGCTGGCCTCGGGCCCTTCGAGCAAGCCCAACACATACTCGCCGATCAAGGCCCGACGCGGCTCAACTGCCTCTGGAATCATGCCTGCAAACACTCCTGCAATGCGCGTAGACCGGCGCGGATGCGTCCCTTGATGGTACCCAGCGGCGTAGTCAACCGGCTGGCAATCTGTTCATGGGTAAGGCCCCGATAAAAGGCCAGCAGGATCGGATGGCGACGCGGGCGCTCCAGGTGGCGCAAGCACCGGCGCAGCTCACGGCTTTCCGACTGATCACTGGCGATATCTTCTGCCTGCGCACTGTCATCCGCCATCTGCTCGATAAAGCCATCGTCGGTCTCGACCAACCGTCCGCGAGTACGCAACTGATTCAGCGCCCGATAACGCAGGATGCTATAAATCCAGGCGCGTCCCTGACCCAGCGAGCGATCAAAGCGATCAGCGTTATGCCACACCTTCACCAGCGCATCGTGCAAACAGTCCTCAGCCTGATCACGCCGCCCCAGCAAGGTAATAGCCAACCCAAGCATCTGCCCCGCCTCACGCTGATAAAGCCGCTGAAACGCATCCTTATCACCCCGCGCGCAGGCCTCCAGAGTGCCCTCGTAATCAAACTCGCTGTCTGCCATGCCCGGTTCCCGTACTCAATCGCCATTCCGTTCATGCAGGCTATACCCGCGAACCGCACTTATGGATGTCGGTCAGTGAAATAAAGTGGGGAATTAGTGTGTAATTGTTTCGCTGGGTCGCACGCCATCAATAGCTCGCAGCGCTGGTGGTAACAACGAGTTTCGCTAGTGCGAGCGCTCCCTCAACCGAATAACAAAGCTACTCGGCTCAAAAACAGCTTGGATTAATGCAAGCGCAGTTGATCAAAACAGGGTTGGCAAGCCAGCCAAAGCGTAGCACTATGCCAGTAACTGTTTTTACAGACCCCTTTCTGGAGGCACGGATGCCTGACTATCCCAACCCACAAAACCAAACGCCCTGCCACTTGCTGGCCAGAGACATATCGTCGTGCCTGCACGCAGTCATAATGGACTTATATCGCACGCAGTTTAACGTGAGGGATAACAGCATGAGCACGCACAAGTAATTGATAAAAAACAAGAACCGAGTCATTCGTCGCGCATGTTATACCGCGTAATAACGCAGCGTGCGATCTAATCACTGTTAAGGCTCTTCTTGAGGGCTTTTCATGTAATGCTAATATACAGAAAAAATAATCGAGGCCTTTATGTCTAAGGGGTTCTTTGAACAAGTTGCAGCCGACAAAAGCCAATTAGGGTTTGATTACCAAGACCTTGTGTGCCTGGAGTATCTTATTGATATAAAACAAGGAGAATCCGTTGGGTTGGAGGTCTTTGATGATGTACATCACGCAAGGATTGATGGTGGCAAAGCTCTAATTCAAGTTAAACACTCAATTAACGATGGAGCCGCTCTCACAAATAGAGATATTGATCTTTGGAAAACGCTACATCATTGGAGTAAGGCGTTAGATATTCTTGATTCAAGTAGTATTGAGTTCATATTTTTTACAAACAAGAAAAAAACAAGGCAGGCAGGTATTGTCCATTTGATGCACCTTGAACAATCAAATATGCCTGCTTTATTTGACGCCATTAGTGAGACTAAATCAGATCTTGACTCTAAAGAAGAGGGCAAGGCCGATGCAGCAGCAGAAAACCCGATAAAGCAATATGTTGATTATATATATGCCTTGAGCGATGAAAAAAAGAGAGAGCTATTTAGTAAAATAAGCATCATTTTTTCTGCCGAAGATATTTTCTCTCGCTTGGCCAAGAAAATCGAATTTTTTTCTATCAGTGAAGACAAGTCATTAGATGTTGTACATCAAATCATTGGTGTCTTTGGAGAGAAAAAATACAGACTCATAAAATCCAATAAAAAAGTATCGATAGATTACGATACATTCAGAAAAGAGTTTCAGTTTGACCGAATTATACAAATATCGCAGGATAGAAAGATTGATTTCAGTAGGTATCACCAATTCAAAAATATAAATACAATTGATCCCAAAAATGGATTGTTTGCTAAACAGCTCGCTGATATAGATATTCCAGAAGAAGGGCGGCGGCAAAAACTGAGTGCAACACCTGACCTTTCCGGTACGGTGCTGCCCTATGTCTTATTCCGAACTCAGCGTTGCAGAGCGTGCCACCATT
>Ga0207900_100060_pt1 | contig 96152 bp, 65 predicted proteins | sample LinPmetageLP39_FD_184052 | JGI IMG/M metagenome (GOLD analysis project Ga0207900, IMG submission 184052) | Marine viral communities from the Pacific Ocean - LP-39 (SPAdes) | ecosystem: Environmental > Aquatic > Marine > Oceanic | place: Pacific Ocean | collected 2010-06-14
CGAAGCAAAAGAAAAGGCACCAACGCAAAAAATCATTTTGACTCATCGTATTTGAGCCTTTTTTAGGAATTTTATTGGAGTCAAAATGATTCACACTTGTCCCGGCCGGGCAAGGCTTGGATGCCCCGCCCGCCTGAACGTTCCCACTTTTCTAAATTCACAGTCCATGAATCGGCTTTACAAAATATAACTATGAAGAGATATTGCGTCATCCTAAATCAGCTCGGCAGCTCGCTTGCTTTCCAAATACTCATCATAAGTACCCAGCTTATCAATAAAGCCATTTGGAGAGATCTCAATGATTCGGTCCGCGATGGTCTGTGTGAAAGTATGGTCATGAGAGGTGAAGAGGAGCGTGCCCGGAAAATCCTTCAATGAATTATTGAGGGCTGTAATGGACTCCAGGTCCAGGTGGTTGGTCGGATCATCCAGTACCATCACATTGGCTTCCTGTAGCATCATTCGGCTGAGCATACAGCGCACTTTTTCACCTCCTGAGAGCACATTGCATTTTTTCAGGGTTTCTTGTCCGGAGAAGAGCATTTTACCCAGGAAGCCCCGGATGTAAACTTCATCCTTTTCTCCTGGAGAGAACTCTCTCAGCCAATCGATCAGATTTTCATCACTTTTGAAAAACTCGGCATTTTCGTTGGGTAGGTAGGCAGTTGTTACCGTCTGTCCAAACTTAAAAGTACCAGAGTCTGCTTTTGCTTCGCCCATCAAAATCTTAAAGAGGGTAGTGAGCGCCAGGGTATTGTCGCCTACAAAAGCAATTTTCTCCCCTTTGTTGACAAACAAATCGAAATCCTTGAAGAGGGTGTTTCCGTCGATGCTCTTGGTCAGTCCTTTGATTTCCAAAATCTGATCTCCGGCCTCCCGGCTTTGGTTGAAGATGATGGCAGGGTATTTCCTGTTCGATGGCTGAATGTCATCCACGTTGATCTTTTCCAGTAGCTTCTTTCTGGAAGTAGCCTGCTTGGATTTGGAGGCGTTGGCACTGAATCGTGCAATAAACTCCTGTAGTTCTTTCTTCTTCTCCTCAGCTTTCTTGTTGGCTGATGAGCGTTGTGTCAGGGCTAGCTGGCTGGACTCATACCAGAAGGTGTAGTTTCCGGTGTAAATTTTGATGGCACCAAAGTCCACATCTGCGATGTGTGTACATACGGTATCCAGAAAGTGTCTGTCGTGAGAAACTACAATCACGGTATTTTTAAAGTCGAGCAGGTAGTTCTCTAACCATTCGATGGTTTTCAGATCCAGATCGTTAGTAGGCTCATCCAGGATCAAGATATCAGGATTGCCAAACAGCGCTTGAGCAAGAAGTACCCGTACTTTTTGCTGATTGCTCAGTTCGCCCATGATGCGGTAGTGATCTGCCTCCACAATGCCCAGCCCACTCAATAGTGCTGCAGCATCAGACTCAGCATTCCATCCATCCATTTCCGCAAAAGCAGCTTCCAGATCAGAGACCCTGTTGCCATCGGCTTCTGAGAAATCCGGCTTGGCATATAGTGCCTCTTTCTCTTTCATGTTGGCCCATAGCTTATCGTGACCCATCATCACTGTGTCCAGTACCTGAAACTCATCATACTCAAAGTGATTCTGCTTGAGTACCGCCATGCGCTTCTCTGGCTCTATGTGGACAGAACCGGAATTAGGCGAAATCTCCCCCGAAAGAATCTTAAGAAAAGTAGATTTACCAGCACCATTGGCACCAATGATGCCATAGCAGTTGCCTCCGGTGAATTTTACATTTACTTCATCAAAAAGGACCCTTTTGCCGTACTGAAGTGATATATTTTGAGTAGAAATCATATGCTCCCTTGGTTTTCGAGGTGCAAAAGTAAAGATTCTAGTAGCCAAAAACTAAAATTAGCGGTATTCCTGAAATTAATTTAGGCAGACTCTAGGAGAGGCGAGAGGCTTCATTTTTGCCGTTTGGGCGGGAAATGGGCCCTTTTCACCATACTGCGGCAGTGAGTTGGATTCCTTGCACTTCAGAATGTTTTGAAATAAAGGGTGGCTTCTAATAAATTAAACTATATCTTTGCATCGTAAAGCAGGAGTAAAACTTTACGTATTCAATCCCACACGATTCAATATTTGATCCTTACACCTTCCTTATCGCTCATTTTCGAATAATTGAGCATTCAAAAAAGAAACAATACAATTAATAATAATCTAGTACAATGCAAGAAGGAACAGTAAAATTCTTTAATAACTCCAAAGGTTTTGGTTTTATTAAACCAAATGACTCAAGTGAAGACATCTTTGTACACGAGAGTGGCCTTGTGGATGATATCCGTGAGAATGACAAAGTAAAATTTGATGTAGAAAAAGGAAGAAAAGGAATGAATGCAGTCAACGTAGAGTTGGTTGACTAATTCTCCTCCCAATACATAAAAATGAAAGCCATTGAATTTTCAATGGCTTTTTTTGTGCCCTATTCGTTCTTAGCAGACCGGATTTGAATGGATGGACAATTCCATTTGATCCATAATGTCTGCACTTCTGATTAATTAGATTGATAGAAGTTCCCCTTTCGGTAAGCTTCTGAAAGAGCTGAAGGTATTTCAGACTCAGCTTCTATTACCAGGGCACGGGCTTCCTGTATTTTGGCGAGCATCTCATGCTCGAGTGCCACAGCCATAGCCCTTCTCTCTTCGGCCTTGGCATTGGCAATGACCAAATCTGCCTGTGCCTGATCTATCTGGAGGATAGCTCCGATATTTCTCCCAATGTTAATGTCTGCAATGTCAATGGAAAGTATCTCGAATGCGGTGCCAGCATCCAGTCCATTGGCCAGCACTCTTTTGGAGATTTCCTCCGGCTTCTCTAATACTTCCATGTAGTTGGTGGCTTCACCAATACGGGAGATGATTCCCTGGCCCACTCTAGCCTGTATAGTTTCTTCACCAGCACCACCCACCAATTGCTGAAGATTGGTGCGCACAGTCACCCGGGCCTCCGCAATCAACTGGATACCATCCACAGAAACTCCCGTGATAGCTGGTACTACGATGATATAAGGTGTTACCGATACCTGCACAGCCTCCAGCACATCTCTGCCTGCCAGATCAATGGCCGTGGCTTGCTGGAAGTTCATATTGAGATTGGCTTTATCAGCGACAATTAGCGCTTTAATTACTTTCATGAGATTGCCATGGGCCAGAAAGTGCGTTTCAAGTTTGGCTGTATCCACATCCTTAATACCAGCCTTGGTGGCCAGGATCAGTGATTTCACAATCAGTGCCGGGGGTACTTTTCGGAAGCGCATAAATACCAGATCCAGGAGATTGACCTGAACTCCTGAGAAAATAGCACTTATCCAAAGACTGATGGGGAAGATGAAAGTAAAGAACCAAAATCCTGCCAATACGGCACCAATGATAATGAGGGTAGTTACTGGCATAAGTAAGGTGCGTAGTGGTTTGGTACGAATGTAGGCTTTAACCAGCTTAGTTTGTGGGTTACGCTGGTAAATATTATATCATTCTCAGGTGACCTTCAGCAAGTATAGAGTCCGAGTGATGAGGACTTTAGTTTTTGATTACACAAAACACATCACGCAAGGCCCAAATTCATTTGAGCAATGTATTGGCACAAAGCGCAAACCATCTCCCTTGTATAGTATGAAAATACAGCCCTGAACTATAAAACACCCTATCTTTGCAGCTTTCACATTGATATGAAGTTTGAAGACTACCGCATCGGGGATGCACTCAAAAGAAGTATAAAGGAGCTCGGTTATAAAAAGCCCACGGATATTCAGTTCAGGACCATTCCCGCGGTGCTGAAAGGAGAGGACGTACTGGCCATCGCCCAGACGGGAACTGGTAAGACGGCAGCATTTGCCATACCGGTCATCAGCATGATTGACGAGCGCAAGTCCAGCAAACGTTCTGAGCGGGTGAGTTGTCTCGTCATGGCACCCACTCATGAGCTGGCACTTCAGATCACGAGTGCCTTTGATACTTTAGGCAAATTCACAAAGGTAAAAACACTTTGTGTCCATGGAGGAGTAGAGCAGGAGCCCCAAATAGCCAAACTGGGCAAAGGGGTAGATGTGGTCGTGGCCACTCCGGGCAGGATGTTCGACCTGGTGAGTCAGGGAGCGTTGGTGCTCAAAGATGTGGACACATTGATCCTTGATGAAGCCGATCATATGCTTGATCTGGGCTTTATCAAAGACATACGAGACCTCATGAAGCATCTGCCAAAGAAACGACAGACGTTGTTTTTCTCGGCGACTATCAATCCTGAGATCAAGAAATTGGCCTATTCATTGGTAACCAATGCCATACGCATACAAGTCTCCCCTAAAGACCCTGTAGCGAAGAACATTGAGCATGCTGTAGGTTTTATTGAAATGGACGACAAACGCTTCTTTCTGGAGGGGTTTATCAACAACCATCCTGAGAGTAAGATGCTGGTTTTTGTGCGAACCAAAGTACGTGCGGAGCGCGTAAAGAAAGCTCTGGAACGGGTGGGGTTGGAGTCGGATACCATTCACAGTGATAAAGAGCAAAAGGAGCGGGATCAGACCATGAAGAAGTTCCGAAGTGGAGAACTAAAGGTGCTGCTCGCCACGGATATCTCTGCCAGGGGTATTGATATTCCTAATGTGGAGTTTGTGGTAAACTATGATCTCCCTGAGTCATCTGAAAACTACGTACACAGAGTAGGGCGAACCGGACGTGGTACCCAAAAGGGACAAGCCATTTCATTTTGCAGTGCAGAGGAGAAAGCCTTGCTGAAGGAAATCGAAGAGAACCTGGGCAAACCGATCCAGCGGATTGAGATTACCAAAGGGGAGTATCAAAACACGATGGATTTTTCGAAGGAAAACGCTTACGATGTACAATCCCTCATCAGAGAAGCTGAGGCATTTGAGCAGAATCGGAAGAAAAAGAAGAAAAACAAGCGATAAAAAAACCGCTCCATGAAATGGAGCGGCTCATTTATAAATGCTGAATTAGCCTTTTTTGGCTTTCTTTTCTCGCTTCTCAGCTTTCTTCTCTTTTGGAGTTTTGGCCGGTTCCTTTTTTACGCTCTTCTTGGCGTCTTGAGATTTGGACATGGTCGTGTTTTTAAAGTTCAAGGTCCCGTCATTTTCCGGGCGAATGCAATAACGACATTTTTGATATTTGGTTGAAGTGAATGACAGAATATTTCCACCAAAATCCTTCTTATCCCTCACAGATCACATCTATTTCCCTTCTCAAAGTTTTTGTCCTTTCCATAGCATCAGGTAACTCAACATCAATAGAGAGCTCTTTGGAGCCCATCACCGAACCTTGATGCTCCAGAGATGTGTCTATATTTTCCTGAAGATGTAAAAGCCTCAATTCATTACCTATTCGAATCATCCTCCAAAAGAAAGAGGCATCGGGGGGTGCAGGGATCAAAAAACCCTCATTGGGGAAATCCTTGAACCTCTTTCTGAAAACACTGCTAAACACCATCGCATAGCAGTATTCTATCAAATGATTACTGTGAAATGTCGATCTGAATTCGGGACGGACTTCTGAGCTATCAGCAAAGCAAACCTCGTGACTAGAGGGCTCGGTCGTGTAAATAAGGTCAAGTTGACGGGCAACTAAATTACCCAATGCACCATGACGCTGAGCCTGTGGGTTCATATGGGACGTGTGGCTGTGTAGAAGTCCACCCAGCTGTTGACGAATGGTGGCTCTCATCGGATCACCCGGATCAAGCCAATCGACTTCAGAAGAGTATCCCCAAGATGCTTTCATGCATCAAAGATAACCTGTTGGCTATAAAGCGCTTTATGCCAACTCCCTCAAATCCACTGGCACTACTCTGGATACACCTTGCTCTATCATGGTGATCCCGTAGATCACATCGGTGCTGGCCATGGTTCGCTTATTATGTGTGACAATAATGAATTGTGAATCTTTTGAGAACTCGCGAATGATTTGGTTGAATTTATCAATGTTGGCATCATCCAATGGCGCATCCACCTCATCGAAAATACAGAAGGGTGCAGGCTTCAGCAGATAAATGGCAAAAAGGAGTGAGGTGGCTGTAAGTGTTTTCTCACCCCCTGAGAGCTGATTGATGGTGAGAGGACGTTTGCCCTTCGGCTTGGCCATGATCTCAATGGAAGATTCCAGAGGATTATCCGGATCTGTCAGTTTAAGTTCGCAATCATCCTCTTCCGTGAAAAGGGTACGAAAGACCTTGATGAAATTGTCTCTGATCTTATTGAAAGCATCCAGAAAGGTGACCCGGGCCACCTCATCAATCTCACCAATGGTGGTGAGCAGTGATTCTTTGGCTTTGATCAGGTCCTCTTTTTGTTCGGAAATAAAGTCATGACGGGTTTTGATCTCTTCGTAAGCCTCCATGGCCATCGGGTTGATGGGGCCCATGTTTTCCAAACGGTTCTTCATTTTATCCACCCGGTCTCTGAGATCTTCCAGTGGCTGATTGAGCAGCTCCTCATTATCAAAGAGTTCCACCTGCTTCATATCCAGATTGAATTCCACCGAGAGGCGATCTTTGATCGAGTTGAGCTGGATCTTGGTTTCATTGAGCTTATTCTGCCACTCCATTAGTACCTGATCTGCAGATTCGCGCATGCGCTGGATTTCACGTACATTTTTCTCAGCCTCATCTATGGCATTGCGCACAGCATAGTAGTCCTTTTCAGCTTCATTGACTCCCATCTCAATGGACTCCTTTTCTTCGTACATGGCCACCAGGTCGTCATCGCTCTCTTCGGATTTCTTCACCAGTTCATTCAAATCCTGGGTAGCCTTTTGTAGCTCCTCAGTGTTTTGCTCTATTCTGGCCGAACTGCTGACGAAGGTTTCATCTTTGTGACTAATCTCCTGAGTGATACTATTCACCTTATTTTGCTGGCGGTGATAGAGAACATTCTCCTCATTGTAAGCAGACGACTTCTGAGCCAGCAGTTCATTCAATTCGTTGAGCTCCTCACGCTTATGGACCACCTGCATTTCCAGCTCCGAGAGAATGCCGGCGGACTGGTCAAACTCCGGCCTGAGGGCGTCTATTTCACTGCCTAGGGTCTCAATGCGCTCCTCTATATCTTCCCGCTTGGTCTCATTGGAGTTCAGCAGATTACAGTACTGCTCTTGCTTGGTCTGGATAGACACGAAGGTTTCATTGATCCGGTTGATTTCCCCCTGAAGCTCCTCCAATAGGCTTGTCTGAGTCGATTTTTTCAGTTGCTCCAGCTCATTGAGATTCTCATTGAGGTTAGATTTGGCCTGTTCCTGTTTCTTAGTCAGGATTTTGATTTCTGCGGCTAATTTCTCCAGGTTTTTAGCCCGTCCAATTCGCTTTCCTTCGAAGAGTCCGACGGAGCCTCCGGACATGGAAAACTTCCTTTTAGTGATCTTTCCACTCTTATCTACAAAAACAACATCATCATCTTCTGTTGATGGGGCTTCATTTTCGTAGATGTATACATTGTCCAGCAGATGAGCAATCAATTTGCGGTACTTCTCATCATACTCCACCACCTCCGTTGCAGGGCGGGTATTGGCAAAAATGTGTGCCGAGTTGGCGTGGTATTTCTCCAGCTGATCCAACACGAAAAAATGAGCCCTTCCTCTGGATGAGTCGCTCAGCAGGTTGACAGCCTTAAGCGCATCTTCCCGGGTCTCCACCACATAGTAGTTCATATATGGCTCCAGGAAATTTTCGATACTGATCCTGTATTCTTCAGGGCAGGCAATGACATCCGAAAGGAGAGGTGCGTTTTTCCATTGGTTGCTCTTTTTGAGAAACTTGATGGCTTCCGGAAATCCCTCCAGGCTATCTACCAGGGACTTGGTGAGATTATATTCGTTTTGTCTCGAGTCCAGCTTCCGATTGACCTGTGTGAGTTCCTCACGTATCAGATCGATCCGCTGCTGATTGGATTCTATCTTGTCTTTCAGGGCTGTTTCCTTGGCTTTCAAAGCCTGAAACTCCTCCGTTTTGGCTTCTTTTTCTTTTTGAATCTCAGCCAGCTTTTGGTCAAAGTCCTTCAAACTCTCACTTTGGATGGAAGAATCTTCCCGGGACCGGTTGAGTTCACTTTGTAGTGACTTTATCTGCACTTCCTTGATTTCCAGGTCTTTTCCTACCTGATAAACCTGCTCGCGCTTGGTGTTGTATTGTTGATTGTACTCATTCAGGATTTCCTGAGCTTCCTGAGTTTTGGCTTTTTGTGCATCATAGTCGGCCTGGAGCTGCTCTAGTTTATTGCCTATGTCAGAAAGGATCTGACGCGCCTGATCACTTTCTTTATCCAAACTTTTGAGGGAGAACGCTGCCCGTTCATTGCTTAGCTTATCCTGCGAGAGCTGCTCTTGTAGTTTTTCTATCTTATCCTGAAGATACCGCTGCCGCTCATTCTTGATTTTCTTCTCACTCTCATAATTTCTGATTTTACCCACGTGTTCATTGAGCGTCTTCTGCCTGGAGGACAGAAGCTTTTCTTTCCCAATCAATTCGGCCTTGGTTTTCTCTAAGTTGGCCTCTTTCTCCAGTAGCTGGGTGTTCAGTGAGTTCTTCCGGTCGGACTCTTGAGTGATTCGCTTTTCTATACTTTCAAATACCGCATTCTGATCTCCGATAGATTTCTTCGCAAGGGCGATGCTGTACTGCTTATATTCCTCTTTTATTTCATAGTACTTCTTAGCCTGGCGAGCCTGCTTCTCCAGTGATTTGAGGTTTTTATCGATTTCGAAAAGCAAATCTTCTACACGATCCAGGTCGGCATCAGTGTCCTGAAGCTTACGCATGGTTTCCTTTTTCCTGATCTTAAACTTGGAAATGCCAGCCGCCTCTTCAAAAAGACTCCTTCTGGAATTGTCTTTATCATTCAGAAGGTCATCCACCATCTTCAGCTCAATGATGGCATAGGTGTTAGAGGCGATCCCCGTGTCCAGAAAGAGGTTGGTAATGTCCTTCAACCGGCAAGGCACGTTGTTGAGTAGGTATTCACTTTCTCCCGAGCGGAAGTACCGTCGTGTAATCGTAACGTTGGAGTACTCAGTGGGGATCAGGTTTTTGGTATTGTTGAAGGTGAGCGAAACTTCTGCCAGCTGTGTAGCTTTCCTTGCTTTGGTGCCGTTGAAGATCACGTTCTCCATTTTGTCGGACCGAAGGACACGTGTCTTCTGCTCACCAAGCACCCATCTGATCGAATCCACCACATTCGACTTACCACATCCATTGGGTCCTACGATGCCTGTAATGCCCTCATCAAAATTAATGGTAACTTTATCAGCAAAACTCTTGAATCCCTTTATTTCTAAACGTGTTAATTGCATGAAGTGCTTGTGATGTTAAGCTCGAATGAAGCTAACAAATTTAGAATTAATTTTATATTTTACGACGTATATGGATGATATTCAATTCTGGCTTTATCTGGCATTTGCTGCGATATATTTCATCACCCGAATGATGAAAAAGAAGAACGCCCCGGAACCCACTCAAAGTGCTGAAGAGAAATCGGAACACCCTGAACGACGCACCAGGCCTGTTTCTTTTGAGGATCTCCTGAAGGAGTTTACAGAGGGCAAACAAGAGTCGGAACCTGAAGCACCTCAGCCTGTAGAAGCTCGGCAGTTGGTCAAGGAGCGGGAGTGGGTGGCTCAGCAAAAACCAAAAGAGTTTGAAGAAGGCCGCACTCGCCGTTTTGCTGATGAAGAGAGCAGGCGGGTCTATGAGGAATCCATCAGATTGGCAGAGGGTTCTGATCTGGAATTTAAACGTGATGAGCATTTCAAATCCAAGATGCAGCGTCAGCAGGATGAGGGTGACCAACAATCTTTGGGTGCTGACATTAAATCCATGCTGCAGGATGCTGATTCAGCTAAGAAAGCGGTCATTCTGAGTGAGATACTCAATCGGAAATATTAAAAGAGAAAGTTAAAATCCCCAAATAAAAAAGCCCTTCAGGATATTCCTGAAGGGCTTTTGCCTTTATGACCGTTTGGTTACCGGCATATAATCTCTTTCGTTTTCCCCGACATATACTTGTCTTGGTCTTCCGATAGGTTCTTTGTTTTCCCGCATTTCCTTCCACTGTGCAATCCAACCAGGGAGACGTCCCAGGGCGAACATCACGGTGAACATCTCTGCTGGTATTCCCAGCGCTCTGTAGATGATACCAGAGTAGAAGTCAACGTTAGGGTACAGCTTTCTATCCACGAAGTACTGATCTTCCAGGGCTTCTCTTTCCAGACCTTTGGCGATATCCAATACCGGATCATTAACACCCAATTTCTCCAACACATCATCAGCCGCCTTCTTGATGATTTTGGCACGAGGATCAAAGTTTTTATATACCCTGTGACCAAATCCCATCAGACGGAAAGGATCGTCTTTATCTTTGGCCTTAGCCATCCATTTCTTAGTATCTCCGCCATCTGCCTTGATGGCTTCCAGCATTTCAATTACTGCAGTGTTAGCACCACCATGAAGTGGACCCCAGAGTGCATTGATACCCGCTGAAAGCGAAGCATAAAGGCTGGCCTGAGAGCTTCCCACAATACGAACAGTAGAAGCAGAGCAGTTTTGCTCATGATCCGCATGTAGAATCAGTAATTTATCCAAAGCTTTTACCACCACAGGATCTACGCTGTATTCTTCAGTAGGTAAGCCAAACATCATCTTCATGAAGTTGGCACAATAGTCAAGTCTGTTATCCGGATAAACCACCGGATGACCCATTTGATTTTTGTAAGACCATGCAGCGAAAGTCGGCATCTTGGCGATGATTCTGATGATGCTCAAGTTCACATCATCACCTGATCTGTTCGGATCAAGGCTTTGAGGATAAAAAGCAGTCAGAGAAGTTACCAGAGAGGAGAGCACTCCCATCGGGTGAGCCGTAGAAGGGAAGCCATCCAATAGTTTCTTAATGTCCTCATGCACCAGTGTATGGTTGGTGATTTGAGATTTAAAGGCCTCAAACTGAGAAGCTTCAGGCAGGTTGCCATAGATCAATAAATACGCTACCTCAAGGAAAGTAGATTTCTCCGCCAGCTGCTCGATGGGGTATCCACGATACCTCAGGATTCCTTTCTCACCATCCAGGAAAGTAATAGCACTTTTCGTGGATCCGGTGTTTTTGAAACCCGGGTCAATGGTAATGACACCTGACTGTCCTCTTAGTTGACTAATATCAATTGCTTTTTCCTTCTCGGTTCCTTCAATAAGAGGCAGCTCATAACTTTTACCATCTACTTTGATTTCGGCTGTATTCGACATCTGCTTGCGTGTTTATTAATTGCTAGAATTTACTCTAAAATAATTATTTATCCTCATTTAACCCCTGGAGGCACTTTCTGTTTGGCGAAAATTAATTCCCGCCTAAAATTAATGGAAGACCTTCTTTTCCACTACCAATCACGATAACTTTTGAGTTGGGAGATGTAGAAATATCAATGGTGGCCTCAATGCCTCTCATTTTCAATAGTTCATCCGTCAAACTACTATTGATAATCTTGTTGGCAACCGCCTCTCCTTCAGCAGCAATTCGCTTTCGCTCAGCTTCACTTTTTTCTTTATCCAACCTAAACTGATAGGCGAGAGCTTCCTGTTCCTGAGTTAGTTTATTTTCGATGGCTAATCTGATTTGCTCCGGAAGCTTGATAGACCTGATGAGCAATGCCCTCATTTCGATGTTATTGCCAGGCGCACCCAGAATGGCATCTGTCTCAGTTTTTATAGAACCCTCTACCTCCGGTCTTTTGGTGGAGTAAATTTCTTCGGCAGTGTATCTACCCATCACCTGTCTTACAGTAGAGCGTACTTCAGGGATGACCAGTCTACGTATATAATCCAATCTAAAAGTCTCATAAATCTCTCCTATGCTGTCGTATACCGGGTGAAATCTCACGGTGATGTCAACATTGATGTTCAAACCGTTCTTATCCAGAACATCCATGGTTTCTTCTATTTGGTTTTCAGTCACATCATAGATGTAAGCATCACTCCAGGGCACCTTTCCGTGAAAGCCTGGACCGATAACATTTGATTTGTCAAGTTCACCTGTCAATGTGTTGAAAATGACTGCTCTTTCTCCAGATTTTACTTTGTATATTATGCTATTGGAGATGGTCAGTAAAACAATAAGAACGATTGCTGTGATTATAATAAGGGGTAGGTATTTACGATTATCCATTTTGTGGTTTTGGTATAAATGAAACGTAAAGTTAATACGGGGAAGCTTATCTATTGGTGAATACCAAGATCTAAAGTAAAATTATTGATTTTTCAAATTATTTTAATTTTCATTGCAAAATATCATGTAATTTGCATCATTTCATAAATAAAATAACAATGAGAGCTACACTGAAGCTATTGAAGGAGACTTTGGGTAAACCATATGAGGACTTAGAGTACCTACTGAATGCCCTAAAAGAGATTTTGTTAGAAAATGGAGAAGAAACAATGGCTTCTCAAATCCCATGGATTAATGACATCCCGGAGCTGGCTTCTCAGGAACTCACAGAGAAGCACATACAGCTATACTCACTTGTTTTTCAGCTGGTGAACATGGTGGAAATTAATGGCGCAGTGCAGCATAGAAGAAGCCTCGAGGACCAGGATTTGGCCTCCGTGAATGGTCTGTGGGCCAACAATCTGCAGAAGCTAAAAGCTCATAATATCGACGAAAGAGACATTGCCATACGTCTTAAGGACATCAGGGTAGAGCCTGTACTTACGGCACACCCAACAGAGGCCAAAAGAGCTACGGTGCTGGAGCACCATCGGGAATTGTATCTACTGATGGTGAACAGGGAGAACTCCATGTACACCAAGAAGGAAATTGCCAACATTCGACATAACATCAAGCAGACACTTTACAGGTTATGGAAAACCGGGGAGATTTTCCTGGAGAAGCCGGATGTACAATCAGAGCTTCGAAACATCATGCACTACCTCATCAATGTGTTCCCTGAGGTAATCCCTGTGATGGATCGGAGGATGATTCAGGCGTGGGAAGATCAAGGGTTTAAAGCCCAAACCATCTATGAACTCAATGCATGGCCAAAACTTTCATTTGGAGACTGGGTAGGAGGAGACCGGGATGGTCACCCCTTGGTCACAGAGCAGGTAACAGAAGAGACACTCAAGTCGCTCAGGCTCAATGCGATTGTAGTGATCAGGAGAAAGCTTACCGACCTGGTAAGACACCTCAGCTTCACTGCTGAAATGGATGAGGTAAATGCTGACTTAAAGAAGCGAATGCTTCAGATTCAGTCTGAGCTTGGACCAAGAGGGGATGAGGCGTTCTCGAGAAACAGAGGTGAAGCATTCCGACAATTTGTGAATGTACTGATCACCAAACTACCTGTAGACACCCGACGTGGACATGCCACCGAGATCATGGAGTATCCCGGATGTTATGTGGAATCCAAGGAACTTTTGAACGATTTGAAGTTGCTTCAAAAGGCGATGGTAGAATATGGCTCTAAATCAATCGCTTATGATGATATACACACGGCGATCAGAAGTGTAGAAACCTTCGGGTTTCACCTGGCCAAAGTGGATGTAAGACAAAATAGTGCATTCCATGATAAAGCCATGCAGCAGCTTTTGGAAGCCGCAGGTTTTGAAAAAACCAATTACCCTGAGTGGAGTGAAGAGGAACGAATGGAATTCATCAATCAGGAATTGAAATCTAATAGACCTTTTACCCACCAGAAAATCAAACTGGGACCCAATGCCGAGGCGGTGGTCAATTGCTACCGGGTATTGGAAAGTCATATCTCCAAGTACGGAACAGACTCTATTGGCTCATTGATTGTAAGTATGACCAGAAGTGTTTCTGATTTGCTGTTGGTTTATCTTCTGGCCAGAGAAGCTGGTCTTACCAGACAAACCAAGGAAGGCCTGGTGTCAGAGCTGCCGGTGGTGCCGCTTTTGGAAACCATTGAGGACCTGGAAAATGGACCTGACATCATGAGGGGTTTTTTGCAACATCCATTCACCCAGCGCAGCCTGAATCACTTCAAACAGAAGGAAGAACTTGATAAACCTGTGCAGCAGGTGATGGTGGGCTATAGTGATAGTAATAAAGATGGGGGCATCATGGCCAGCCAGTGGAACCTCTATAAGGCACAATCCAGATTGTATGAAACAGGGAAAAACTTTGATGTGAAAATTAGATTTTTCCACGGTAAAGGAGGCTCTATCAGTCGTGGTGCTGGCCCTACACACTATTTTATCAACTCGCTGCCGCACTCAAGTATCGGAGGAGATCTGAGGCTCACAGAGCAGGGGGAAACCATCGCGCAGAAGTATGCCAACAAGGTCAATGCAGAGTATAATATTGAGTTGTTGATGGCCAGTACGGCAGCTACGGCTATACTTAGTCAATTTACAGAGCGTAAGCCACATCCACTGGCGCATGTACTCCAAAAGCTGGCTGACGACAGTAAAACGCATTATGAAAACCTGATGCGGGAAGATGGGTTTATCCCATATTTCAGAGAAGCTACGCCAATTGACGCAATTGAAACAAGTAAAATTGGGTCAAGACCAGCCAAGAGAACGGGAGCCAACTCGTTGGAAGACCTCCGGGCCATTCCCTGGGTATTCTCATGGAGCCAGTCGCGCTACAATATGACCAGCTGGTATGGTTTGGGTACTGCACTGAGTGAGTTGAGAGACAAGGACAATAAGTCTTATGAAGAGTTCAAGAAGGTCCTGGCCTATGATCCGTTTATCAGGTATGTACTCACCAATGTGGATACCAGTTTGGCTGCGACTGACGAAGAAGTGATGACCGAATATGCCTCACTGGTCAGCGACACCAAACTCAGAGATAAATTTCTTAACCTTTTCCTGGGAGAACTGGCGCTCACCAGAGAGATGCTCATGGATTTGCTCGGTAAGGACATTGAGAAAAGAAGGAAGAATCATTATTATTCCAATCAGCTCCGAGCTTCGCTCATGATGTATTTGCACAAGCGCCAGGTGAAGTTGCTGGCCAAGTGGAGAAAGGAAAAGGCTGCCAACGATCCGGCTGCTGAGATCACTCAGACGCAGCTGATGCTTACCATCAATGGTATAGCATCAGCCATGAGAAACACAGGTTGATCAAACATACCACAAAGAATCAAAAGAGCGCCGCAGCAATGTGGCGCTTTTTTTTTGAGTCGTTTTTCGGAGGATTTCCTGCAAAAGCGGCTCTGAATAGCTAACATCAGGTAATTATTAAGCGCTAAAAAGGAAAGACCCATACTTTTCAGGAGAGCACTAAAATCCTTTAACCGCTCTTTCAAATCAACTTTTTGCCATTTATCAAAAAATCAAACCGGCGTTCCAACGGAATGATTTCACAGCGTGTATTTGCTTGATTAACAACCATTAATTAATCCAATATGAAACACGTATGCATGATTGTTTTACTCACCATTTTATGCAGCCACTACACCCTAATATATGGGCAAAATCCTTTTGATCAACCCCGGGCATATCCCATTCCGATCGATCAAAACCAATCAGGGTCGCAAGCTCCCCTGGATGCGCAAGGAGAAACCAAACAGGGTCATTCATTTTTGCGGCCACAAAACAGCCCGATGATTCCGGGTTTCCAGAATGCACAAAGTAACTTATTTCAATCAGATGGAACCTCACCACAGATTAGAACCTGCTTTACTGTAGAAAACGAGCAGAAGTTGAGGGAAAAGTATGCAGGTAGGTTGTCTACTGACGATTTTGAAGCACGGCTTTCCAGGCAACTCGCCTTGTCAAGAATGTCTGCTGATCCTGAGACCATTTATCAAATTCCCACCATCGTTCATGTGGTCCACAGCGGCGAACCCCGAGGTACCGGGTCCAATATCAGTCGGGAGCAGATTATGTCGCAGTTTGATGTCCTTAATGAAGATTTTAGGAGATTGGGTGCCGGATACAACGAACATCCTGACGGAGCGGACATCAATATAGAATTTGTACCCGTTCTGACTGATCCTTATGGCAACCTTCTGGAAGAACCGGGTGTTGATCGCATTTCTGGTTATAGTTCCTCTTACAGTTATACAGTGATCGAGGAAGAGTTAAAACCCAATACCCAATGGGATCCTTATCGATTCTTTAATATTTGGGTACTCGACTTTGGTGGCTCAGGCTTACTGGGATATGCTCAGTTTCCTAACCTATCCGGATTAGACGGGCTTCCTGAGGATGGCTTTGATTTCACTGATGGTATTGTAATCGGCTACCAATTTTTTGGGCGTACAGGTCAGGTATCTGCCCCCTTTGATCTGGGGAGAACGACCACCCATGAAGTTGGCCACTGGCTCGGCCTTCGCCACATCTGGGGCGATGGAGGTTGTGATATGGATGACTACTGTGAAGACACGCCTGTCGCAGACGGTCCCAATCGATCGTGCGAGACCAGAGACAGCTGCCCGGGAGGCGGCCCTGATATGATTGAAAACTACATGGACTACAGTACAGATGGCTGTATGAATATTTTCACTAAAGATCAGCGCATGCGTATGCGAACGGTCATGGAGATGAGCCCTATGCGGAATGCGCTCATTGTTTGTCAGCTTGCACCACCCGCTGTAGCAGGGAGCAACACGGCTGAAATGCCGCTTTCGTGGTATGAATATACCGCTGCAGATCATGAGGTGGTTACAATATCCTCAATGGGGGCCATCGTAGATACCAAGCTTTCGCTGTTCAGGGAGTGTCATACACTGCCGATTAGTGAAAGTGATGATGCTTATGGTACGCAGCAGTCGGAGCTTTCTATTGCACTTCAGGCTGGAGAAACCATCAAAATCCTTTGGGAGAACAGACAATTTGACCCGTTCACCTGGCAATTGACTACTAGTACTCCCGAAGAAGGAGCTGCTTGTGGGGTGGCTGCCATGGCGCTGGAGGGCAATAATACGCTTCCGACCACCTCTTTGGGAACCTACTGGTATCGGTTTAGTCCGGATGCTGACCATCAAAAAATCACCATTTCAGCTGGCGATATGACCTTTAATGTGTACGGAAATGACTGCAATCAGCTCAAATATATTAAGGGGGGAAAGGGCACGCTGACCATGTTTGATGTAAGTGCCGATCAGAGCCTTTTTATATCGTTTGAGCCTCAGGGTGGCAATGTAGACTGGACACTTCACACCACCTCCATCAGGAGTGGTGAGGCGTGCAGTGATGCGGTCAACGCCACGGAGGGGCAAAATACCATTCCATATGAAGCGCCATTTGAATATTGGTACACCTTCACAATGCCTGCTACCGGGAATCTTACATTGCACAGTGCAGAGACCTCAACCGAATCAGTTGACTTAAAGGTGTTCAATGAATGCGGTGGCTTTCTACTGGGGAGTACAGCCGGTGACGGGGTGGAGCTTACTACAGCTTTAGAAGAAGGTGAAACTGTTAAAATAGTCTGGGAAAGTGCCTCAGCAGTAGCTGGTTATGAGTGGGTGCTGATAGCTTCACCCTTCGAAAATGGTGAGGTGTGTTCAGTCGCCAGGGAGGTACAGGCAGGATTGAATCATACTGATGGAGCACCACAGTGGTTTAGCTTCACCACCACCAAACGTAGTAATCTTGTTATCAGCTCTATAGGGCTTACGGATGTGAACACCCATCTGATGATCAAGCGGGAATGCCATGGTCAGATTTTTATGGACAATGATGAAGGGCATGATACCCACTACGATTTCTATGATCAGGCACAGCTTGTTTTGTATGGGGTGCCGGCGGGAGAAACCTTTTATATTTTATGGTCGGAGAAATGGTCTTACGAAGGATTTGACTGGACGATCGAAGAAGTTGATCCCCTTCCGTGAGACAATTGCAGCACCGCCGTTCAGGCCCATGCCGGAACTAATCAGGTGACAGTGGATCGGGATCACTACTATTTTGGACATTTATATTGGAATAAATATACCGTTCCTGCCAATGGAAAAACCATTACTGCCTTCAGTAGTGAGCCGGTGGAAATGGCCATTTTTGTCAATAATGAATGCCAGCGATTTAGTTGGGTAGATAGCGGGCAGGGAAAGGGACGTGCTGTTAATCTTCCTGCCGGAACAGAGCTCGTGTTTATCTGGAGTCTGGATTACTTCAATGAAAACTTCACCTGGGAGTTAACTGTAGAGAATGTCCAGGCAGGTGATTTCTGTGAAGGCGCGATCACAGCCGTGAAAGGGGATAATGCTTCCGAGAGCGCTCCTGTTTGGTTTGACTATCAAATGGCAGAGGATGGAAGTTTGAAAGTATCCTATCAGGGTGATTATATCGATGGCAGTCCTTTTGTGGCTATCCTGGATGGGTGTACCAACGCCGACCTTCTCTATAGCGGAGTGGGGGAAGCATTTGTGTCCGGACTATCCAAAGGGCAGGAGGTATCCATTTACTGGTCAATTAACTATCCTTTTCCTGGGATTGAGTGGAAACTGGAGGAAATTCCGGTACAGCAGGGTGATCGATGTGAAGACCCACTGGTGGCAAGTTATGGACTGAACCATGCGGAGTATGCTACGCAATGGTTTACCTATACTGTGGAGACTGCCGGTAACTACACCATTTCATCCATGCCGTTCACTTACTCCAATACCCTGCTATCGGTGTTCGACGGCTGTGATGGAAATCTACTGGCAAGCAATGACAACATCTTGGTGCTGGAAGATTGGATCGAATATTTTCAAAGCAGGGTAACGCTTGAAAACCTGGAGGTTGGTCAAACTCTGCTGATCAAATGGGATGGAGCGTACTCTTATGAGGCATTTAATTGGGAAATTGTTACAGATCAGCCGAGACCAGGCGATTCGTGTGAAGATCCACTGTTGGCCGTAGAGGGGGTCAACAATGGGATGAGGCCAATGCCTGCATGGTTTACTTTCACCATGCCTGAAACTAACTCATTTTCAGTGAGTTCAGTTGGCTACACCTCAAATGACACTTATGTGGAAATCTATGACGCATGTGATGGTGAACTGATTGCTTACAGTTATGATTATGGTGGTGATCCTCAGAGTTTTGCCTACCTGCCGGAACTAGAGGCAGGTCGAACTGTCTACATCAGGTGGGCGAACAGCATGAACTCCGCCCAGTATTCCTTTGACTGGAAGTTATTCGTGGGAGATCCGGAGCTGGGTATTTTCTGCGAGTCTCCTGATCAGGCTCATGAAGGCGTGAATACCGTACCAGACTATGTGAGCAATTTCTACTGGTTTTCATATACGATGCCAGAGGACAACAAGAAGCTGGTGATCTCCAGACTAGACCTTTCCACAGCCCGCTACCGCACCATAGGTGTGACTCCTGAGTGTAGCACATTGAGCAGCTATGCCATCAGTGAAGATCGGTTGGAGGTGAAAGGACTCATGGCTGGAGATGAAGTGTTGATCTTTTTTGGTGAGTTAATCGATGGAACCCGCCCAGGCTTTGACTGGGGTCTGGAGATTGTGGAGATGGAAAGTGGCGACCATTGCGATACGGCCATCGAGGTACTTCCCGGATTGTATGAGTTTAGAGGTGCTCCAAAATGGTACGAATATACCTTACCAAAAGCCGGGGATGTCACACTGACTTCTATCGGTCTGAATAATGTATCATATGCCAACTCATACATTGAAGTGTATGACGCATGTGATGGAAATTTGATAGCAGCTAATGATGACCCAGAGAATGTAGCGGTGCACAGCATGGCTGAAGTGATCATAGAAGACCTGGAAGCAGGGCAGAAGCTTTTGATCAAGTGGGGTAGCGAACCTTTTCAAACTGACTTCAACTGGATGCTAAGTGTGGCCGCTGACAATGAGGCACCTACGCTTGCTGATCATCACTTTTCCTTGTCAAAGTTCACGACAGGGCATCTCATAGGTACACTGTTGGCGGAAGACCCTGATGATGATGAGCTTATTTATCAGATCACCAATGGCAATGAGGATGGTGCCTTTTCACTGTCCAATACAGGAGAGTTCAGGATCGCTGATGTCACCAAATTACCTACAGTTGGAGGAGAAAGAACGCTAACTGTGAGTGTATCTGATCGCATAGCGCAACCCGCCGAAGCCACGCTCACCGTCGATATGGTGTTGGCGGTTGAACAGCAACATGTGGGGGTTGTGGTGTTCCCAAATCCGGCCACAGACAGGCTGTATTTGAGACTGGCAAATCAGGTCCAGGTCTATGAGAGCTATTTTGTTGATTTGACGGGACGAATAGTCCAGGTAAATAATGCCGGGGAAACGGAAATTTCCCTACTTGGCCTAAGGCAGGGTATCTATTTCTTAAAGTTGCAAACCACCAATGGGCCCGTTGATTTTAGGATAATGGTCAAATAGCACCTACACGGATTGATTCCTACAAAAAAGACCGGTAATGCCGGTCTTTTTTTTGTTGATTAGGTTCTATTGAGTGTGTTTTTCAATCCCTATATAAGGCAGTTTTCGAATCAGTTCAATTAAAAAATCAAAAATTTTTGAGTAGAAATTTAGTCAACCGCCCTTGTTATAATTGATGAAGATCCTAAAGATTACCACCCGATAACACTGCTATCGGGGGTATTTTTTTCGAAACAATTTTCAAAATTTCCACATATTACTTCATTCAATAAAAGCTTAAGTACAAGCGCTTCATCTAAAAGTTGGAAATTTTCTGTAAATCAAAATCACAATTCATGGCAGCTAGCAGAATTATCTACTTACTTCTCATCTCATCTTTATTCTCCTGCAAATCACAGGAGACCGAGCAGGAGGCAGCTCCAGTTGCAAAAAATGTTATCCTCCTGATAGGAGACGGGACTGGACTATCCCAAATATCCTCTGCATTTTATTACAAGAGGACGAAACCAAATTATGCCCGTTTCCCTTTCATAGGGCTTATAAGAACGTCTTCATCCAGAGAAGACATCACTGACTCTGCCGCCGGGGCTACAGCTTTTGCCTCAGGCGTCAAAACCTACAATCGCGCGATTGGAGTGTCCGACGACACAACAGAAGTGGCAACCCTGGTTGAAATTGTGTCTCAACAAGGCATAAAAACGGGGCTCATCTCAACATCGGCTATTCAGCATGCTACCCCCGCGAGTTTCTACGCACATGTGAAACACAGGAAGCAATATGAAGACATTGCCTCCTATATGATTGATTCTAATGTGGACTTTTTTGCCGGTGGTGGCCGTCAGTTTTTCAACCAAAGATCAGACGGAAGAAACTTGTTAGTAGATTTAGAGGCCAATGGGTTTAGGGTAGATACCACAGATCTTGGTGCATTCGCAGATATCAAAACACAATCCAGAGTGGCCTATTTACTGGCAGCAGATCACATGGAGCCAGTGGCCAAAGGTCGCGGTGATTTTTTACCGAAAGCCGCTGAATTGGGTCTTCAGTTCCTTACAAAGGATGGTGGAAATTTTTTCATGATGGTGGAAGGCTCACAAATTGATTTTGCAGGTCATCAAAACAATGCTGACTATCTCATTTCAGAGCTCATTGACTTTGATGATGCCATCGGTAAGTGTCTTGATTTTGCAGAAAAGGATGGCAACACGTTGGTCATTGTAACTGCCGATCATGAAACCGGAGGATTTACTCTGGCGTCCACAGAAAGAGAAAATGAGGACGGCAGCACCTATAAAGACTATACCGAAATCAATCCGACGTTTTCCACCAAAGGACATTCAGCTACATTGATCCCGGTATTTGCTTATGGCCCTGGTGCTGAGTCATTTGCGGGTATTTATGAAAACACAGAGATTTTTCATAAGATCCTGAAAGCCACACAATGGAGCCCTGGGAAGTGATTACGTCAGTGATGCATTAATATGCCGATATGAAAACACTATTGATCTACCTATACAAGACACTGTTTGTGGTGTTTATATTCGTGTTGATCACAAACCTTGCCTTCCTAAAACAGGACGATCTGATCTTCGATAATAGCGACGTGCCAGGCAAAGACCTGATTCAGTTTGCGATCGTTGGAGATGCTCCATATGATACGCTCGGAAGTACAACCTTGTTGGAGCGATTCCAATCCCATATAAATGACAACAATAAGCGAAGCTACGCCGACTTTTTAATTCATGTCGGAGACATCAAGAAGGGATCAACACCATGTGAACTAAGCTACTATACTAACACCTTAAAGGTTCTTGAATCTTCTTCTAAAAAGCCCTATTTGCTCATAGGCGACAATGAATGGAATGATTGTGGTCATGGCACCGATCCAACAATAGGATTGGAACATTGGGAAAGTACGTTCACAGATTTGAACCAGCGTTTCATCCATGATTTTGACGCCAGTAGTCATTCTGGCAGACCAGTGAACATTTCCTTTTTAAGGAACTCGGTTTTGTTTCTCACCATCAATCAGGTGGATGGACGTATCCACGACAGCACCGAGTGGCGGAACCGAATGTCAGACAATCTGATATGGGTACAAGAGCGCATGACCCAATACAAAGGTATGGTTAATGCATATGTCATATTTGCCCATGCTGCCCCGGGGATAAAGCGAGAAAAGAAAGTCATAGGAGATTCGCTTTTTCACCTTCCGTTCAGAGACCTCATTCAAACCTTTAGCGAACCCATCTTATACATTCAGGGCAATAAGCATGTATGGAATTATGATACTACTTACTTTGGTGAGCTGCACCCTGATAATTTTCTGAGGGTGGTTATTGATGAGGATAAGTTAACGCAAAGTGTGCTGCAAGTAGTGGTGTCAACTGACAAGGAGCAACCTTTCTATTTCGATCGAAACATGATGGCAGATAGTTTGTCAGCAGATCCATCGTTGACTCTACTTGATAGCTCTTCGGTAACTATTTCATGGCAAACAAATCAACCAACCTCGAGTGTCGTCCGATATGGGAAGTTGAATGACTCACTGGAATACCGCAAGGAGGATTTGACAGAGAAAACCAACCATCAAATCACCATTACCAACCTCGATGAGGCGACCAACTATCAGTTTGAAGTAGGCACAAGGACCTCAAGACTGAGCGAAAGGTTGACCATAGCTGATTAGTGATCGGCTACATCATAGCTTGATGAATGCTGATGGATCTAGCTGGCCGGGGGTAATTTTGATTTCGTGAATGATCCCTTTGAACCATGACACTTCATTTAGTCGCACACCGATAGCACACTTCCCTGTCTGGATGCCTTTGAAGGTAAATGGTTCATGTAGTTCGTGAGTGCCATTCACATAGGTATCAAGCGAACTGGGAGAGACAACAAAAGCCACATGGTACCATTGACCCAGGGGGTGAGTGAGATTTTCATCAATCAGGGCTTTGTTGTTTCCGGCAGACGAGACAAACCCATCAAAATACCATTGATCATCCACCGCCCTGATTTCCAGGAGCATACGGTCTTCAAACACTTCACCTATGTGTACAATGCGCTGCTCAAAGGGGCCAGCAGCATCCGGATAAAATATCATCTCGATGGTAAATGATTCCATCGAATCCAGTGGCATGTCTTCCAGGAAAAGGGCGTCATCTACACCATCAAAATAGACAGATTGCCCAAAAGGTGTCTCCACTATGCCCGGCGAACCCACAATTCTCAGGTCATCAGGTTTGGTTCGTATCATATCTGCCAACTCCCAAGAAATAACAGAATCAGCAGGATGCTTGTTTGAATTAATAGAATTCGTATCTAGGGTTGAACGGCCGATGTTGATGCTCATCAAAGCGCACAGCAAAAGAGTGGTAATAAAATTCATGGCGATTTTATGGTTTTCGTTCTCATTAAAGTGCGTCTTTGACTCTACTGCGTCAGCGTTCAAATGTTAACCGTCATTTACTCTTTTCAATGTATTCCTTAAAGATGGAAATGGGTACTAATCCAGTCCAGCCACAAAAGTCTTTCTTGGCCGGCATTCCGTATGAAATTAAATCAGGAGCGTAGTTTTCCCAGAACGTACCAGTCGCTTCAAAGACCTCAGCAACAGCAGAATACGTTTTTCTCGCCAAATCCAGGGCCAGGGTGTCCCTTCCATTTACGGTGAGGCCTTTCAGTACCATATAGGAGGTAGGGGCCCATACTCCACCCAGCCAATAGCTTCCCCAACCTTTGTAATCCGGGTCATCAGCCGAAAGTGCCGGTAATGGAGTCTTGCGATAAAATTCTTTCGGATTGGTCAAGTGTGCCAAAAATGCTTCGAGTCTGTTTTCTGGTACCAGTTTGCCTAAAAGGGTCCAGTATGAGCCTATATGTTTGCGCATTATCTGTTTACCATAGCCCAGGTCATAATAATATGCATCCTCATTATTCCAGCACTTTTCGTTCAGCGCTTCTTTCACCTCTATGTGAAATGAATCGTAAGTCGAAATATGTGAGGTCTCTCCAATTTCTTGCGCGATTATTTTCAGCCGCAATGCGTACAAAGCCATCTGCGCAGATAAATCCACCAACCTACCTTGTTTGTTCCATACGCCCTGATGCGTGTGTATATATTCGCTGGTGAAGTATTTCGATCTTTCTGCTCTGGTAGCAAGACCCATTTTATCCATTTTTTCATCCAGCTCCTTATGGGTCAACCCGTTTCCCATATCTGTCTTCCAGCCACGTGGAAATCTCGGAATATTATCCATGCCCATTCCCAAAGTATCGCCCCAAAACAGCTGATCATCCCCCTGGTAGTGATTCACAAGGTATTCAAAATTCTTCTTCAAAAAAGGGTATACTTTTTCGAGGCGATGCTTATCTCTTTTCACTGTGTAAAGCTCCGTTTCTGCAAAAGCCAAAAGTGGAGGATTGATCGAAACAGGATGGTCTTTTGGCCAACGGGTGCTACCATCTTTTAGATATTCCTTACTGATATACCCATCCGAATCCATAACGCCATAAAAATTGTCTAGCGCTTGGTAGACTGGAAGCTTATCTAAGTGATATTTCGCAAAACACACAATAAAACAGGTGTCCCACAGAAATATATTGTCCGAATAAGCTGCGTCAACAAAGGGCTTTTTAAAGAATGGTTCACTGTCTCCACCACGCACCTTGCTTCTTGTGATTTCCAGTGCTTTTGCGTACATCCGTTGACTTAATTCCTCTGTTACCTGAAACCCATCTTCATTTGATGTTACGGGGTTGGATTTACTTTCTAATTGGCAACCTGAAGCTATGGTGGTGGCTCCAACTGATCCCATTGCCAACTTTACATTGAAGTCTCTTCTTTTCATTTTGCCTTTGCTCTTAATGTCTTACAATCAATGGTTTCTAGAACCGAATCACAGTGATTCATCATTGTACAATTTTAAACACCCTACGAATCGGTGATCTCCCATTACTCGTCGGGCCGCGAGTGATTAAATGGGATCACTGGAAGACGACTGTCAATAAAAATGGCGTTAGTGCTGATTCGCTATTTCACTGAAAACCCACATTTTTTTAGCCTAAAGATTCGTCCTTTATAAGGAGGATCAAACGGATAGTTTATACTCAAAAAGTTTTCAGAAAATCTATTCCGGATTGGCTTGGCAAGTGCTCATCTGAATTGATTTTTAACAAAGAATCTCCTCACCGTTTTACTGTTGTGCTGAAAATATTATACATAATGGAATAATAAATTATTCGAATTCTTTTGAGTAGAAAAAACTGAAGATCTCCTCTTATGTACGCACTGTGGAATTCGATCGATCAACACTGACAACCTCTGTTGTCCGGCATTAATGCCCCACAGTCAGGTCATACTCGCACTCTAAAAAAGAAGAACAGATGAAAAACACCAGTTAATGAACAGTTAAACAAAAACTAAGAATGATGAAAAAAACCCTACTAACATGCCTCATGGTGATGGCATTAATTTTTATCGCTCGGGCCCAGGGGCCCTACGAGGAGTCTCTCACGATTCCTGTCTATGATTCCGGCAATAGCGAAATGGGGATGATTACTTCCCCGGCTAATTTCAGTTCGGTCATTAATACATCTGGAAAGCGTATTTTCTTTATACAGCCTGGTGATTATACCAGTTTAGGCACCACGGCATTGACCGGAGATGGCACAGCCAGCAATCCACGGTGGCTGATCTATTATGATCCAAATAACCCCACGGACTATACCACACACCCTGTGGATATGGACCCTTCTGATTATGTCACCTTTGGCAGGATCAATGTAGAAGGCGCTTATTGGAGATTGGATCGGATCAGGGCTATTGGTGACGAACCCACCAGAAACCCCAACGTGTACCTCGTAGATGATTATCAAGTGTTGAACAGATGCTTGATAGAGAAAGGAGGCGGAGGAGCCGGTCAAATAGCCATTGGAGGTTCTGGCAGTGGGAAGGGTCCAGCCAACTACTCCGTGGTACAGCACTGTGTGATTCGGAACACTCAAATCTCCACCAATGAGGACAATCATGGAATCAAGTTTGACGTGGGCGATTATAATCGAATCGTTCACAACGAAATTTACAATTTCGCAGGTGATGGTATCCAGCTTGGACCTGATCAGCCCTTTAAAGGCACGGTCATTTATGACAATGATATTTACATCGATCCATCCAAGTACAGTTCCAGTGTCTCCGAAGTGCCCCATGAAAATGGCATTGACATTAAAAATGCCGGAGCATCGACATCTGGCGACCACCTGCTGATAAAAAAGAACAGATTTAGAAACCTATCAAAAGTCCCTGGAGGCACCAGCCCGAATGATGATCAGGGAGCAATCGATCATAGTAACAACGGCATTTACAAGAGCTATATGTTGGTTGAGGACAACATTTTTGTGGATTGCAGGATACCTTTCAATACCAGAGGTGGAGATAAGACAGATCATTATACGATCCGTCGAAATTTGATGTACCGTGCAGAGCGCTTTGCTTTTTGGTTTCAGAAAAATACCGAGCACAGTCATGATATTTATCTGAATACTGTTATTGAGGTAGAGGAAAAGTTTGGAGATCAGGAATGGTTTGAATCCAGAGCATATAACACCCGCATAGTTGGTAATGTAATCATCGACGGTGGAGGGACATTAAGTGACTCACCATCTGGAACCATCTCCGACTACAATGCCTTCTACAACAGCAGCGGTCATAGTTTTGAGGGATCCAATTCGATCAGCTATTCTACAGCCGCAGCGGCCAATAACACCAGCTATACTTTTACCATGGGTATGTTTACAGGGCCAGAGACCATCGTCATCCCTAATGCTCGCCCTACCACAAGCTCTCCACATTACAACCTTACTTCAGGGATCACATTTGGAAGTACTTCTGGAGTTGGATACAGTAGTTCAGACACTTACCAGCAAGCCTGGGCAGGAGCATTGGCTCCTAGTGCCAATGGTGCTATACCTACGGTTTCCATTACAAGCCCAGCCAATAATGCAACCGTTGACGGGACCATCACTGTCACTGCTTCAGCGTCAGATACCGACAATGATTTGGCAGGTGTCCAATTCAAATTGGATGGAGTAGATCTTGGATCTGAGGACACTAGTTCGCCTTATTCTGTAAGTTGGAACACCACTGGTGCAAGTGAAGGGAATCATGTCCTCACTGCGGTGGCCAGAGATGATAATGGAAATTTGGGGTATTCTTCCTCGATTACCGTGATCGTTGACAATCAAGTCGATGTGGCACCTACAGTATCGATTTCCGGACCTGCTAACAATTCAACGGTGAGTGAAATGGTAACAGTGTCGGCTACTGCCAGCGATACCAATGGAGACCTTGTGGGTGTCCAATTCAAGTTAGATGGCGTCAATCTTGGGGCGGAAGATACTTCATATCCTTATTCGGTTGTATGGAATACTTCATCAGTCACGAACGGTTCTTACGCGCTTACAGCAGTTGCCCGTGACGCGGCTGGTCTGAGCACCACATCTTCCACTATTAACGTGACGGTAGACAATGTAGCGCCCACGTGCATCACACTTCCCAACACAAACACCTGGGTAAACACCAGTTTGGCCAACCAAACCAGTGGGTTTACCATCGAATTTGATGTAACGCCAAATGCGATTGTAAACAGCGAAATAGGTTTGTCTGATGGAAATGTGAGCTCGGCCAACGATGTGGCAGCCATGATTAGATTCCAAAGTGGTAAAATACATGTGAGAGACAATCAGGGGTATCCCTCCACACACATTACTTATATCGCGGATGAAGTCTACCACATCAAGATGGTGGTTGACCTTACCAATCATACCTATGATGTTTTTGCCAATGCGGATGGAGATTCACCGACTCAGATCGGAGACGACAATGCGTTTCACAGTAATTCATCTTCTATCACCAAAATCGATAGACTACCAGCCGTTCTAAAAAGCACGAACAGTGGTTATGCGGTGGATATATGTAATATAGTGATTGACGGGAATGGCAGTTCATCGACACCACCTGTCGTAGCACTTACTGCTCCTGGTGATAACGCTACCGTTTCTGGTACCGTTAGCATTACTGCTACCGCTTCAGATGTGGATTCAGACTTGGTTGGTGTACAGTTTAAGTTGAACGGTAGTAATATTGGTTCGCAGGATACAAGCTCTCCTTTTTCTTATAGCTGGAATACGACAGGTGTATCAAATGCTGTTTATACACTCACTGCTGTGGCAACAGATGCTGCTGGTAATGTCACTACTTCAGCAGCCAGATCAGTAACCGTTTCCAACGCAAGTGGAGGTAGCTCACCTACTGTGTCGATTACTTCTCCAGGTAATAGTGCTACTGTATCTGGGACGATCAGTATTACGGCAACAGCCTCTGATCCTGATAGTGATCTGGTGGGGGTACAATTCAAATTGGATGGTAATAACCTTGGTTCACAGGATACCTCAGCACCATATTCATTTAGCTGGGATACCAACAATGCATCAAATGGATCGCATACTTTGACAGCTGTAGCAACTGATGCGGCGAGCAATTCGACCACTTCCTCGAGTATCACCGTTACGGTCTCTAATTCTGGAGGGAGTTGTGTGGTGCTGCCTAACAATAATTCATGGGTCAATACCTCCATCACAAGCCAGTCGGGTGACTTCACAGCAGAGTTCGATGTGACGCCAAGCCATAACGTACACTCTCGAATCGGTTTGTCAAATGGTTCATCGAGCCATGACAATGACGTAGCCACTATGGTAAGGTTTAAGGATGGTAAAATTGTCGCCAGAAGTGGTCAGGGTTGGCCATCTACTCAAATTCCATTTTCAGCTGGTGAAACCTATCATATTAAGATGGTTGTTGATATGACCAACTACACGTATGATGTTTTTGCTAATAAAATAGGGGACTCCCCATCTCAGATAGCCAGTGACAACAATTTAAATGGAACTCCGTCTGCGATTAACAACCTGGCTGCCATTTTAGCCTCCACAAATTCAGGCTATCAGGTAGACATCTGCAATATTTCTATCAATTCGGGTAGCAGAGTGGCCACAGAGATTGCGGTGGAAGAGGTGATTAAGGAAGAGACCGCTGTGAGTGTATACCCAAATCCGGTTGCTGATTTTCTGAAAATAAGTAGAACTGATCTTGATCTAAGCGGAAGTTATAGCATCCGGTCTATTAGCGGAGCGGTAATTTCCAGTGGTGAACTTTCTGGAAAGCTTCTCAACATCAAAACAGGTCAGTTGCCATCAGGAGTTTACATCCTTGATCTGAGACTTGCCGGCGAAGAGCCAAGAGCTGTCAGAATAATCAAGAAGTAATTAATCTTTAAAATGACCCACCCCTGGAAATTCCAGGGGTGGGTTACTTATTTTATATCACTCTAAACTGAAGGCTGCTTGACTTTACCAAAGGCGAGGGGCTTTCATTTGTCTTAATCAACTTCGACATGCTAAAACTAGTATTGAGTCTCATATTTCTCATTCCACTCTTATCGACCGGGCAGGAAACCGTAAAAGTATTTTACCTGGGTGGTCAGTCCAATATGGATGGGCATGGATATAATACAGACCTGCCAAATGATTTGAGATTATTCGATGATGTTTATATTTTCCATGGCAACAGCGCCATTGATGGTGAACCTGGTGGCGACGGAATCTGGGAAAAGTTGAAACCCGGGCACGGCACAGGACATCAGAGCTCTGCCGATAGCAATCAATTGTCAGAGCGATTCGGCGTGGAGTTGTCATTCGCTGCAAAAATGCAGGAGCTCTACCTGGGAGAGAAAATAGCGCTCATTAAATACTCCAAGGGTGGTACAGCCATAGATACCCTCGGCAATCCGCGCAGAGGAAATTGGGATCCCCACTTTCGGGGTAAAATCAATCAATATGACCATTTCCTTAGCACGTTGCGAAATGCCTTTGCGAATACCGACATTGATCAGGACGGAGTAGATGAAGTGCTGGTGCCCTCAGGAATCATCTGGATGCAGGGCGAGAGCGACGCGCCTACCGCTGAGATCGCCGGCAGATATTATAATCACCTGAGAGAACTAATGACACTAATGAGGGCAGCTCTGAGAGATGACGACCTACCCATTGTCATTGGGAAAATTTCAGATTCCTGGCATGAGCGATACCATGGAAAAGTATGGAAATATGGCGAATTGGTTCAATACGGACAGGAAGAATTTGTAAGAACGGATAAGAATGCAGCGATCGTTCGTCAAACCCGATATTACCAATATTCAGACCCATGGCATTACACCAGCGCGGACTATATTGACCTGGGTGTTCGGTTTGCAACCGAACTGAATAACCTGCTCCAACAACCGGAGCCCACCAAATAGAGGGATGAGCAAAACCCCTTAAGATCCAGCCGATCTCTATTCCATCCACCGAGTCGAGTGAAATAATTGAAAATTTTTGAGTAAAAAAAGCAGTGTGCTTCCTCTTACATGTGAATGGAGGGATTGATGTCGCTCTTGCAAATTTTGAACTTAAAGAATTGGGCTAATCGAAGTAGCCATTTCAACTAACTCGGAAAGAAATGAATAAGAAACGCCTAGCCGCATACCCAAGCGCAAGGACACAGGGAATTCCTCGCAGCTACCAAAAAAGTTTTGAACTTGATCTCATCGGGTCAGCTCATTCATCAGCAGGTTTCATAGTGTCGTTTCTTAATCAATAGGTCTCGTGAAATACTGGCTCTACATTGTGCTTTTTATCCTTCTGTCCATCGCTGTGTATGGCCAGTCATACGAGGTGCCGATCACGCTCCCTCAATATTACCCTGAAGATCCTACCATGGTGCTCATCGAGACCAACGAGGATTGGAATATGATCAATAACCCGGATAAAACTTATTTTTTCGTCACTCCAGGTGATTACACGGCCCTTGGTGAGATCGAGATTTCTACTCCCGGCACAGCCGAAACTCCACGCTGGTTGGTTTATTACAATCCCGAAAGCCCGGCGGATCTTATCACACATCCTGTAGATATGTCATCCGAGCTCAGGGCTGAGTTTGAGCGAATAGAGCTGAGTGGAAGCCACTGGATAGTGGACCGACTCTATGGTACGGCTACCGCAGGGTCAAAGAATCCTACCCTGGATTTACATGGAGCCAATATTATTGTCAACCGAATGCTGTGCGAAGGTGGGGGTGGAGGAGCCGGACAGGTCGCAATAGACGCCTCAAATATAGTCGTTCAAAACAGCGTGATGAGAAATACACAAATCATCCCGAACAATGACATCCACGGCATGAAGATCAGCGGAGGTTTCGATGTACGAATCGTCAACAATGAGATCTACAATTTTGCCGGTGATGGAGTGCAACTGGGTGATAAGCCCGAATCCTTTAAAGGGGTCATTATCTATAACAATGACTTTTATATTGACCTGTCATTATACCCTGAAGAGGTAGATGAAATTCCACATGAAAACGCTATCGACATCAAGCAAGCCGGAGTTCCTGGAGGACCACAAAACTATGTTTTGATCAAGAACAACCGGTTTCGAAACATCGCTCATACACCAGGTGGCACAAGCCCCAACCCAGATCAGGGGACTATAGATTTTAGCAATAAGAATGACCCGAAAAGCCACGTACTGGTAGAGGGCAATGTGTTTTATGATTGCAAAATCCCTTTTAATACCAAAGGCGGCGGACAAACTTCTAATTTTACCATCACCAAAAATCTCATATACAATGCCACCAGGTTTGGGGTATGGATGGACGCAGAAGAGACCTACAACCATGAAGTTACTTTCAATACAATCATTGGTGTAGCAGAATTTAACGAAGATCAAGAATGGCTGAACACCAAATGCCAGCAGCTTGAAATTTATGGCAATCTGATCCTTAATGGTGGCGGTATTTCCATACCCGAAGCAAATTATAAGTCTGATTATAACGTATTTTTTAATACTACGCTCCCTGCACAAGAAGGATCTCACTCTATTGTATTGGAATCTATTAATGCATCTGATTTTGAAGATTATTGCTATCCGTTTAAAATGCACACCAACCCTGAAACCTTGTGTATCCCCGGTGCACGACCTACTCAATCCGCTGCATTCACCAACCTGACAGCTACTCAGTATTTTGGAGAAACGGCCGGAGTAGGGGTCAATGATCAAAGCTATAACCAGGATTGGGTGGGAGCCTTGTCTCCAGCACATGTGACGGGTTTTCCGTCGGTAGATTTTCAATATTTACCGGATACGTTGGTGGGTGTGGTGAACATAGAGGTGTTCGCTACTGATGAAGACAATGACCTGTCTGGCGTGCAGCTCTTTTTGAATGGGGAAGCTCTGGGAGAACTGATTGAAAATGAACCCTACACCTTCAGCTGGGATACCAAATCACTGACCGATGGGTCTTACACACTGAAAGCGCTGGCCACAGATCAGGCCGGAAACACAACCTACTCCGACCCAATTACCCGATTTCTGGACAATACTCCGGATTCCCCGCCGGTAGTTGCTTTGACGACTCCAGAAGACGGAGCCACAGTGGCGAATGAGGTGATCCTCTCAGCCACAGCCAGCGACCCGGATGGTGATTTGATAGGTGTGCAGTTCATCCTGGAAGGAGCGGCACTTGGAGCAGAGCGCTTCTCGGCACCTTTCGAGCGGGTGTGGTTCACGAAAACTGTTCCGGATGGAAGTTATCAATTATGGGCAGTGGCCCGTGATCTGGGTGGCCGAGAATTCGTGTCTGATGTGGTGAATGTCACTGTTGATAATTCTTATCCACCACTGGTATCCATCGTGAATATTGTCGGTGATTCAATTCTAAGTGGCGATGTGGAGATTTTGGCAGAAGTATCCGATGTGGACGATGACGTGACTTCAGTGGAGTTCATGGCCGGAGATCAATCCATAGGGACTGTTACCCAGGCACCCTATTCGTTGATATGGGGTACAAAAGATTTTGAAAATGGGGAATACAAATTAGTGGCTATTGCTACTGATTCGGATGGCAACGTGGTGCCATCAAGAGCAGTCTCCATAGAGGTTTTCAACCACGTACTTGAAGTGACTTTGCGACGGCCCCATGCAATGATTTTCCCAAACCCTGCAAGTGAATATTTCATGATGGGTGGTATAGCAGATCATACCACGTATGCCATCTACTCCATTCATGGAGAAATCATAGCAGAAGGGTTACTCCAGTCTCATCAGCCGGTTGACATTTCAGACATTCCTGATGGGGTGTATATGATATTGGTGGGAACTCAAAGTGGTGAGCAGGTCACCATAAAAATGATTAAGTCAGGAAAGAACAGTTTTTAACGGAAAGAATGAAGGTAAATAGTAAAATATATCAATCAACCCGGATGGTGTTAGCAGTCAGCATCATCTGGTTAGGAGTCAATTCATGTGCCAGCAATAATTCAGATGTGCATACGGAGGATTTGGGTAAAGAGGTGCTCTATGCTGATGATCTACCCATTTATGATACTTCCAATTCGGCCATGGCTCTGATAAAGAATCTGGAAGACTGGGAGCAGGTGAATGATGAGGATAAGAGTTATTTCTTTGTTTCCCCAGGCGACTATACGGCCCTGGGAGAAATTGTGCTCAGTCAAAGTGGATCCACGTCAGGGCCAAGATGGATTATTTACTATAACCCGGCACTGGGTCAGAATCCCATGACGCATCCGGTCAGCCTGGCCAATACGGATCGTGCTGCCATCAGACAATTGACTGTAGCCGGTAACAACTGGCAAATTGTAGGACTGTACGGGGAAGGATATAAGGATCAAACCCGCACGCATATCATAAAACTGCAAGGGGATAGCAATGTGGTGAATTCTGTACTCACTGAATTTGGAAGTAGTGGGGGAGGTCAGATTCAAATTGTGGGTGACTATAACGTGGTTAAAAACAGTGTAGTGCGAAACACTATGATTACTCCTGGTCGGGATAATCATGGAATCGTGTTTACAAGCGAGACGGACTACTCCCAGGTAATTGGTTGCGAAATCTACAATTGTGCGGGTGACGCTATACAAATACACCCTTCGGATGATGTACATAAAGGGTGCATCATTCGGGACAATGACATCTACATAGACCCTACAAAGTACTTTGAGGTAATTGATAGGTTTCCTCATGAAAACGGCATTGATTTTAAAGATGGTGGCTCATCTGACCCTAAGGATTGGGTGAGAGTGGAGCGAAATCACTTTGCATGGATCGGCTCTACGGAAGGCGGCTCGGGTGGGTCTCCCGGAGCCATCGATTTCAGCAACGCTTCAGGGCATAAGGCCTATATTAAATTCAGTGAAAATGTCTTTTATGAATGCGTACTACCATTCACAACCGCCACAGGAAGTGGCGGTGGGTCTTCCAATCACCTTTCTATTGTGCGAAATATATTCTACAAGGCATCCATTGCCGCCATCCGACCTGTCACTCAAAAGCAGTTTTCGCATGAGTATTATTTCAATACGATAGTGGACGTAGAGGAGCCCGGTCTGTGGATGGAGTCAGAAATCTGGAATAGCGACATCATGGGTAATCTGATCATCAATGGTCAAAATGCTGTAATAGCAGCCAATAAAGGAGTAAACACGGATTACAATGTCTTTTACAACACCGAATTTTTACCACTGGAAGGGGGCAATAGCTGCATGTTTGACATCTCGAAGCTGGATGAATTTGGCGACTATTGTTTTGAATTTCAACGATTCACTACACCCAAGACACTATGCATCAATAAGATAGTGCCCAATGAAAAAATATTGGTGGCCAGCTTGTCTGATACTCCAGTGGTCGGTGCCAATAAGGATCGGGGAGTGGATGATCTGATTTTGAATCAAAACTGGGTAGGTGCTTTATCGCCGATCAATTAAATGCTAATCTATGAAGAGTCAGTTGACAACAATGAAGTTAAAATCCATATTAATAGTCCTGAGCTTGTGCTGGTCCGTCATACTCTCAGGTCAAAACCTGAACCTCAACGGTGAATGGGAAACAGGAATAGACAGGAAATATACGAGCCAGACCATGGTTCCGGGTATTCCCACCACCGATACACACAACCCAGCTCCGGGGAGCGTCTGGTTCAAAAAACAGATCCAGCTACCGGAAGGTGATTGGACAAACGTAAGCCTGGTCCTCAAGAGTGCTTTGTATAGGCCTCGGGTGTATATCAATGGCGATAAAGTGGGAGAGTCCATCGGCGGTATGATGCCCATTTCTTTTGGTCTGTCACATAAACAAGTAAAACCAGGAAACGAGATCGTTCTGGAAATAGAACTGACCTCTTTAAAGGATGTGCCTGAGGATGACCCGGCAAAGCCATCACCAGCAGACTTATGGAGGTCTTGTCAGGCCTCATGGATCAGGGATGATATATCTCTGATTTTTTATAATAACTGGCAGATAACCAGACTGATACCCTTTACATCTGAAAGCAGAACCTTCGTTAATATCGAGTGGGGCATTAGCCCTGATGGGAAAGAAGCTTCAGTTCCTGATCAAGTGAAGTTTGACATTTTGGATGCCACTGGCACAGTGGTACTCACCTCTAAGGTGAAGCCCAAATCACTGGCTGGCTCTGTGGTCATTCCTTTCAATGATCAATTGAAGTTGTGGTCACCACTGGACCCGAATCTATATCAGTTAAGGACGCAGGTCATCCATAAAGGAAAAGTAGCCCATGAGAAGGTGATTAATTATGCACCCAAGACTTTTGGTATTTCAGAGGATAAGAGCAAGTTTCTGTTGAACGGAAACCCCTGTACTTTGAGGGGTGGAAGCATTGTTTGGAATCGGTTTGCCCGTGAGGCTGTTGCCAAAGACCTGATAGATGATCGGGAGTGGTTTTATGAAGCCATCATCAAACCCTTCAAAGAGCATGGAGCCAATTTACTTAGGTTTCACCTTTATCCTCCACCAGAATGGATGATTGACTTATGTGATGAATACGGTTTGCTGGTTCAGCTGGAGGCACAATATTTCCATGGAATGGGTGGCTCACGGGAGACCCTGCCAGTATATTATTCCAAATTACTCACGCTTGGTGCACAGCATCCCTCTACGGCCTTGATTCAGCTGTTCAACGAGACAGAACCCGAATTGGAAAAAATCATGCACGATTCCTATCTGGAAATCAGCAGCCAATTCCCGAACTACTTAATTGCCAATAGTGATACTTACAACTTACATCGTTACTGGTGGAGTATGGCAGAGAATGTGGCCTTGTATGCAAACTCATGGAAAGACTATGATCGCCCTACGGTTATCGATGAGTTCGGCGCCAACTACATGAATGAAAACTGGGAGGTGAGTAGCTACCCACGAGCAGAACCTGGGTTTGACAGGTTCCTGAATGTGGGCCATACTCCGGAGATGCGCAGTAAAATGCAGGAATGGTCTTACGGTAGGATCGGGGAGTATTGGAGACGCATTGGGATTCAGGGCATTGCGCCATTTTGTACATTAGGACCTTTTGAGGATGGTGGAAACTGGTATGAGGGTCCGCTGAAGGAAGCAAGATTGAAGCCACTCTGGAGCTCACTGGCGTCGGTCTATTCACCGCGCTCGGTGAGCATGGAAATTTGGGATAGAAATTTCGAGCCCAATCAGAAGATTGAATTACCGCTGTACCTCTTCAATGAGTACCCTGAGGGGGATTCTGTTCAGGTGGAACTCCGGATCCTCAATGAGGAATCAGCTTCCATTTGGTCGGTCAGATTGAGTCATTGGCTCGACCCGTTCGCAGAAGCAGTTAGGAAGGTCGATGTATCCATGCCTGCGACTGGTGGTGATTACGTCCTGGAAGCCGAACTACTCAACCCTGTGGGAGGAGTGAGGGTGCCTGTCATTTCACAATGGGAGGTAAATGTTCATGAGGTGGTCGTTCCTTCGGTGCTGAAAAGTGCCATCATAGGCGTACCTGATTCAGAGTTGGAGCTCAGTGCAATACTTCGGGACCTTGGCCTGAAACCCGGGTCCATCACTGATAAAGTTGACATCATAGTCACCTCTCACATCACATGGGACGCTATTTACAAAGGAGACTCCTCTGTGATGCAGCAACTGGATCGGGCGATAAGAGCGGGCAAGAAAGTAGTGATGCTGGACGTAGGGCCCAAATTCCATGGAGAGAAGTGTCCCACACCTGCGCCTATTGTGGGAACAGACGGTACCGAGTATCCCGCGCACATCATCCAAAAAGGGGATACCTCTAAGAACACCTTGCTGCTAGCGAGCCAGAGCTTTTCTGACGAATTTGAAGCCAGGCGTGAGAAAGATATTTGGTCTGGTGATTTCCCTGGTGGAGTGAGTATGAGTATGAAATACGCACTCGAGCCAGAAAGCCATTTTCACCCAAGCCACTTTGGAAACGAACTCTGGAATGATCTTTCGGGGAAGGATCGCACATGGCTTTGGAATGGACTGAGGGGTGGGCTTACAGTCCCTGCTATTGATGTTTTCGTAGACGATTTAGACCAAAACGGCTACTTGGATTTCTGGCTAAAACGTGGCGCAGATACGGCAAGGATAAAAAATGGCCCATACTATGCCTATGAACTAGAAGGCTACTTTGGGTTTTCCGATACCAATGACGACCTACTGGTGCTTCAAGACCTGTACAAAAGAGTACATTTCGTAGTAGAGGACCTGGTATCTCTCCGTGGGCTTCTGGATCCGGACAGTGATGCGAAGATCCAGGACATCTCCAGGGTATATAGTAGTCTGGGTGGAAAATCAGAAAAGATAGTGCCACTGGCCATAGCGGGTTATGGGTTGAACAAAACCCCCATCCAAATGATCGACTTTGCAAACGGGGGTAAACTCATCGTTTCCAACCTGTTTACTGCAGGGCGTTTGACCAAAGAAATTTCAGGATCAAATCTCTATGACTATAGGTTCGATCCGGTCTGTTTACAGTTTGTACTCAATATGCTTGCTTTTCCATTAGAGAGTGAAGAAAGTGAGCGAAACAGTGATTTAAATTGAACTTAATGTTGTGATTTATAAGTGATCGGGCTGTTTGATGTTTGATCCCATTTCCATTAACTTATCTGCTTAAGAATATGCAACCGTCCTTTCAAACCCCAGATTTAAGACCAGAGTTGAATATGATCAAATCAGTGAAAGATGATAATTCAGAACGTGAATTATGGAAGGCCTTCCAATCGGGAGATCGGTTAGCATTTGAAACTATATATAACAACTCTATCAAGTATTTGACCAACTATGCAATGAGGATTGCATCGGACAAAGATCTCGTTCAGGATTCCATCCAGGATATTTTTGTCCATCTCTGGAATAAGCGGGGAGAGCTCGCTTCTGTAAATTCCATCAGGTTCTATTTATTGAAGTCAGTCAGGCGGGATGTGATCCGCAAAATGGCTCGTGGAAATAAGAAATCATCTCTGAGCTCCCTTACCGGAAATTCAAAAGTGGACTTTCAGCCTTCTTATGAAATGATCAAAATCCTGGGGGAAGAATCCTCCGAGCGAATACTGAAAATGAGAAGGGAGCTGGATGCCCTAACCCCTCGACAAAAGGAGGTGCTTTATTTGAAGTATTACTCTAACATGACCAACCAGGAGATCGCTGACATCCTGGGGATCAACATGCAGTCAGTTTACAATAACATCTATCGGGCATTGGAAGTACTGAGGGATAGACTTCACGTGGTATTGCCCTGGCTGATAAGTGGTACCGGTTCCTTTGGAATATGAGAGATGCTACCATTTATGATATAGCCAGCGAGCTTGAGATCAGTGCAGCAACCGTTTCTAGGGCTATTGCTAACAATCCCCGAATCAGTTTAAAGACGAAAAAACTGGTAAATGAGAAGGCCAGGGAGCTTGGCTATCGGCCAAATAAAATTGCGTCTAACCTAAGGAGCGGTAGGGGTAATACCATTGGGGTGATCCTTCCTCAAATTCAGAGACATTTTTTTGCGAGCGTTATTCATGGCATGGAGGTGGTATTGAATGCCCATGGTTACAATCTTGTCATCTGTCAAAGTAACGAAGGCCTGAAGCAAGAAAAGAAGGCGATTGAAACCCTCATTAATAACCGTGTGGATGGTATCCTGATTTCAAATTCAAAAGAAACTCACGGAAACGATCATTTGAAATTAATTAACCAATCAGGAATACCATTTGTGCAATTTGATCGGATAGTGGATGATCTGAATTCAAGCAATGTTGTCAACGACAATTTTTCGGGTGCCTATGAGATGGTAAGTCACCTGATTGACCAGGGATATTCCAGAATAGCACATCTATCAGGACCGCAAAACCTAAAACTTTATCGTGAGCGATTAGGCGGATATGCATGTGCACTCGAAGCTGCTCACATTCCGTTTGACCAAAGTCTGATATTGGAAGCCATCACTATTGATACCGCAGAGATAGTTACAAAAGGGATCATGCAAAGTGATAACCCACCTGATGCCTTCTTTGCTGCCAGTGATCTTTCTGCCTTGGGGGCACTCAATTATCTTAAATGTAAAGGGTACAACGTTCCTCAGGAGGTGGGTGTTGCCGGATTTGGCAATGAACCCCTTACCGAAATGATTACTCCCTCGCTCACTACGTTGGAGCAATTTGGAGTGGATATGGGCAAGTCAACATCCGAGCTGCTGTTGAATAGCATCGAGGGCAACAAACAATCTGTGAGTATTTCCACTCTGATCAAACCAAAACTCATCATTCGCGAATCCACGAATAGGTCGAGAACATAAGAAATCAACTAATAAACATGACACCCCGAAAAGGCACAATCGCATCTTCTAAAAAAAATCACTTTTTTTTGAGTAGAAAGATGAATGAGAGTCCTCTTAGTAATAATTGATTGAATAATGAACAAAAAGAATTACACCGTAGAAGATTTACTAAACGATAACTCGTTTATTTCCTACATCATGGATCATGATTCACCTGATGGTAGAGAATGGCGCGTTAGACTGGCTCAAACACCGGATTTAGTGAGCACAGCGAATGAAGCGGCCGAAGTGATTCAGTCCCTAAAATATCAGGATTTGAGTTTCACACGGCATGAAGAGGAGCAAATCTGGAATCGAATTGATCGATTGACGAGTGATACTCACCAGGTGCAGATGGGCTGGAAGCTTCGTGATTGGGTAAAAGTAGCAGCAGTTCTGATCCCAATAGTGGTTTCTACCTTTTGGCTCATCTCCAATTTCCAGAAGAATGAAGGCCCCGTGGAGATGGTGGAAACTACCATCACCAAGGACTGTCCCAATGGCCGAAAAATGCAGGTAACCCTGCCTGATGGAAGTACTGTGAAGTTGAATTCGGGAAGTCGGCTTACCTACAAAAGTAGTTTTGACAAAGACCTTCGTGCTGTTTGGTTAGAAGGTGAAGCCTTTTTCGATGTGAAGAGGAATACTGACAAACCTTTCGTGATTATTTCCGGCAACATCCGAACTCAGGTTCTGGGCACTTCCTTTAATGTGAAATCTTATGGAGAGGAAGGACTGGTTGATGTCGCAGTGATGTCTGGTTTGGTTTCTGTCTCCCGCTTCAATGAAAGTGAACCTGACAGACTCCAGTGGGATAACATTTCCGGTGTTGTATTGAATCCTTCCGAGCTTGTAAGTTATAACATCAACGAGGATAAATTTTCTGAGATCGTGGAAGTGGATACTGATGAAATACTAGCCTGGAAATCCGGAATTCTTGTTTTTGAGAGAGCCACTTTTGAGGAAATCGTGAAAAAACTCGAGCGATGGTACGGCGTGGAGTTCGAAATCGATAAATCTGTGGAAATCACCGATGGTTTTACGGGAAGATTTGATAACCAATCGCTGAGAAGAGTGCTGGAGGGGATTGGTTATACCTCAAAATTTGATTTTAAAATAGAAGGAAAGAAAATTAAGATCATGGAAGTCCAAAAAACCAAAGCTCCCGGTTAAAGGGGGCTGGAAAACAAACCTATTGCCTAACATATTATAAATTAAATACCCACATTGATGATGAAACCTCAACCCCATAAGGCAAAGCATAGCTCATTTCGCTTTTTCAGAATTTGGCTACCCACTTTGTTACTGCTATTCTCCTCTGAGATGACCAGTTTTGGCCAAACCAAAAGCATAGATGAGATTTATGTTTCGCTCAGCGATACGAATACGCAACTCCTCAGCGTATTGAAAAACCTCGAATCTCAAACAGGATTCCAATTTCTCTACAACGAAGGCATACTTGATGTCAACAATCGTGTATCCCTTGAGGCCAGTAGCCGGCCAATGGGAGATGTTTTAAGAGACCTATCAAAGGAATCTGGCCTGATGTTCCGAAGGGTTAACAATGATGTCTTTGTGACCACCAAGGATGAAGAGCAGAATCAGATGGAAAACATCACCCCGGTACAGGAAGCTTGGACAATCAAAGGAAAAATCACAGCTGAAGACAGTCCGTCCGGTGTTCCCGGAGTAACCATTGTGATCAAGGGCCAGAACCGTGGAACTGTATCCGATATAGATGGAAACTATGAACTGGAAGTCAATAGAGGTGACATTCTCCTGTTTTCATACATAGGCTATCAGTCAGAGGAAATCACCATTTCGAATCAGACGCAACTAAATATAGACCTCACCATTGATTTAGGTGAGCTTCAGGAAGTAGTGGTCATCGGATATGGTACGGTTTTGAAAAGTGATGTGACAGGGTCTGTAGCATCCGTAGGATCTGAAGCACTTACAGCATATCCTGCTTCTGGAGTAACACAAGCACTTCAGGGCCGTGCACCAGGTGTATCAGTGCAGTCTAACAATGGCGACCCGGGAGGCAGCTACAAGGTAAGAATCAGAGGTGGTACTTCCATTAATGCGAGCAGTGACCCGCTCTTTGTTGTGGACGGTTTTCCTACAGGGTCAGCGCCTCCAGCGGAGGACATTGAGTCCATTGAAATCTTGAAAGACGCATCTGCCACGGCGATTTATGGGTCAAGAGGCGCCAATGGAGTCATCATGATCACGACAAAACGAGGTAAGGCCGGACAGACCAGGGTGGATTTCAGGTCTTCTTATTCAGCACAATCCGAAATTAACAAGTTGGATTTGCTAGATGCCTCAGAGTTTGCAGAATACATGAATGCTGTAGAGGCTAGTGGTGGGCGAGATCCCCTGTTTGACAACCCGGCAGCATTGGGTAGAGGAACTGACTGGCAGGATGAAATCCTGAGAAGGGGAAGCATCCAGAACCACAGCATATCCATCTCCGGAGGAAGTGACAACATGAAATATTACGTCTCAGGGATTTACTATGACCACCAGGGCATTATTGTAAACTCTGACTACCAACGATACTCCATCACCAGCAACCTGGACATCAAAGCCTCAGATCGTGTGAATTTGGGATTGAATCTCTTCACCCGAAGGATAGACCAGGGTGCCATCAAGACTCAGGAGACGAGCAGTAGTGCTCATAACCAGGGAGTGATAGGTGCTGCCTACAAGTTCTCACCAACATTGGGGATATATGATGAAGACGGGAATTTTACTCGCAGTATAGTGGGTGACCCCAGCGACAACCCATACGCTTTGGCGACTGAAAGAGAAAGTAGTACGCAGGAGGATAGGGTGCAGCCCAACATCTATGCAGAAGTTAAAATCTTAGAAGACCTAAAGTTCCGTTCGAACATCGGTGCGGTGATATCCAATGAACGCAGGGGCTATTATGCACCTCGCTCGTTGCTTCAGGGTGAAAGCTTAGGCGGGGTAGCGGAGCTTACTTTCCGCAGAAAATCTACTTTGCTAAACGAGAACTATTTCACCTTCTCAAAACAATTTGGTGGCGACCACAACTTGAACATTGTGGCCGGGTACTCATACCAGTCTTTCATCAGTGAATACGGGTTTTCGGCCAATCAAACTTTTGTGAACGACGCTGGCATCTATTGGAACATGGGCGGCGGTACCAACATGGTTCTTCCATCATCCGCGCTGGAGCAGTCAGTTTTGAGTTCCTACTACGGACGTCTCAACTATAGCTACAAGAGCAAGTACCTCCTGACCATTACCAACAGGTATGATGGGTCTTCCAGGTTTTCAAAGAACCACAAATGGGCGTATTTCCCATCTGCTGCGCTCGGATGGAATGCACATAATGAGGCTTTCCTGCAAGACGTGTCATTCTTAAGTGAATTGAAGCTCCGTGCGAGCTATGGAGTCACCGGAAACCAGGCCATAAACCCATATCAAACCCTGGCTTCATTGAAAGAAGTACTCACCACTCAGCAAGGCAACATTGTGAACGCCGTGGCACCAGCTACTATCGCCAACAATGACCTGACATGGGAGAGTACCGCCCAAGTGGACATAGGGGCAGACATAGGGTTGTTTGAAGACCGGATCATCATCAACACAGATTATTACCGAATGGTCACCAGTGATTTGTTGTTTGAAGTGCCGCTACCGGAATATTCAGGGTTTAGTACCGCGCTGAGGAATGCCGGTGAGGTGGAAAACAGAGGGTATGAACTCGGAATCAGTTCCAGGAATATAGTAGGGGCCTTTAAGTGGAACATGGATGTCAATTTCTCTGTCAACAGGAATAAAATCCTCAAGTTGAGCGACACAGTGGATGTATTTTACAAAAACACACCCGGAGCAGTGCTTGGAGGAGAAAATCAAATCCTGAGAGTTGGAGAGCCAGTGGGCATGTTTTACGGCTATGTCTATGAAGGTGTACAGCAGGAAGGTGAAGAGATTCTATCCGGTGGTGAGGGTGTCGGTGGAGAAAAATTCAAAGACGTGACTGAAGATGGAATGCTTACTTCAGAGGATCGTACCATCATGGGTAACCCGAATCCTGACTTCATTTGGGGATTCAACAACACCTTCACTTTCAAAGGGTTTGATCTCAATATATTCTTTCAGGGCTCTCAGGGAAATGAGATTGCCAACTATACCAGATATGAGCTGGATGGGCTGATTGGTAAGAGTAATGCCACTTCAGCTATGAAAGATAGCTGGACACCAGAAAACACTAATACTGATGTGCCGGCGATCAAAGCACGACCAGCGCGATTCTCTTCCCGATGGATAGAGGATGGTAGCTACATCCGACTAAAGTCTCTGGCCATTGGCTACACATTACCTAAGTCATGGGTTCAAAAGATGAATATGAGGTCTTTCAAGATCTATGTCAGTGGACAAAACCTGTGGACAGCGACCAATTACAGTGGTGTTGATCCTGAAGTAAGTTTCAGAAGTTCAGGGGCACAAGACTCCAATAGGAATTTGGGGCTTGACTTTGCCAGTTATCCAATGGCCAAATCATATACCGTTGGACTGAGTGTTGGATTTTAATCGTTTCAAAACAAGACATTAATTCAGATGAAATACCTAAATAAAATATTACTTTTCGCGCTCGCTTTTGGCACCTTCAATTGTGCAGATCTGGAGGAAGATCCTATCGGTAACCTGGCTCCGGATGGTTTTTTCAGAACTCCTGGTGACGTGGAGATGGGCATTTTTGGAGCCTACGGACTGATGACCCAGGAAACCTTCTGGGGGCGCAAGTTGTCTACCACCATTCAGCTATTAAGCGACATGGCGGATATAGGAAATACTTCAACTGCAGCCAGACGTATCGAGATCAACGAGTTTACCATGGATGCCACCAATGGCATGATTACAGGGTTCTGGCCAGCATCCTATCAGATCATTGCTTCCGCCAACAATGCCGTTTTCGGAGCTCAAAATGTTTCAGCTGACCCTGAAGTGAAAAGAGCACTCGAGGGAGAAGCTCGATTTGTAAGAGCACTGATATACTATCATTTGGTTAGGCTTTTCGGTGATATCCCGTATGTCACTGAGACCACTCCGGCCAATGATCTGCCGACTTTGAGAAAAACTTCCGAGGATGAAGTTTATCAGTTCATCATCAAAGATCTGGAATTTGCCAGAGAGCATCTGCCCATGCAGCATCCTGGGAATGTCAGGAGTCGTGCTACAAGTGGCAGTGCCTATACACTTTTAGCGTCCGTGCATCTGACACTGGGAAATTGGCAGGATGCCTATGACAATGCCAAGTGGGTGATAGACAATCGTGCCGCGCTCAATTATGATTTGGTCCCAGACTTTCAGGATTTATTCAACTCTGCCCTTCAGGATGACCAGGTCGAAACCATCTTTTCACTGGATTATTTAGGTCTGGTGACAAAGAACAACCTTAATGATGATTTCATGGGTGCGATGACAGGCATTAGAGGAGCGGACAAAAATGGTTGGGGCGTAAATGTTCCTACCATGGCTGTATTCGATTCTTTTTCAGATTCAGATTATCGCAAAGCGGTGACTTTTGAGTCTGCCACCCTTATCGGAGATTCACTGGTAAGTTATCCCGACTATCCCTTCGAAAAACGACCACACTGTGCGAAGTATTTTAGATTTTATGGAAATGCACAGAACGAGGGCCGGAAAACGGACAACAACTACGCCTTCTTTCGCTATGCCGAGGTACTCCTGATTGCGGCAGAAGCACTGAATGAAATCAGTGGCCCATCAGCTGAGGCGCAAGGCTATATCAATCAAGTAAGAGCAAGAGCCAGAAATGGAGCTTCCACCCCTGCAGATGTGAGTGCCATAGAGGCCGCAGACGCGGCTGCGTTCAGAGCAACAGTGATGGAAGAACGTCGGGTGGAATTGGCCTTTGAGTTTAAAAGGTGGTACGACATCAAAAGAAGAAAACTGGGTAACGAGGTTTTCCTGGGCGCTAATTCAATGGAGCCTCAGCCAAACTTTGATCCCTCAAAACACTACTACTTGCCATTGCCGCAGGATGAATTGGACAGAAATCCAAACCTGCTGCCACAAAATGCAGGCTATGAATAGGAGATAAAAGTAAGCATACATATTTCACTAGTAAATTTTAAATATGACTATTTAAAGACAGGAAAACTATGTCCGTCTGTAATTGAACTTCTAACTAAAAACAATCAAATCATGAACAAAAACATACAACGAATTTTAAGTGCTTGTGTCATATGGGCATTTATGATCATTCTTCAGGTGGGCACGGCGCAAGCTCAGGTTCAAATTCAGGCAGAGGCCGATGCATTCGTAAGAGCCGGCTCTCAGTCAGATAACAACTTCGGAACAAGAGACTACATGCAAGCTGCATCTGGAGAGGGAAGTAATCTGCATGAAATATACCTACGATATGACCTGTCTCAAGATATTCCAGACCTTGAACTGGTCAAGTCTGCTAAATTGAATCTTGTTCCATTTGGTTCTAAATGGGGGGAAGACGGTAGTACACAGTGGGTATCTTATGTTCAGGACGATACTTGGGATGAAGCGACTATCACGTATAATACCGCACCTGGCTCAACCCAGGATTCTGTGGCGGCCGTTGTGACAACTTCTGCTGGAGGTGCTACATTGGAAACGATCCATACCATTGATGTTACAGATTTGGTAAAGGCAGAAAGTGATAAGAAACTTTCTATCAAAGTGAGTAGTAGTCTTTTAGCCGGAACATTTAAGGCTGAATACCACTCGAAAGAATATTCAGAAGGTGGTACGTATCTTGAAGTAGAACTCTATTCACCCAAAATTGCGTTTTCGGCAAGCAAACAATCTTTGAAGGCTGGTGGGTCAGTCACTTTCACTGATGAATCCCAATACTCACCAACAAGCTGGAAATGGACTTTTGAGGGTGGGTCTCCCGCTGAGAGTACAGATCAAAACCCAACCGTTACTTATGCTGCAGAAGGTAAATATGATGTGACACTTGAAGCGACCAATGCAGGGGGTACCAGTTCATTGACTCAATCAGGGTACATTGTTGTAGATGCTGAAGGTGTATCCACCATTAAGGTTTACGCTGCAGAGGATGCGCTTACGAGGACTGGCTCCAGAGGCGATGACAACTATGGTGATAAAGACTACCTGCAGTCAGCTTCCGGTGAAGGAAGTAACCTGCATGAGATATTCCTCAAATATGACTTATCCAAGGACATCTCTGATCTATCTACGATTAAATCAGCCACTTTATACATGATCCCTTATGGTAATAAGTGGGGAGAAGAGGGTAGTACACAATGGGTTTCTTATATTCAGGATGACACATGGTCTGAGGCCACCATTACAGGTAACACCAGACCCGCTTCGCTTGACTCTCTTTCGGGAGTTCAGACGACTTCTGCAGCTGGAGAGACATTGGAATCACCACATGCCATCGATATAACAGATGCAGTGAAAGGTGAGACAGACAAGATCCTTTCCCTGAAACTAAGCACTACGCTACAGGGCTCCACCTTCAAGGCTCAATACAATTCCAAAGAACATTCCAATGGTGGATCATATATTGAAATTGTGGTAGAACAACCCGAAGTTGTCCTGTCAAGTGAGTTGAAAGCCAACAAGATTAACGTATACCCAAATCCTAGTTCGGACAAGGTTACCATTGTTAACCCTGATCAGAAGATTGTAAAAGTGGTACTATACAACATTACCGGTAAAATGGTAAGAGCGCAGGATGTGCCGGCGGGAGCTTCGCTGGTAGAGATTTCCCTCGAGGGACTTACTTCCGGTAACTACCTGATCGAAACATTCGATGTGCAGGGACGCTCCAAAACGAGCAGAGTTATTAAGCAATAACAGAGTAATCAGTGGTAAAGACCCATCACGTTGAAATCGTGGTGGGTCTTTTTTTAAGTACTCATGATAGTGGGTCGTATTCTATAATGGATTCAAATAAGTTGGAATGATCTTTAAGTCGAGTTACCTAATCTTAGTTATCTGTCTGCTCTTTGGCGGATGTCAACAGCATACCAGCCAAACGGAGCGGCCCAATATTGTCTTGATAATGGTAGATGATATGGGCTATTCAGATATTGGATGTTTTGGAGGTGAGATTCACACGCCTAACATTGACCAACTAGCAGCTTCAGGAATGAAGTTCACAAATTTTTATAATAACGGTATTTGTGTTCCTTCCAGAACCTCTCTGCTGACGGGGGTGTATCCTCAAAAAGCGGGAATATATACCAACAGACCTGGTAAGTATCAAAATAGCATCACCTTTGCAGAAGCCCTAAAACCCGCAGGGTATCGCACACTGATGGTGGGTAAATGGCACGCTGATGAAACCCCGTTTCAACGCGGTTTTGATCGGCATTTTGGATTGACTGACGGGGCAGCCAATCATTTCAATCCGGGCCCCAAAAGACTCAATGAACCCGAGCCGGGCCGCAAGCTAACTACCGTTCCCCGGGGCTATCCCAGACGGTGGGCCATTGATGATCAGGAATATCTGCCATACGAAACCGTGGAGCCAAATTTCTACTCCACAGATACCTTCACGGATTATGCTTTGAGCTATTTGGAGGAATACAAAAACGAGCCAGATCCTTTCCTCTTATACATCGCCTATACGGCACCACACTATCCTCTGCAAGCCTGGCCTGAGGATATTGAAAAATACAAAACACGGTATGAATCTGGTTGGGATTCACTTCGCCGGGAGCGGTTTGAAAGATTGAAAGCCTTAAATTTAGTAGAAGATCATCTGGTCTTGGGCGATCGGGACGAAGAGGTAGAGCCCTGGGAGCAAGTGGAAGATAAGGATGAGTGGGTTTCTAAAATGGCTGTATACGCGGCGATGATCGATCGGGTAGACCAAAACGTGGGAAGGGTACTGGACAAGCTCGAGGCCCTGGGTGAAAGAGAAAACACCCTCATTATCTTCCTGTCTGACAATGGGGGCTGTGCTGAAGATGCCAACTATACACCAGATATAGCACCTGGTCCGGTGGAGTCTTACCGCTCAGTAGGGGCTGGCTGGGCCAACGCCAGCAATACACCCTACAGGAGATTTAAAAGATGGAACCATGAAGGAGGGATCAAAACTCCACTAATTGTCAACTGGCCGGGTGTGGTTGCATCCGGAAGCATAACTGATCGGGTCGGTCATTTAATTGATTTTATGCCTACTTTTTTAGAACTGGCCAACGCACAATATCCTGACCGATTTAATGAGAAACCCATTCTGCCTATTGACGGTAAGAGTCTGGTTCCAGTCCTCAAAGGAGCCCCTGATTCTGGACATGAGCTTCTTTTCTGGCAGAGTAACCCCAAGGAGCATCGTGCAGTCCGGCAGGGCAATTGGAAGCTGGTCTCTCAGGGTGATGAGTTCGAAACTGAGCTTTACGATCTGGCTTCTGATCCATTGGAGCAGTCTAATTTGGCCTTGCAAAACCCGCAGAAGTTGAAGGAATTGGATTCTCTGTTTCAATCATGGGCCAGTCAGGTCAACATTGGTGATCAGGAATACATAGAGTATTGAATACCATTGATACTGATAGGGTTACGTCAGTAATTTGAATTTTTAAACTGTTTTTTGAGTAGAAATGTGACTTCACGCTCTCTTTAAGTCAAACAAATCATTGACAACCAAAGTGAATAATCAACCCGAAATTGGAAAAATGAAGTGGATGGTCCTTGCAAGCTTATTGTACGGAGCACTTTTTGGCTGTACGGCTGACTCCAGTCCTGTTATTCGGTTGATCAATATGGATAACGTGGAGAAAACCGGAGCGATTGTCTATTTGGATAAAAACGACATTGGTTTAACTCAAGGCAATTTGAGAATCACCAGCAACAATTATGAAATCCCTGCTCAGCAGATAGACACTGATGGTGATGGCGACTGGGATCAGGTCTTGCTTCTATCTGATTTTGAACCCAAAGAAGTAAAGGCCCTCGAGATAGCAGCCGACAAAGTTGACAACCAAATCAGCGCAGAGCCCTATACAAACATTTCATTTTCAGTGAAGGCTCAGGACAGGTTTGCTGGTTCTAAAATCACGAAAATCGTGAGGAAAAGAGGGGCAACTCAGCGGATCAGTGACCCATTCTTTCAGCTGGAAGGCCCGGGCATAGAAAACGATAAAGTAGCCTTTCGTACTTTCTTTGATCCCCGCAATGGCAAAGACATATATGGGAAGACCACAGACCAAATGATCCTCGATCGTGCAGGAATCGGGAGTAGCTGGCATCAACTATCGGATTGGGGAATGGATATCCTTCGGGTGGGTCAATCCCTTGGAGCAGGGGGCTTAGGGGTGATAGAAGACGGCGAACTCTACCGCCTGGGAGATGCAGATGAAATTACCTATCAGGAACTTTACAGTGGCGCTCTGGAATCCTCTCATCGATTGGAATTCAAAGGATGGGACGCAGGAAGCAGGAAAATTGATGGCTCCGAGCGGCTGACACTTACCAAGGGAGAATACTACTACAGAAACGACATTGGCTTAAGTGATACCACACTCACCCTAGCCGTAGGAATACCAAGCTTTAAAAGTGACTCTGTCACCTTTCGGAAACATAATGATCTATTTTCGTCTATATCCACCTACGAAAATCAGGCAGACGGGACGGACTCAAAACTAGGACTAGCCGTACTGTTTTCCAGTGATCAGTATGTGGATCATGGATCCACTGATACCACGGGAACCGTATCGGATACACATTATGTGGCCCTGAAAGGCCAACCTGAGACCAGGATTTATTTTTTCGCTTGTTGGGAGCTGAGTGATGTCTATTTTTCGAAGCGTTCAAACTTTGAAGAATACCTGCAGAATGAGGCGGATAAGCTTTCCAACGCAATACAAATCATTAAAAAGTAATGGATAGAAGAGAATTTACAAATCTTATTATGCTGAGTGGTGTAGGGAGTATGGTACTTGCCCCGGGAATGGCATCTGCGGGTGCCAAACTATTTGAAAAGTCCGATGGTGGCTTCCCTGACAACCTTCCTGATAACCTGAGGAAAATGGTAGAGAATACGCTGGCCAAACCTTATAGCGAAATCACCACCAATTGGGACGGATCTATTCAAATTGAAGGTCTCCTGCGTTTTGCTAAAAGAGGTCATGAAGCATCATTTACCTATGCCAAAGAATGGTTTGAATACAGGTTGAAAACCGACAGCCAAATGACTGATGAGGAGTACTTCCAACAGTACATCACAAAGGCCAGAGCACGGATCAACCGAAGAGGGCCCCTGACTTTTTCAATTTACTCAGCCAATCTGGGAGTGGCTTTCCCTGTCTACGACTTATATAAGTTGACGAATAATCCCATAGCACGGACTGTGTGCCTTGATGTGGCCGATGCCATCCTGCATGAGTGCGCCCGGGATAGATATGGGATGGTGGCACACGATGATGGCAATTTCACACGATTTGCGATACCAGATACCACATATTGGGCTACGAGGGCCAATGCAATTGCGGGAAATCTAACGACTGGTGAATTGTCTGAGGTCTATTATAAGCAGGCGATTATTCAGTTGGACACAGGAATAGATATTTTCCTCGACAAAAAAACGGGTCTGGTGATCACCGGAATCTTTGATGATGTCATTGGCAAAACCTATTGGTGTCGTTCTCAGGGTTGGTTGTTGTGGTCTATTGTAGGCCTTCTCCGCAACCTGCCGAATACTCACCCCAGGTTTGAGTATTTCGCCAAGCAGGCTGAAACAATCGCTGATGCAGTACAGAAATATCAGGGAAAAAATGGCGGTCTTCACGTACTCGTGGACGATCCGACTTCTCCCGAAGAAGTGACCGGAATGGCCATGTGCCTGAGTGCAATGAAAGAATCAGTCCGAAACGGCTGGATCCCGGATCAGTATAGCGCGTTTTTCGAAAAGGGGTATGATTTCCTAAAGAAGAGTGTGGATGAAAATGGAAACATCACAAACGTATATACTGCCTGGGCCAAAACGGCGGAGGCAAAGGAGGTCAATAGAATGAATGAAAACTTTCGTGGGTTCGTGCCAGGCATTTTGATGGTGGCAGCGGACGAAATGACAAAATAATTTTAAAGCAATGAATGTAGCAGAACAAAAAAGAATACTAATTCCGAATTCGGACGTAGAGATATCACCTATTACTTATGGAGCTTTTGCCATTGGTGGCTGGTTCTGGGGGGGTGCCAGCAAATCAGATGGTATTGAAGCCATAGAGACAGCTATTGATCAGGGGATTACCTCCATTGACACGGCGCCTATCTACGGCATGGGCAGGAGTGAGGCCATCGTAGGAGAGGCCATTAGGCACCAAAGAGGCAATGTTCAAATCCTCACCAAATTCGGTATGCGATGGGATTTGGAAAAAGGTGATTTTTTCATCGACTCCCAGGATAATGACGGAAATCCGGTGAAAATCTACAAGTACAACGGTAAGGAAAGCATCATTGAAGAGTGTGAAGCCAGCTTGAAGCGACTCAACACAGACTATATAGACCTCTATCAAATGCACTGGCCTGAGTCTGTCACACCTATTGATGAAGTGCTTGAAGCTTTGAGTGAGTTGAAAAAGTCCGGCAAGATCAGAGCAGCAGGCCTATGTAATTCCAACATAGAGCTCTTGCAAGCAGATTCGGATGGCATATTGTCCACAAATCAGGTAGCCTATAGCATGCTCAATAGAAATATCGAAAATGAACTGGTGCCTTATTGTGTAGAAGCTGAAATAGGCATCCTCTCACATACCATACTCCATAAGGGATTGCTCACAGGAAAAATTAGGCCCGGCCATCAGTTTGGTGAGGGAGACCATCGGGCTAAGAACCCAATGTTTAAGCCCGATAACCACCAAAAAATTGTCACTTTTCTGGATTCATTGAACCCCATTGCCAGGAAATGGGACTGTACCTTGAGTCAGCTCGTCATCAACTGGACCATGCAGCAACCTGGAATCACCTCTGTGCTGGTAGGCGCAAGAGACAAGCAGCAGATGAAGGACAATGCTCAGGCCTTGAATTTTATGCTGGATGAGGCCGATCTTCTGATTATCAATTCTCTGTTGAATGATTTAATATTGGAAGTATGAAAAATAACAGCCTAAACACCCTCTTTCTTTATTTGGCGGTTGGATTCCTGATAGCATCGATCATCATGTTTATGGGTCAGAGCCTCACTGCTGGTGCGCTGCTTTTAGCCGGATTTTGGCTGTCATTAGCTGTCGGCATCAGGAGATTTCCATCATTCGGCCAACTGGGATTTACCTTACTTATTTTTGCAGCCGTCACCTTATCCATGGGTTTTCCATCTGCCTTCACGCAGGTTGGATCGCTCCAGTTAAAATCTCTGATCGTCCCATTGCTCCAGGTGATCATGTTCGGTGTGGGCACCGCCATGAGTATAGGGGATTTCAGGGGTGTACTAAAGATGCCCAAAGGAGTGGGTGTGGGTTTGTTGTGTCAGTTTACCATCATGCCTCTCGTAGGGTTTTCCATCGCTTATTTATTTGGGTTTCCCAATGAAATCGCAGCAGGTATCGTTTTGGTGGGTTCATCACCAAGTGGACTCGCTTCGAACGTGATGGCACACATCGCCAAGGCCAACCTGGCATTATCTATTACCCTGACCTCCGTGGCCACGGTATTGGCTCCATTGGCGACTCCTTTTTTAATGAGTCAGTTGGGTGGAGAATTCGTAGCTGTAGATGTCGGCGCCATGATGATAAGTGTAGTGAAGATGGTGCTTCTTCCGGTAGGCCTGGGGCTCGTTTTCAATCATTTCTTTCATGGAAAATTTACCTGGTTGGATAGACTCATGCCCAAGGTCTCCATGGCGGGCATTGTTTTCATTATCGTAATCATTACTGCCGCCGGACATGACAGCTTGCTCAACGTGGGCTTCCTGTTGATCCTGGCCATGTTCATTCATATGACTTGCGGATATTTCCTAGGGTATTGGGGCGCTCGTTTGTTCAAAATGCCAGAGAATGACTGCAGAACCATCGCTATAGAAGTTGGTATGCAAAATGGAGGTCTTGCTTCGGGAATAGCAGCATCCATGGGCAAAATCAGCACCCTGGGACTGGCGGCAGCTGTCAATGGCCCCATCATGAATATCACGGGATCTATGCTCGCTACCTGGTGGAGCAGAAAAACGCCCGAAACACAACCTGAAACCTTCACCAAAATGGAGACAGTATGATTACCCTATCTGAAGCGTCACTACTAGTGAAGGAAGCTATGAAAATAGCAGCAGAATGGAAAGTGCAACTATCCATTGCCGTGTGTGATGATCACGGGGAGTTGGTGGCGTTTTCCAGAATGGACGGAGTGGGCCTGCAAACCGGACCGCTGGCCATCGCCAAGGCCTATACTGCCGCGAGAATGCGAAAGTCGACGCTCCTTCTTGGTGAATGGGCGATTGAGAACGGTAAGGATATTTCGCATTGGGTAGATCCCAAGATTACCGGGCTAGGTGGGGGACTTCCCATTGTCAGAAACAATAAAGTAATAGGAGGAATGGGGGTAAGTGGATTATCCCCTCAGCAGGATGAAGAAGTGGTGTCGCTTTCTACCAAAGTAATAAGCGAGCACACATGATATAAGATAAACACATCAATCGGAAAGGCGGTGGGTGAGCCCAGTTTTGGTAAAGGCTTGTCGCAAAATCTGAACACCTCACCATATTGCCTTTCCGCTATGATGTTCTTCCAAATAGTCTTTTGACCACCTGAAAATTAAAACCTTCCGCTACCGGGTCAGGCTATCCGCCGCTTCACCCAGCTTTTTGTCCAGGGTCCAAAGTGCAAGGTCATTTCGAAGGGCTGCCGTCAGAATATAGCAATCAATCAATCCAATCCCGTGGGCATAAAACTTATGTTCATTCGAAAGATTTCCTGCATGAATGAATAAATCAGTCTCGTCTACTGCAGGCAGGTTTTCCCAAAGGGTGACAACCAGTTCTCTTTCCCTTTTGTTCTTTACCCCCTGCAAAAGCTCTCCAAAGACTGCACTTACGGCATATATTTCCTTCCTTTTCAAATAGGATTTCAGGATGGCCGTGATATCCGAATCTGAGTTCCTGAGGAAAGAAATCCAAACCGAGGTATCCACCAAAATCATCTGTTTCTGTTCAGATTGCGGATACCATAGGCTGCCATGTCTTCATTGAAGACAAAAGGCTCTTTCTCTACTTCATCAATTACTTTATCGATGTTCTTGTTTCGGAGGTACTCTTTGAGTGCAATGGTGATGCTATCGGTGATGTTTCTCCCACCGGTAGCTTCCTTGATTTTATCAATCAAATCGTCTTCTATGAGTGCTGTGACTTTCATGATCGTATAGTTTATCGTACAAAATACGATAAACTATACGATTTCTCAAAGCATTTCTTCATTTTTCACTTCACCTCACTCAGTCCTTAAAAGGACTCAGATCAAGGGCTTCCATTTGCTCTTTATAATGAGCCCAATTAGCGGCCAGGTAATCATCCGTCTTTTGGTTAGCCACCTCCATCACCGACTTGAATTTCGCCACCATGGCCTTTTCTGTCCTTGTGGGTACATGCAGACCGTTGGACAGGTAGAAGTAAGCTGTTCCGTAATAACTGTCGACATTATCCGTCTGATCTGCGGTGATTCCCTGTCGATCATCTTCCTTACCGAGGTACAGATCCAGCAGGCTGTTCAGGGTATCCTTTGTTTCCTTCGAGCGTTTGAGTTCAGCTTCAAAAGCCTTTTCATTCTTGGCTTTCATGCGTTTGGTTAATTCATCAATGATCGTCAGCTTCTCTTTGATCTGCTCCACACGACCGAGGGCCAGTTCTTTCTCCGATTCCAACGCTTTGAGGGCTTCATACCTTGCCTGAAGTGCTTCCGTAGAAACGTCCATTCTGGGGTCAAACTTCACCTCCACCTGAGTTTCGGATGATTCTCCTGCATAGGACAGGCGTAGTTTGTAAGTTCCCGGCATCACATCCACGCCTCCTGGTTCACGTTTGTTATCCAGCTCTTTGCGGGTGAGGCTATTCACGCCTTTTTCATCGAGTCTCCAGTACATTCTGTTCACACCATTCTTTTCAGGCACCTTTTGCTTAATGGTTCTGATCAGGTTGCCCTCCAGGGTAAACACCTCTAAGGTTAATGAATCCAGACCTTTCTTCTCATCTTCCTCTTTGGAAGTATCCTTTTCACTTTCATCCTTTTTTGGGACATTGATCACGTAAGAGAGCATGGCACCGCTCTTCCTGTTTTCACCATTGAACATAGCATCGGCCCCAAATCGGGTACCTGCAGGTTGCTGCCAAATGGCATTGTAAGCGGTAGGTGGTTCAAAAAGATGAATCGGCTTACTCAGTATGCTGATACCCGCGGATGCCAGCGCGCGCAATGGACGTATGTCATCAATGACGTATGCAGCACGACCAAAAGTCCCAATCACCAAGTCATGTTCACGTGGATGAATCACCATATCCATGGTATTCACGGTAGGGTAGTCATTGGTCCATTTCGTCCATGTATTTGCTCCATCAATAGAAAGATAAAGCCCGTCATCAGTTCCCAGAAACATCAGTTTTGGCTCTACAGGATCCTGAATGATCGATAGCGCATAGCCAGTCACGTCATTTTCATCCACTATTCTCTCCCAGGTTTTGCCATAGTTGGTGGTGTGATAGGCATATGGCTTGAAATCAAAGTTTCGGTAGTTGTTGGCAATCACAAAAGCCTCACCTGCATTTTTATTAGACACCTGTATTTGTGGGATCCAGACATTTACAGGAAGGTTTTTAATGTTTTGAGACACTTTCGTCCAGGTCTTTCCTCCGTCTCGGGTCAACTGGATATTTCCGTCATCAGTACTTACCCAGAGCACGTCCTTTTCCAATACACTAGGAGTAATGGCTAATATGGTACAATAATTTTCTGCTCCGGTGGCATCCATCGTAAGCCCACCGCTCTCGTCCTGCTTTTGCTTACTCTTATCGTTGGTGGTAAGGTCCGGGGAAATAATGTCCCAGGTTTGACCTTTGTCAGTGCTTTTGTGTACAAACTGGCTACCAAAGTAGAGGGTCTTGCTGTCAAAAGGATCCTGACCGATGGCTGCATTCCAGTTGAATCGAAGCTTCACATCCAATTCGGGTGCATGGGGTTTCACATATTCGAAATGGCCGGTTTTCAAGTCATATCGGCCTACCCAGCCTTCCTGGGCCATAGAGAACCCATATCGGTTATCGTCCGGATCAGGTACTACATCAAAGCCGTCGCCAAAGGAAACTTCCTGCCAGTAGCTGTTTCTGATGCCCTGGTCTTTCCATACATAAGCAGGGCCGGCCCATGAGCCATTGTCCTGCATGCCTCCGTAAACATTGTATGGAAAATCATTGTCTACCGCAATGTGGTAGAACTGTGCCACCGGTAGATTCTGAACAAACCGCCAAGTCGTGCCCCGATCTCTGGAGATATTCAGCCCCCCATCATTTCCCTCTATGATATAATTGGGATCAGAGGGGTGAATCCACCAGGCATGGTGATCGGGATGTACGCCTCGTGTGGTGTTGTAGGCGGGCATCAGCTGATCAAAAGACCGGCCACCATCAGTACTTACGTTGATGTAGGTATAGACCGTATAGAGCCTGTTTTCATTCACCGGATCCACGAAAATGTCTGCATAGTAGAAAGGTCGGTTACCAATCTCGCTCTTATCATTTACTTTGGTCCATTTGAAACCTCCATCTTCTGATTTGTAAAGCGCGTTCTTTTTAGACTCTACCAGGGCATACACGATTTTGGGATTGCTGGGAGCAATGGCCAGCCCCATACGCCCAAGATCACCTTTGGGCAACCCATCTTCATCGGTTCTCTTCACCCAGTTTTCGCCACCATCATGAGTCACATACAAGCCTGATCCTGGCCCTCCGGAAGTGAAAAACCAGGGTTGTCGGTAATGCTCCCACATGGCCACCATGAGCTTGTTGGGGTTGGAAGGGTCCATCACCAGGTCTGCGGCTCCGGTCTTATCGTTCACGTAGAGGATTTTTTTCCAGGTTTTGCCACCATCCGTGGTTTTGAATACTCCGCGCTCGGGATGGATGCCCCAGGGGGAGCCAATGGCCCCTACATACACGGTATTTGGGTTTTGTGGGTCGATAATGATTCTATGGATATTTCGGGTTTTGTCCAGACCAGACTTAATCCAGTTCTTGCCTCCGTCAAGGCTCTTATAAATCCCGTCTCCACCATTCAGTGAATTTCTTGGATTGCCTTCACCTGTACCTACCCAAATCACTGAAGGATTAGACTGTTGAATGGCCACGGCCCCAATGGAAGCGGTGGTCTGTTTGTCAAAGATGGGTTCCCACGCGGTACCACCACTTTCTGACTTCCAGAGACCTCCGGATGCGGTACCTGCATAGATCACCTCAGGCCGACTATTCACTACGTCAATAGCGGTGACACGTCCGGCCATACCAGCCGGCCCTATGCTTCTTGGTTGTATCCCTTTGAGTTGCTCCATGTCCACCTTTTGGGAATATACCAGCAAGGGAAGGGTGATTAGGAGGTAAGTAAAATATCTTTTCATAGTTGATTATTTGGAAGCGATAAACCTACACAAAAAAGTCAAAGTCCTTGCCCGGGTATTACTTGATCGGGTGATTTTTGATGCGAATGAAATCACATGACTGGACAATAGTTGCTCCAAATGCCACAACCATGACATTTGAAAAGTCACTTTTGGCGAGCGAGTCCCTAAATTTATCTCATGAGGTACCGTGAAATGTATTTACTCTGTCTGCTTTCCCTTGCATCATGCATCGGCACAGACTTTATAGATGATCCAAAGGATGCCGCCATTCTCACTGATGTGACCAGTATCAGCTTGAAAGTGGGAGAGACTGCTCAGATAGAGGCCACCTATTATTACAATATGTGGGTGGCAAAAGAAGATGCTGAGCTTATCTGGCAAAGCAATGACCGAAGTGTGGCTTCAGTAGATCCAAGTGGAAAAGTGACTGCTGAAGGAAAAGGCCAGACTAAAATTCAGATCAGTTATGCCAATGAAGAAACGGTGACGGTGGATGTAACTGTAGTAGAAAACACGGACGATGTGGCCCGGGTGCAAATCACAGCACCTAGGAGCTCTCTGATGATCAATGAGACGATCCAACTCACTGCCAGGGCATTTACCATGGATGATGTAGAAATCACAGACAAACCAGCGATCTGGACTTCTGACAATGAAACCCTCGCCACGGTGAATAGCTCAGGCCTGGTGACTGCCCATGCCAATGGCATTGTATCCATCAGGGCGGAGATAGAAGAGGTAAAAAGTCCGCCTTTTCAGCTCATGATTGGCACGCAGGCTCGTTCAGGTGTTTTTGAAGGGAGCGGGAGCTACAAGGCAGTGGGCACTGCCACTCTGTTTATTGACGATAATGACCAGTTGATTCTTACTTTCAGTGCAGACTTTGAGACGAGCTTTGCACTAGGAACTTTCGTATACCTGGCCAACTCTACCAGCGGCACAGTGGTGCGCTCACAGGGCCTGGAAATCGCAGAGGTAACTACCAATGGCGCCAAAACCTATAACGTGAGCCTGGTAAACTCCAGCGTGGGACTGAATGACTATAACTATGTGATTCTTCTCTGCAAGCCTGCCAGCATCACTTTCGGATCCGCAGCACTCAACTAGCACTATGAATCAGAAAAAACACTTACTCGCATTCATTTTACTATCAATCTCCGTGCAAGCGATTGCCGGAGGGGGATGGGTTTATCAGAAAAATAAAGGTTTTCTGAAGCTGGGTCAGAATATGATTCGCTCCCAATACTTTTTCGATTCGGGGGGAAACATTACCGATATTCCCACAGTGAGTCTTTACACCACCAGTTTCTATGGCGAGTATGGACTTTCGGATCGATTCAACGCCATCTTGTATGTTCCATTTTTTGTGAGGTCTACACTGAATCGTGTGGAGTTTAACCAAAGTGGAAACACCATACCAGGTGATGAGATCAACTCCTTCGGCGATACCAATATCGGGCTGAAATATGGCATGTTTCAAGACCAGCCTGTTCACCTGGCTGCCAGTCTGATCTTGGGATTACCATTTGGATCATCGGAGGTGTCCAGTGATCGCATTCTCCAAACCGGTGATGGTGAGTTCAATCAGCTACTGAAACTGGAAGCCAGTCACTCTATCAGTGGTACCCCCGCTTACATCACGGGTATTTTGGGTTTCAATAACAGAACCCAGGGCTTTTCTGATGAGTTTCACTATGGTGGAGAGATCGGGGTGTCTTTGAATCAGTTTACCACACTGTTGAAGGTTTACAGTGTCAACTCGCTGTATAATGGTGATGCGGACACGTCCAGCGCCAATGGCGTCTTTGCCAACAACACCGAGTACATGTCCTTCACGCCAGAACTGATTTACTCCACAGAGAATGGTCTTGGCTTTGCGTCCTCTGCCGGTTTTGCCTCGTCAGGCAAACGTATCCTTGCTGCTCCCAACTTTGGGATTGGTGTATTCCTCTTGCTTTAGAACTGGACGCTCACGCCAAAATACGGAGAGACATATTTGGTGGGCTTGTACCCCCCGTCAGCCGTAGGAGTGAAGGCCCAGTAGTAGTCAAACCCGGCAGCCAGGAATTTATTAAGGTGGTAAATCACCCTTAGTTTGGCCAGGGAGCGTTCATCAAACTTAAAGGTGTCTCCAAGGTCTGTGAGGTTTCCTTTGATGTAGCTACCGTGAAATGAAAACTTATCCGCCAGTCTGTCCAGGTCTGCATTGACCCTTACGGTTGCGGGTGTAGCTTCGGTGACGTCATCCGGAATCATCAGACTACCGCCCAGCTGCACTTTCTTCAAAATGTGGCCAGTGAGACTTCCGTAGAAGCCGCTCATTTTTTCTGCGCCACCCAGTGCATAGATTTTAGCGTCTTTGTTAATTTCATATGTGGCATCAAAAAACTGCGGTAAGTAATGGTCTGAGTAGTTCAGGCGCTCTATACGAACGTCAGTACTGAGGATATCCGCGATGAAATGGAACCGAAAGTTGATACCCACACTGGCGCCGCTTCCATTTTCAAAGCCATCAGACATGATAGAGGGTTCATTGGTGGTCGCGTAGTTCGACTCCAAAGAGTCTGTAAGTGCCTCAGATGTTACATTTAGTTTAGAATAGGTAGCGAAAAGGTCGATCTGAATAAACGGTACCCGCAACAAAGTGACCCCCATATCTAACCCAAAAGCACCAATACCATTCCTGGTAAACAGATAGGAGGTAGATGTGCTGTCGCTGGTTACGATCTTCGATTGGTCTTTATCCCGGACAATGGTCGCTCCAAACTCAAAGGTTCTCACAATAGGAATCGGTGTCCAGGCCATCGGTCTTACGTAGGGCCGGATGGCAAAAAGATTAAAAGACCCTGGACTGAAATCGCTATAGACTCCATCAATGCCCGCAAGTCCTTTCACATTCAAGTCATAGTGAAGACCCACTTTTCGCTTTTCAAAACTGGTAGAGTTGGTGTAGTTATTGATCAGACCACCAAAACCAACCATGGTATTATTGAGCTGGCCTACCTTTACATACACAGGATCAGCCTTTTGCACCCCATATCGGATGTAAGTGATGAGCCTTGCTGCTCCTACACCATCTTTAAAAATCTCCGTACGGATGGATTGGTCATCCAGGCCATACAGCACCGGCACATTCAGGCCAACGCCTACTTTCCCGATCGAAAACTCCGGGTTCAATACCAAGCCCACAAAGTACTGATCGTCTATCTGAGTGACTGTGAGGCCACCATCAAATGAACCTCCACCACTTTCTGTTCCCATCCCTGAGCGAAAGTCCTGCACGGGTGGTGCACCTGATCGATCCTTGCGCTCTTTCTTTTCTTTGGGCGCTTTCTCGATCTCGGGCTCCTGATACTCTTCTTCATTCAGCTCTTCCAGTGGTTCTTTCTCGATAGGCTTATCCAGACTATCCACCGGATATTGGACCTCTTCCTGAGGTGCTTCTTCCAGCGAATCAAGGGGAAGTTCTTCTTCCTGCTGAAGGCTATCAGCAGGTGATGCGTCTATCAACGTATCTGCCGGAGGTGTATAGATCACTTCCTCTTCTGGCTGTACAGGCTCATAATCAGGTACCGTCTTTACTTCAGGGGCATCATTCTTCTTCTTTTTCTTTTTCTTCTTTTTGGTATCCTCCCATAAGTAGGAGTAGTCAGCATAAGGGTCTTCCTCTGTATCCTGTGCCCAAACAGGCACCGATAAACTCAACAAAAAAACTGAGAAGAAAAGGTAAATTAGGGCTCGATTCATCGCTGGTAAAAATTCAATTGGAAGTAAAAATAATGCAATTACCCGAAACTCAGGATACTTTGATCAGGTAGTAGTTCTTTTTGCCTTTCTGCGCCAGGAGGTATTTGCCTTGCAGCAAATCATAATTGACTGCTGCCTCGGAGGACTCCACTTTCACTTTATTAATGCTGACACCACCACCTTTGATCATTTTGCGAGCTTCCCCTTTGGAAGGAAACACTACGCCCTGCGTCAATTCACTCAGCAAATCGGTGACGTTGGCCACCGCTTCGTACTCCGCTTTGGAGATTTCTACCTGCGGCACCCCCTCAAAAACCTGCAGCAGGGTCTTTTCATTGATAGCTGTGAGGTCTTCTGTGGTAGATTTCCCAAACAGGATATCTGAGGCCTTGATGGCCATTTCCAAATCCGCCTGAGAATGTGCGCTAACCGTGATTTCCTCAGCTAGTTTCTTTTGCAAGGCACGCTGATGCGGTGCTTCCCGATGTGTGGCTATCAGTGATTCGATTTCCTCTTTGGAGAGGAACGTGAAGATTTTGATGTACTTCTCTGCATCTGCATCGGAGGTATTGAGCCAGTACTGGTAAAACTGGTAAGGTGAGGTGCGCTCGGCATCCAGCCAGATATTACCGCCTTCAGTTTTCCCAAACTTGGTGCCGTCTGCTTTGGTGATCAGCGGGCAGGTGAGGGCATAGGCTTTGCCACCACCGATGCGACGGATCAACTCTGTGCCCGTGGTGATGTTACCCCACTGGTCGCTACCACCCATCTGCAGCGTACACTGAGCTTCTTTGTAAAGGTGCAAAAAGTCATACCCCTGCACCAGCTGGTAAGTGAACTCTGTGAAACTCATGCCATCAGATGATTCTGAGGACAAGCGCTTCTTCACTGAATCTTTGGCCATCATGTAGTTGACAGTGATGTGCTTGCCCACGTCGCGAATGAAACCGAGGAAGGAGAAGCCCTTCATCCAGTCGTAGTTATTGACCAGCACGGCGGCATTGGGTGCATCTGAGTCAAAATCCAGAAACCGAGATAGCTGCGACTTGATGGCATCCTGATTATGACGAAGGGTTTTTTCATCCAACAGATTTCGTTCGGCAGATTTCCCGGAAGGGTCACCAATCATACCTGTCGCACCTCCAATAAGGGCATAGGGCTTATGTCCGCATTGCTGAAAATGCTTCAGCATCATCACACCCACCAGGTGACCAATGTGCAGAGAGTCGGCAGTAGGATCAATGCCGAGATAAGCAGATCGCATGCTTTCCATCAGGTGTTCGTCCGTCTCTGGCATGATGTCCTGAATCATGCCCCTCCATTTTAGTTCTGCTACGAAATCTTTCATTTGTGATTTTTGATTTGCGCAAAAATAGGAGCCTTTTTTATTTTGGGGGTTTTATTGGGAGCAAATTACGAAGGGTGTTAGAAGAAACACGGCAGAGCAGGTGGCGGTGTACCCTTGATTGAAAGATGATTGGACGTTTTGAGTCTATTCAACTGTTTTCTAGACCCTCAAATGTGTTCCCCGCTCTGAATTCTCGCCAAACCGGACATAAAACACTGTTCGATTGTTCGGTTATGAACGTCCAGTGAAGTAATGCAAGTCCTTATCCGCTTGTTTTACAATGAGTTATGGTTATTGGCACAATGATTGGCTTTTGGGAAGCAAGGTCAAAACTCATCATATACTCACCCAATACCTGATTCGTCATGCTTAAGAACTTCCTAAAAGTCGCCCTCCGTAACCTCCTGAAAAACAAGGTCTATGTGGCCATCAACATCGTGGGGCTGGGCCTCGCACTTGCCTGCTGTATAGTGGCTTATCTGAACTCTAAGCAGAACTGGGACTTTGACAAGAGTCACACGCAGATTGATCACATCTATAAGATCCATAACCTCCGGGAAACTCAGGGGGATCTGATAGAATATGGCCGCATTCCCATGCCCATGGCCGATGCCATCAGGAATGACCTGGCGGGTGCAGATCGGGTCTTTCGCTTCGAAAGTCACGTGTTCACGGTCAGGGATGTGAACATGGATAAGGTATTTAATACGAGCGTCTGCTATGCCGATCCGGGATTGATCGAGTCCTTCACTTTTCCGGTAGTCACCGGTGATCCACTGGCATATCACAAGCTGGACCAGGCTGTGGTGACAGAGGAGTATGCCCGTAAGTTCTATGAGAATGAAGACCCCATTGGAAAAGTGCTCACGGTCTTTGACGATACCGGCATGAGTTTCAACTTCACCATAGCAGGAGTGGTGGAAGCTCCACCACAAAACTCCTCCGTGCATTTTGAAATCCTCACTTCATTTGAAAATCGGTTTCGGATGTATGATGACAATGTGAAAGGAAACTGGGGTGCTTTTGCGCAAAACACCTTCGTGTATTTCAATGACCCCAACCAGGCAAAAACCTTCGAGCCATTACTGGATCAATACCTGGCGGTTCAGCAGGAGGCCCGACCGGATTTCACCATTGCCCGGTTTGTCCTTAGCCCCATGAACAACCACGCCCAGATATCAAGGCAGCTCCGATGGGACAATCTGCGCAATGCCATGCCGCCTGCGGCCATTCTTACTCCACAGGTGATGGCGCTGTTGATTTTGCTGGTGGCTTGTTTCAATTTCACCAACACTGCCATTGCCAACTCCAACCGCCGACTGAAAGAGATAGGGGTGCGAAAAGTGCTCGGAGGCACACGAAGACAGCTGATTAAGCAGTTTATGACTGAAAACCTCACTGTATGTCTTTTGGCCTTGTTGATGTCTTTGGGGATTGCGTCCTATTTGGTGCCTGCCTATGGTGCCATGTGGCAGGGACTCGATCTCCAGCTGGATCTCACCCAGGATTTTAAATTCTATTTGTTTCTGGTAGGCCTGCTGGTATTCACCACCTTACTCGCCGGGTTTTATCCATCGCTGTACATCAGTCGGTACAAGCCTGTGAGCATCCTCCGCGGGAGCCTCAGCATAGGTGGAGCAGGCAAGCTCACCAAAGTATTGCTGGCCACTCAGTACGCCTTCACTGTGATTGCCATTTTCGCCAGTGTGGCTTTCATTCAAAATGCCCGCTATCAGGAAACCCTCGACATGGGCTTTAACCGTGATCAGATCATAGGAGTGAGCCTGCTCAACGAAACCCAGCAGCAGAAAATTTATGCCTCCATGCTGGCTAACCCTGACATAGAACAAATAGCCAGTGCAAAGAACCACATAGGCAGGGGAAACTATGGTGCGCTCCTCAAAAATCAGGATTTGGAAGTTCAGACCAACATGCTCGACGTAGGGATCAACTATATCGAAGCGATGGGCTTGAAAATCGTGAATGGCAGGTCCTTTTCCAAAGAACTGGAAGCCTCTGACAGTCAAAACTCCATGGTCGTAAATGAACGGGCGGTGGAAGAGTTTGGCTGGACCAACCCGATTGGTCAGCGGGTCTATCTCAATGATTCCACTACACTCACAGTGGTAGGAGTGGTGAAGAATTTCTACATGTATGGTTTTTGGGCGCCAATAGAGCCTACAGCCATGCGCCTGAAAAGCCTCAAGTTTCAGGACGATGGCACCTACAGCTTCATGGTGGCTAAGGTCAACATCAACCATGTGAAAGAGGTCTATGACTACCTGGAAACCGAATGGAACAGTAAAATCCCCACCAAGACTTTTGCAGGGTTTTATCAGGATGACCTGCTCAGGGAAGCCAAGGAGGTGAATAACAACATCCTCATGATCTTTGGCTTTCTGGGCACCGTAGCTTTTGTGCTTTCCTGTCTTGGCCTTTATACCCTGGTGTCTATCAACCTGATCAAGAGAACCAAAGAAATCGGTGTGCGCAAGGTACTGGGGGGTAGTGTAGGGCACATTGTCTACCTGATCAGCAGAAGTTACTTCTTACTCCTTTTCATCTCCTCAGTAATAGGGGTCACCGCCGGATTTTATCTCGTAGATGGACTCATTGGCTCCATATTTAACAACTATAAACCAATGGATCTCTTCACTTTCGGGATTCCATCCACCACCATCATAGTGGTATCACTTATGATTGCGGGATTCAGAACCCTCAAATCTGCGATGGTCAATCCAGTGAATTCCATTAGGTATGAGTAAGAGCGATGGCCCTAAGAAACTAAACTCAAAACCTGTGTTTTGCTTTAAGAGTAAAACACAGGTTTTTTTCTTTAATCCTTTGAAATTGACCACCACCTAGACTTCCCCTTCGGGAAAACTTCCACATACAGCTAATTAACAATCTCAGAACTGTGTGCATTAATTGAATGGGTGTTTGACGGGTTTTTACAAAAGTCGGATAAAATACAACTGAAATTAATTAAACTTTGCTTTCGACTTGAAGTGTGAACAGTTGAATCGTCATTCGCTCTAAGAGAGAATAGTACTAAACCGCCTTTATGAAACCCTCTACTCAATATACCAAAAGCGGCCGTATCAATATTGCCTATCAGGTATTTGGCTCAGGCACTATTGACTTGGTCTATATCCCAGGTTGGGTATCCAACATTGATTGGATGTGGGCTTGTCCGGAATTGGTCCATTTCCTGTACGAACTGGGTAAAATATGTCGGGTTATTTTATTTGATAAAAGGGGGACTGGTCTGTCAGACCGAGTAGTGGAACTCTCCACACTAGAAGAGCGAATGGATGATTTGAGAGCCGTGATGGATGCCGTGGGAGCCGAAAAAGCCATACTCTTCGGGCATTCTGAGGGTGGTTCCGTTTCCGCTTTGTTTGCAGCTACGTATCCCAATCGCACTATTTCACTCATAACATTTGGAGTTTTTGCCAAGAGGAGATATGCACCTGATTATCCATGGGCACCTACAGATGAGCAACGACAGCAGGTGTATGACATGATAGAAAACAGCTGGGGCGGTGGCGAAATGAATCTCGAAACACTCGCTCCATCAAAAGCTAAAGATCCCATTTTTATGGATTGGCTGGCCAACTACTTAAGATCAGGGGCAAGTCCTAGTGCTGCACTTGTCCTCACTAAAACCAACACTGAGGTGGATATCGTTGATATTTTAGGATCCATTAAGGTGCCTACCCTTATGATGCAAAGAACCAACGATGTTGATGTGAAAATTGAAGAGGGAAGGTTTATAGCCCAGCGCATTGCCGGCGCAAGGTTTGTGGAGTTTGATGGTGATGATCACTTATTTTGGGCAGGGAATACCGAAGAGGTTCTCAATGAAATGAAAGCATTTATCCTCAATGTAAAACCTCGGCCAAATTACGAGAAGCAGCTTTTTACCATTATGGCCGGGCGAATTCTTTCATCAAACAAGGGAGATAATGAGCTTCTGCAGCTCATTAACCGATTGGTGGGACAGTATAGGGGGAAAGTCATTCGGTTTAATCAGGACACCTTTATTGCTTCATTTCAAGGCCCAAGCAAAGCAGTACATTGTGGCATAGCCCTAATAGATACCTTTGAGTCCCTTGATTTAAAGGTTTGCGTCGGTGTTCATATCAAAGAAATGCCAGTGGATCAGGCCCATTTCATTAGCAATGAAACCGGGAGCTTTGTGACGTCCATGCTTAAACAGGCCGGGCCTAGTCAAATACTGATCACCCAGACAGTGAAACATCTCTTGTCTGGAGCAGGCTTGAATTTCGCTCAACACAATACTGTTTTTGAAACAACAACCGCCAACCACCTTTTGCTTTATAGCGTCACTGATCAACTTAATTACCAAAACGAGTATACTAGCCAACCGGCTCTTGCCAGGCAAAATGATTCATTTCTCGAAAATATCCTTCAGTGTATCGAAAGTCACATGAGCAATGAGAAGTTCGGAGTAGATGTGCTATGCAAGGAGGTGGGAATTAGTGAAAGACAGCTGCAGAGAAAGCTTAAGTCCATCACCAACAAATCACCCAATCAGATGATCTCTTCTGTGCGGTTACATAAGGCCAAAGAATTGATCTTGAGTAATCATGACGGAATCGCCGAAGTGGCATTCCAAACAGGTTTTGCAAGCCCTTCTTATTTTTCTAAGTGCTTCAAAAGGGAGTTTGGGCATAGCCCATCAGATTTGTTGAGCTAAGGCTTAATTCTCCCTATCATGTCGGATTTCCTACAGTTGCACGTTAGCTATCGCATGGCTGATCAATCAACAGACACACTGGCTAAGAAGGATGTTGTGGTGTGGGGAGTTTGTAATCATATGATCCGGCGCCTCCTTTCAAACCTATTCGAGATGGTTGGTGACAAAATGTCGTAAAGTTTACAGTGGGAAATAATCGCACCTAAGAGTGTCGGAAATTTCCAATCAAATGCCGGAATACTGATAGTTAGAAAGCATTAAAGAAATGATTTTTGTCTCGTGAAATTAGAAGAACATCCAATGAACGAATTAGAAGAACATCCAATGAACGATCGAGTCCTTAGATTGCTATATGTACTAACGTTTCTTCTTGCCACATCCTGCCAGTGGGAACAAATGAACCCAAAAATAGATTGCTCAACCTCCCCAGTGGTTATTGCGACATTGGAAGTTCAGGCATCTCAGTGCGACTCACCTGTAGGCAGCTTTGCGGTGGCTGCCTCTGGTGGGGAGCCTCCTTATACTTTTACATCTGCTGGCAAGACCAATGTGGATGGAATATTCGCCAATATGGAAGCTGGATCATATATCGTAGTGGCAACAGATGCAAATGACTGCACCGACGAGCTTTCAGTTTCCATTGAAAACACTGGTGGAGTAAATCTTACCGAAGTAATTACCAATAATGCTGGTTGTGGGACTACAGATGGCAGCATACGAGTGAATGCTACTGGAGGAATGGAACCCTATTCTTATCAGATCAATAACGGAGAAGTGCAAATTGGGAACACTTTTGAGGGGCTGGGGCTTGGGACTTATTCGGTTGCGGTGATTGATCAGAACGGATGTGAAAGTGCGCAAAGTGTGGAGATCAATTCTGGGGTGAGTTATGAAGCTTCCATAAAAAGCATCATTGAAAACAATTGCGCCATTTCTGGATGCCACAATGGTAGCGTTTCACCAAACTTGACTTCATTCAGCACCATCCAATCAAGAGCCAGTTCCATCAAAACAAAAACCGGTAACAAATCAATGCCTAAAGGCTCTAGTCTCTCTCAGCAACAGATTGACCTGATAAGTTGCTGGGTAAATGATGGTGCTCTGAACAATTAATCAATTGCCTAACTATTTATTCTTAATTAAACTACCATGTTGAAGATCGGAATACTATCACTGGTAATGGCATTATGTGCCATTGCTCAAATATCCGCCCAAGGGCCAATTTTAGACCGTAAAGGCACAGCCTCATTTTTCTCGGAAGCGCCTTTAGAAAACATTGAGGCCATTAATAAGGAGGTGCTAGGTGCTATTGATCTTAACAAAGGCACATTGGCAGTCTCAATGTTGATCAAAGGTTTTCATTTTGATAAAAGCCTGATGGAGGAACATTTCAATGAAAACTATCTCGAGTCTGAGAAATTCCCGAAGGCTACCTTTAAGGGGCAAATCAAAAACTTCGCTGATCTGGACTTCTCGAATAGCGGAAGTTTCGAGGCAGAGGTATCTGGCGAAATTGAAATCCATGGCGTGAAGAAGCCCCTCACAACAGTGGTGAAATTTGCCAGGACAGCAGCTGCCCTGACCGCAGCCACTAGTTTCAAACTTTCTGTGGCAGAGTTTGATATTGAAATCCCCTCACTCGTGTTTCAAAATATCGCCGAGGTGGTGGAAGTAAAAGCATTGTTCAACTTCTCACTTTGAAATCATGCTAAAACATTGTTTATCTACATCAATCGCTCTGATATTTTCACTCACCTTAGCTGCTCAGGATGATCTGTTGTCAATGCTGGAGGATGAACGAGGGGATCAAAAGACATTGACTGAGGCCACCTTTAAGGGAACGAGACTTATTAATGGACATTCTATAGAAACCCGAAAAAAGGGGGTCATGGATTTTATCATTGCTCACCGCTTCGGTACCATCGATGGTGGTGGCTATGAACTTTTTGGGTTAGACAATGCCACCATCCGAATCGGGCTGGAGTATGCACTAAACGATCGACTCTACCTTGGGTTAGGTAGAAGTTCGTTCGAAAAGACCTATGACAGCTTTATTAAGTATCGAATAGTGCGTCAATCTACCGGAAAAGGTAGTATTCCCTTTTCCGCGACATGGTTGAGCTCAATTGCACTGAAGACGCTAAAGGATCCAGAATATGATCTTAGTTTGGCAAATAGACTTGCCAATACACATTCTCTGCTCCTGGCCAGAAAACTCAACAGCAGTATTTCTCTTCAATTGGCTCCTACATGGGTACATAGGAATTTGATCAGGGTAGAGGACATAAACAATGATATTTTTGCTCTCGGAATGGGGGGTAGGGTTAAGTTTTCACAGCGACTGGCCCTTTGTGTAGAATATTATCACCAGTTCCAGCAACTCAATGAAAACACAAGGAATTCATTGGCCATAGGGATAGATTTGGAGACGGGTGGCCATGTGTTTCAACTTCAGTTTACCAATGCCACGTCAATGGTTCCAAAAGGGTTCATTTCTGAAACTACCAATAACTTCTTTGATGGCGAAATCCATTTTGGTTTTAACATATCAAGAACGTTTCAGGTCAATTAGCAGTGATAGCTTTCGGTAGGGTCAAAAATTATTTCACGGAAGCTCTGATTGTTTATTTCTATTTATCGTTTAAGTTTTAAAATAACCTAAAATGGACGATAAAATACTATACACCGCTTATCACATTGCTGACAGGATAGATGTGGCGAACTACCGGCTACTTCATCCGGAGCACCTGATCACCAAAAGCTCCCTTGAGCTGTATTACCAATTAGACATCACACGATACGTCTATATCGTGAGCTATGGTGCTGTGGTGTTTGCAGGAATGACGCAGCCCGATATCGAAGAGTACCTCAAGCTCTTGAAGGCTTCATCCATTCGTCCTAAAAGCAGCGTGACATCTGATGATCTGGAGATTTTACTTGGTGAGAGAGAGGATGAAATCACCCTGAGTTTTGACACCCTTGCACTCGGCACTTTTAATCATTCTGTGAACAAGATGATCATGATGCACCTGGCGCAATCCGTGGCTCTTGATCATTTTAATGGCCTCAGTCAGTCTATTCTTAGTGAAATCAAGGCCTATACGCACGACATGCAGGTATATGGCAAAGTGAAGCTGAGTCAGAAAAAAGCCATGAGCTTTATTGGCAAAACATTGAATACCAAAAACACGATTGCCGAAAACCTCTATATACTGGACAGTCCGGATGTAGCCTGGGAAAATGAATACCTCGACAGACTTCATGACACACTGGTGCGTCATTTCGAACTGGTGCCACGCTACAGGGAGATCGACAATACCCTGAAGATTGTAGAGGATAATCTCACGGTGTATATGTCCTATAACCACCACCGGGAGAGCAGTCGCCTGGAATGGATCATTATCATCCTCATTATCATTGAGGTGCTTGATACCTTCGCTAGTAAACTCTTTTAGTGGGGCTTAGTCTGCGTCTTTTCTGATTCGCGCACTGTCCCATTGATGGTCATTGTCCACGATACCTCTTTTCAAGTCTTCCTCGAGCAGCTTCTCTTGCTGCTCCATTTCCTCTCTTACCTTGAAAACATACTGGTCGCTGTTCATCGGTTCAGTGGCCAGTCTTCTGAGGCTTTCCTCGTCGTATTTGATAAAGTTCTGAGCCTGCCGGTGTACGGTGTATCTTCTGAAGCCCATATGATGGAGGACATCACTAGCTAATCGCACGGATGTTTCTAGGGATTCCCGATAGACGTTGGAAATACCCATGTTCAATAGCTCAGAGGCATCCATCCGGCTTTTAGCACGCATCATCAGCTTCACGTGAGGGTATTTTTCGCGTATCAGACTCGCCAGGCTTATATTGGCATCAGGGTTGTCAATGGCGCAAATCAACAGTTCGGCTTCCGCTATCCCAGCTGATTCCAAAAGTTCAATTCTGGTGGCATCCCCATAATACACTTCAAAACCCATCTTTCTCAGAATATCCACCCTGTTGGAATCATGATCGAGTATAGTGGCCTCTATACCATAAGATCTCAAAAAGCGACCTATGGTACTGCCGAAGTGTCCAAACCCGATCAGAATGATTTTATGTGTCTTGGCAATGTGATCCATTTTCCTGGGCTCGGACTGTCTGGTACCCACTTTAGGCAGTATGAACCGCTCGTTGACAATGCCAAGAATAGGGGCCAACGTCATGGAAAGGGCCGTCACCACCAGCATCATGTCCAGATCCACACGATCCAGGATGTTGAGCTGGAAAGCGAAGGACAGTAAAACAAACGCAAATTCCCCAATTTGAGCGAGTCCAATGCTCAGGAGCAGTTTTTGATCCATTTTCATTTTGAAAAAGGTACCTACCAAAAACAGGACAATGGCCTTCAGTACAATGACACCAAACACCAATCCACTAATCATCAGTGGATTATCACCAATGACGATAAAATTGATTGAAGCACCCACGGCCATAAAAAACAAACCCAACAGCAGCCCTTTGAAAGGCTCTAGGTCACTCTCAAGTTCGTGCTTGAACTCACTGGTGGCCAATACCACTCCACCCAAAAAAGCCCCAAGTGCCGGACTTAACCCCACGAGCTCCATGGTGAATGCAAGCCCTAAAACAATCAGCAGGGCTGAGGCGGTCAGTAGCTCCCGCAAGCGGGTAGTGGCCACAAGTCTGAGTACAGGCACGATCAGGTATCGGCCAGCAACAACCACCAGCACCACGGAAAGGAATACCCCCAGGGTTTGAATTCCCAATGGCAAATTCTCGAGGATATAGGTATGCGATTCACCCTCATGACCTCCCGCTACTTCTGTGGGTGCAGAGTTGGTCAGCAGTGGAATGATCGCCAGCATGGGGATGACGATGATGTCCTGAAATAGAAGCACAGAAAAGGCGGAAGAGCCAAAAGACGTGTCCATCAATCCCTTTTCCTTGATGGTTTGGAGGACGATCGCCGTAGAAGACAAAACCACAGCCATCGAAATCACGAGGGATACCTGCCAGCTAAAACCCATGGTTAAAAAGGCCAGGTAAAACAGCAGCAGGGTGATGGCCACCTGAGAGCCACCCATTCCCACAATAGTCTTTCTCATTTTCCAGAAGCTCTTCGGCTCAATTTCCAGGCCGATGAGGAAAAGCATAATAACCACCCCGAATTCAGCAAAGTGAAGGATGTCTTCCCCCTCTTCACCCACAAAACCGAGTACGTACGGACCGATCAGTATCCCAGCAAGGAGGTACCCGAGCACAGAACTTAAGCCAAACCGTTTGGCAATGGGAACACAAATAATGGCACCTGCCAGAAAGATAATTGCCTGAAATAAAATACTTCCACTCATATCACATTAGGTTTTTGAGTTCCTCCACATCATTGAAATAGTCACATTTACCCACCTCCCTCGGAGCCACCCCTTGCAGGAGTAAGGTTATCAGCGCATCGTACTGGGCGGCGTACTTCGCCAGGTCATTGTCCGACAGCCGATGCGTACCCAGGACCGCAAAGGGAGGGAGATAATCCATCCCACATAGCCTGGCGGTCTGCTCAAAAGGCCTTAAAAATTCATTGACCGTATAGTGATTGCGTCCTTCCGCACAATAAACCTCCCTGGATCCACCCAGAGTAAGTACGTTGAGTGCCTGCTTGCCTTTGAGGGCATTCCCCTCAGGTCCATAGGCCCACTTAAACTCCAGTACTACATCGATCCATTGCTTCATGAGTGGGGGACAGCTGTACCAATAGAAGGGGTGATGCCAAATGATGATGTCATGCTTGGCTAATAGCTCCTTTTCGAATACTACATCAATGTTAAAATCGGGATAACGCTCATACAGATCGTGGAACGTGACACTGGATCGCTTCCTTATTTTCTCCACCAGCAATTTATTGACCCGGGATCTTTCAAATTTGGGGTGAGCAAACAAGACGAGTATTTTAGACATAATCTGGACGATTGATTCACTTGAAAACTGATCAGTTACAATTATAGCCTTTCAAACTCAATTTTTTGAGCGTCACTCAGGATGCCTTGATACTTCCTTTTGAATCATGAGAGTCGGTCATTTCACCAGAGCATGCATACAATATCTGATAAAATGAGTCTTTTCTCAGGATACGAGGCACAGAACTCCCTAACTTGCAGCCTTGTTTCGCTATGACATCCTTTCAATATGTTTGATGGTTCAGATTTCCCAAAACCCTTAGATGAGGCCCTTTTTGACCAGTGGTTGGAGAACGGTCGCCAGAGTAAAATTAGCTATGGCTTCCTCTTGATCGTTTGGGACGCTTTTGAGGCGGCATACCAGCCAGTCTATGCGGAGCGACGCGAGCAGATGCAGGAGTATCAGCGGTATCAGGAATCCACAGGGCGCGAGTCCCTGGTCGCGGCTTATAATCTGTACTCCGAGTCCAGAATTGGGTAGGAGAGATCCTGAGTTTGCCAGGATCAAGCTTTGAGTTAGTTATTCCGGTTTGTGAGGCTCGAGCAATGCCGGAATCTAACTTTCAACTCAAATCCCTAAAGATTCCGGTATTCGTCCTGCGCTGCGCTCCGTCCAAAACCGGATTGACGAAAGGTTGAGTTTGAACGGTTACTTTTTTAGGTAACTTACTGAACTTGAAAGTAACAGCTTGATTCCCATGCAGGCTCTAATTACCTCATGAAGCAAATCGTCCAAAAATGTATTCTTGTTTTCTGCTTTTTGAATCAACCAGCGTATTCACAAGATAAAAAACTGATATTCAATCACATATCACTGGATGAAGGATTGCCAAATGTCCCAATTAATTGTATTACTCAGGATAGCTATGGCTACATATGGCTGGGAACTACCGAGGGCCTTTTTATGTACAACGGCTATAATTTCACCAGATATACACATGATGACTCGACAAGTATTTCTGGCAATTATATCAATGCCATCATTGAAGATGCTGACAAGGATATACTCATTGGTACGAATGGACGTGGGTTCTGTATTTACAATAGAGAAAGCGAACAGTTTGAAGGTTTCTCTCATCGTGATGATGTACCCGAAAGTATTATTAATAACACCGTCAAGAGTATTTTTCAGGATTCGAAAGGAAATATCTGGATAGGTACACTTGGGGGCGGGGTAGACATCTTTGATAAGGAGAAAAAGATCTTTAGTCATTTAACGACACCTGGCAGCACCTACAGTGAACGACACGTCTCCTCTTTTGCCGAAGACAACTCCGGAAAAATATGGGTTGGACACTATGAAGGAGATTTGTGCTATTATCCATCTGCACAAAGTGAACTCGTATGTATGACTGATTCCCTGGAGGAAAAGGTAAACATAGACGGATATTTAAAGTACCTGTATGTGGATTCCAACAACGAGCTATGGATTGGCAGTATTAGCTCGGGTCTCTATAGGTATAACATTGGCACAAAACAAGTCAGACACTATATTCAGTGCGATGCGTCTGGTGATCTCACAAGCAATATCGTAACTGCCATTCAGGAGCTTTCACCTGGTATTTTAGCCATTGGCACTGATGGTGGCGGGTTGGAATTACTCCATACGGATTCAGAAACATTTGAACATTATCAACACAACCCAGGTAATAAAAACGGAATCAGCAGCAATGCCATACACTCGGTTTACATAGATAATGACAAAAATCTCTGGCTGGGAACATTCCGAGAAGGACTGAACCTGGCATCTAAAAATATTGAGAAATTTGTAGCCCATTCAGTACGAACAGATGCAAATGATGGCTTGAGTCAGAAGTCTGTGCTTGCATTGCTGGAAGTGGATAATGAAACCCTTCTGATCGGAACAGATGGTGGCGGCCTGAATATTTACAATAGGCCCCATCAATCCTTTTTGCACCTCAAACACTCACAGGATAATAAAAAGAGTATAGGTGGAAATGTCGTGAAAGCCTTATTTAAAGATTCGAAAGGCTACATATGGGTGGGTACCTATGGCAACGGAATCGATCGATACGACCTACAGTCCAATTCATTCGAGCATAATGCCGAAATACCCGGTATACCAGAAGATATAAAAGATGCCAACATCTGGAACATCACAGAGGATCATAATCAAAATATTTGGATGGGCACATTGGGTCGTGGACTTTTTAGGTATAACCTAAATACGAAACAATTCAGACGGTATATTCACGACCCTGAAGACCCGGCGAGTATTTCGCACTTTCAGGTTATGTGCACCTTAGTCGATCACCAAGGCAGGGTATGGATTGGCACAGAAGATGCCGGGCTTGACCGATATGATCCTAAATGTGACTGCTTTGAACATTTCAGCAACCGCCCGAATGACCCTGGCAGTATCCCCAGTAATTTCATTCGGACACTTTTTGAGGATTCCAAAGGCCAGTTATGTATTGGCACGGAAGGAAATGGCCTGGTTATTCTAAAGAACAATGGCACATTTGCCAGATACGATGGAGTATCAGGGTTTGCTTCCAACACCGTTTATTCCGTTCTGGAGGATGACCAATACCAATTGTGGCTAGGCACGACCAAGGGGTTAACCAAGCTCAATACTGTTAATGGTACCATTAAAAATTACAGTACCAATAACAACCTTCAGGGCGATTTATTCAACATGAGTTCGTGCCTTCGAACAAGCGATGGTACCTTGTTTTTTGGGGGGATCAACGGGTTCAATGAAATCCATCCAACCCAATTTGAACTGAGCAACACTGAGCCACGCCTGGAGATTACGAACCTCCGGATTCTCAATAAGTCAGTCAAAGTGGGGGAGAAGATCAATGATCGAATAGTATTGAAAAAATCCTTAGCCCTCACCTCAGAATTGGATCTGACCTTCAAAGATAAGACGGTATCCCTTGAGTTTGCCGCCATAGACTACACCAACCCCCGGATGATCAGGTATAAATACATGCTCGAAGGATTCGATGATGAATGGAATCTTGTCAATTCGGAGAAACGATTCGCCACATATACCAATTTGCCAAGTGGGGAGTATCAATTTATGGTGATGGCCGCCGGCCCTGATGGTATTTGGTCTGACAATGTACGCACCCTTACTATCCGTGTAGCTCCACCATTCTGGAATACTCTGTGGTTTCGATGTTTGATCTTCATCGCTTTAGCCATAATGGTTACCGCCTGGTATCGAACCAGAGTGATTAAACGAGAGCGCATATTAAAACAAGAGCGACTGGCTGCTGAGAAAGAAATCATCAAACTGCAAAATGAAAATCTGGAAGCCACCTTAGTCAATCAAAACTCCAAACTTACTACCTCTATTCTGCACATTGCCCACAAAAACAAGGTGTTACGGAACATCAAGGAGGAATTAGAAAATGTGACAAATACCAATTCGACGCCTGTTAAAAACCAATACTTAAGATTGGTCAGATCAGTGGATAGGGAAATTGCCGATGACGAAAACTGGCAACAATTTGAAATTCATTTCAACGAAACACATCACCAATTCATTCAGCGTTTACACGAGAAGCATGCTGGCTTAACCAAATCGCACCTGCAAATGTGCCTCTTTATTCGGCTGAATATTCAGACCAAAGAGATTGCAAACATTCTTAACATCTCAGTACGTGGAGTGGAGAAAAGTCGCTACCGCCTCCGCAAAAAGCTAGGCTTATCTTCAAGTGAGAGTATTACAGATTACCTCCTTACCTTATAACTACACTTCCCGTCTCACCCCCTTCAGTTACTTAGGTTAGCAAATTTAATTGCCTGATTATCAGAGAGTAACAATTCTGTCTATCTTTTGTCGTAGGCCTGAATTTCTGTGCAGGCAATCCTTTCAGCTATCTTCTGCACCATGTTTTACTAAACCATAAACCTAATATTATGAGAAAATCTTCTTCAGTTTTGAAACCCCTCAGGGCATCTGAAATGCATGACCCAAACAAGGTAACCCGGGTAAACTTATCCGGACACTTACCAGTCAGCCTTATTTGTCTGATAATTCTCTTGTGCTCACAGTTAGAAGTACTTGCTGACCGAGGCAGGCCACATATCAATAGCGACAGTGGCTTCAACCGTTTACTGACCGACAAAAACACTCCGCTTCGTGGAGTAAGTTTGTCTTGGGATGGCGGAGACAATGCAACTCATACCGGCGCGGCTGTTATGCCAACTCAGAGTCAACTCAATGCTCTTTCTACGGTTTACGGACTCAACAGTCTCCATGTGTACCTTGAAATGGATTGCCCGATAGGTGGTCATAATCACGTAGTAGGCCAAAATGCTGCAATTTGCGACCAGTTGGTAGAAATGACAGCCCAAGCTAATCTTTACCTTATTATCACCATTGGATGCGGGAATAACAATGGGCAAATTGCCAGTATGGCATGGGCTCAACAGTTCTGGAATTTCTATGCACCACGGTATAAGGATCGCACCCATGTAATATATGAAACACATAACGAACCGGGTCCTTATAACCCTGCTGCTTGGTCAACTTCCGATTGGGAAAATCAAGTCGTACTTTACAATACGATAAGGTCTAAAGCACCTAATACTCATATTATGACTTGTTCATTTATGTCTTTCAATTCTGGTCGTGAAGCATTGGACGGAATTGGTTACATGCGCTGGAGAGGTGTTGACTTTAGCAATGCTTCAGTTGCCTTTCATGGATATGAAACCATGGCTTCTGTAGATGCGTGTATTTCAGAGTTCAAATATGATACAGGTGGTGGCATGACACCAGCTTTGATTTGCACGGAGTTTGATCCAGGTACTTCTTATAGTGGTTTCAACAACATGATAGAAAGTCATCAGTTGGGATGGCTTGAATTTACATTTCTCGGAGCGAGTGATGGTGATCTGCAATGGTTCAAAGGTGCTATGGATGACAATAATGTCGTCTGGACCCCTGATTATGGCAATTGGCCCACAGCCAGTGCCGGAGGTCCCATCGGGCAGACAATTGGGATTAGGGGGAGTAACGGACTATACGTAAGCTCAGAAAACGGCTTATCACCCATGAATTGCGATCGTCAGTCCCCGCAGGAATGGGAACAGTTCACCGTAGTGGATGCCGGCAATGGGCTTATCGCCCTTCGCGGGAATAATGGCCGGTACGTTTCTTCAGAAAATGGGCAATCAGGCATCCTATGCAACCGACTGTCTATTGGTGATTGGGAAGCTTTTTCCTGGGTCGATTTTGGGAATGGCGCTTTTGGATTACAAGGCAACAACGGTCGATTCGTCTCCTCAGAAAACGGAAATTCCGAAATGATGTGCAATAGGATCAGTGCCGATATCTGGGAGAAATTTACCTGGGAGGTAGCCTCAGGCGCCAGAGTGACCACAGGTGAAATCGTGAAACTGCAAACTGATGCTGAGGTTAAAATCTACCCAAACCCGGCGGTTGAATCCTTCACCATCGATGCAGCGGACTTTGATCAGGTAAAAGTAGTAGACTTAAGTGGTCGCACAGTCTATTCATCACTCTTAGAAACCGGACAGCTCAAAGTGTCAAGCTTAAGTTCAGGTGCGTATGTGGTGATACTATCAAGTCCAGAACAAACCATATCTAAAAAGTTGGTTATTAAGTAGTTACCATAAATTCTTGTAGGGTGATCAGAAACTCCGGATCGTTTTCATTCTAATCCGGAGATTCTGACACCCCATCCTCACAACATCTGATAATTACCATTCAATGACTTAAAATCGATCATCATGACTAAAAAAAGATACTTAATATATTTATCCGCACTGTTCTATTTCTTCATTTTTAATCTTCACGGTCAGGATATAAAAGTGATGTCATATAACATGCAACAGCCATACGGAACCAACTGGGACAGTAGAGTTGATAATGCAGCGAGCATCATCAACACACATCAGCCTGATATTTTGGGCACACAAGAGCTACATGGCTATATGCGAGATCAAATCCTGGGCAGGACTTCAGGGTACTCGACCTACGGAATAAGCCGTGAGTGCGATGGTTCAGGTGAGAGTTCATACATTTTTTACAAAACCAATAAATACGATGTAGATTATGCCAACAGTGGTACTTTTTGGCTCAAAGATGACTATTGGAATTGTGGAAGGGGGTACGATCCGGATTATAATAGGGTTGTTACTTATGTACGCTTCAGGGACAAGGCCACCGGAAATCATTTTTATGTTTATAACAGCCATTTTCCTATGGTATCATACCACGGTGCACGCGTTCAGAGTGCGGAACTGCTTTGTCAGCGTGCCATTAATCGAGCAATTAAAGATCCGGTGATTTTTACCGGTGATTTTAACTCCACAGAAGGCGAAATAAATCCTATTGAATACATCAAAAATGGGAGTTCGCTCAAAATGCGTGATACCTATCGCGAGGTATACCCAACGGGCTCGGTCACCACTGGATTTGGTACCCGCCTCGATTATATTTTTATAGAAAATCAAAGTTCCAATTCAACATTAAGCACTTACGTAGTTAACTCACCCGTAGCGTCTGACCACCTACCCATCGTGGCCACTGTAAGGATAGGCGGACATTCGAATTTGCCCATAGGGCAGACTATTTGGCTCCAGAACGGCAATAAATATGTCAGCTCCAATGATGGCGGATCTCCCATTACATGCGACAGACCTTCCGTGCAGGACTGGGAAAAATTCCTGGTAGTGGATGCGGGAGGCGGACGAGTTGCCTTAAAAGGCTCCAACGGAAAGTATGTAAGTTGTGAGAATGGCTATTCAGCAATGACCTGCAATCGCGTGAGCTATGATGACTGGGAAAAGTTTGAATGGATAGCTGTGAGTTCAGATGAGGTGGCACTCTTTGGGTTTAACAACAAATATGTCTCATCCGAAAATGGTTCAACCTCAGGAATGAATTGCAATAGACATGCCTATCAGGGTTGGGAAGTTTTCAGGTGGGGCACTGCCAACCCATCAGCCAGAGTGGGAGACGAGGTTGTTGAATTGTCGGTTGAAAATAGTTTTTACCCAAATCCCTGTGTCGACAAATTAACATTTGCCAATTCAGAACCCAATGTTTCATTGTCGATTTACAGTTTATCAGGCCATTTGCTCCTGGACAGGACATATAAGGAAGGCAAACATGACATTGATGTTTCGGATTTTAAGGAAGGTATTTATGTAGCTAAGGTGCAGAAAGAGGGGCAGACCCAAACAGTTAAGCTTTACAAGAAATAACTTCAGTATGACCACAAAGGTGGTAAATACCATATAAGATGAACAAATGACCAATCCTGAGATGAGGTTCCCTCATCTCAGATGGTCTTTATTCCAGAAGAACTTTGAGCAAAGGCCTGACTAACCGAATAGACGAGACTATCCCTGAGCCAGTTTCTTGTGCCACAACCAGTAGGAGATCAACACAGTCGCAATCGCGACAAACATAATCAGCATGGCAGGTTCAAATCCTCCCACCATTAATCCTGAATACGTAGCTCCGATCAGATCAAAAAACAGTCCTGCATATGCCCACTCTTTGAGGCGGTTAAACTTCGGAAGCACTAAGGCTATGCATCCCGACAACTTGGCCACTCCCAGAAAAGGAAGTAAATATTCAGGGTAACCCAATTGTGTAAATACCTCCACCCAGTCGGGGCTTTTCATAATGTTCATAATAGAGCCGGGAACCAGAAAAAAAAGGATCAACCCTATAGAAATCCAGTAATAGATGTTAAGATTTTTCATACGTGTAGTGCTGGGATTAAATATGTCAGGTAAAATTAAATTTAACTCATCAAATAGTAAGACTCACAACGCTCTTATGCCTTTGTTGTGTTTAAAATAGCAAGATATTACCGATTTTCAGACTCTTGAGTAAAAACTTTATTGCCACATTCCCGACTTACAAATGCACGATGTTCACTACCACCATTCCGGTATTCGCACTACATTACTCTTCGACCAATACCGGAATGAGGATGGAGCATTCTTCGCTGACTTGACTAAAACCGGAATAACGTTTTGTGGTATTCTAAACCAAATGGCTACCTTTAGCATTAAAATTGATTTAATCAAATGAGTGAGCAATCTAACGAAAGCGGTAAGACCGTTGGAATTATTATCATCGTGGTTTTTGCACTGGCCGGACTGGTGGGCTTGTGGTACTGGGTCATGTACAAGCCACAGCAAGAGGCCAAGGAACAGGTGAAGCTGGAGCAGATTGCTAAAGAACAAGCTGCTAAAAAAGCAGCAGAACTCAGGGCTCAGAATAAAACCAAGTATGACCAACTGATCAAAGATGCCGACGCAGAAATGGGGCAGGAAAACTGGCAAAGGGCAAAGTCTCTGTATGCCGAGGCATCATCTCTTTTTCCCAATGAACAGTATCCCAAAGATCAATTGGCCATCGTCAATCAAAAGCTGGATGAATTAGCAGCACTGGAAGCCAGAAGAGCCGCTGGAGTAGTAGAGTCAGTGGCGACACGGACTGGTCGTTTCTACATTATCGTATCCAGCAGTATAGACGATGACCTGGCCATGGACTATGCCAACAAACTGGCTCAGGAGGGGAATGCCGTCAAAATTATAGAGCATGATACTGGCAAGCTGGTCTATTATAGGGTATCCGTGGGTGATTATGCCTCGCGGGAGAAAGCAGAATCTGCCGCGGTAGCCTTCAGCAATCTCTCAGACGAAGTTTGGGTGTTGGGTTATTGATATTTAGACCCATCCTAAAATCTGATCAATTGATATAGGATCTCATCAACCTATTTCGCCACTGCTGGTTTCTTTACTTATCTATTCTCTTTGACGAGTAGAATCTAAACAAGTGATATTCAATCAGTTATCACCTTATGAGGCAGGAGAGATAGTGGGCATTCCAGTAGGAAAGCAGTCATCGAAATGATGATTTCCTTTTATATTTAAAAAATTTACAAATCCATAATGAAAAGATTCCTCATCCCAACCATCCTGTTTACCGCACTTTCTCTGGCCGCCCAGGGCCAAATCGATCATTGGGAGAGCGTGATCCTTCCCGGCGATACCTGGAGCTACCAGGTGCCTACTTCCCAGCCATCCATTGATTGGAATCAAATCGATTTCGATGATGCTCAGTGGAGCCAGGGTGCCTCAGGGATAGGATATGGCGATGATGACGACCAAACGATCATCGATGCCATATTGACGGTCTATATGCGACTGGAGTTTACGATTGTCTCGTTGGCAGAAGTAGAGCAGCTGCTTCTGGACATGGACTATGATGATGGATTTGTGGCATACCTCAACGGTACGGAGATAGCCCGTTCATTGGTCTCGGGAGAGCCTCCGGCCTTTGATCAACCATCTGACGGCCTCCATGAGGCCTTGCTATATACCGGGGCAGACCCGGAGCGGCATGAGATCGACTTAAGCCTTTTGGTTGAAGGCACCAACGTTTTGGGCGTTGAAGTACATAATGAAAGTCTGACCTCATCAGACCTCACGGCCATCCCGACCCTGTCCGTAGGCGTCAACGCAACAACCAGTCACTATCGCAGTGTTCCTGACTGGTTTGATGAGCCCGTGGAGATGGAGGAAATAGTGCTGGAGACCTCAAACCTTCCCATTGTCATCATCAACACTGTGGGTGGGCAAAGCATCCCCAATGAACCAAAAATCAGGGCCTCCATGACGATCATTGACAATGGACCGGGAGAGGAAAATGCCGTCACCGACAGTTCCAACCCAGAAAGTCTTGATTTTGATGGCCATATTGAAATAGAAATCAGAGGCTCTTCTTCCAATTGCTGCTCAGACAAGAAACAATATGCCCTGACCACTTACGATGAAGTCAATGAAAAGGACAATGTAAGCTTACTGGGTATGCCCAAAGAAAATGACTGGATTCTGAATGGTTTCGCCTTTGATCCTTCACTGATGAGAGACTATATCGCCTACCAGTTGTCCCTCAAAATAGGTCAGTATGCATCCAGAGGGAGATACTGCGAGGTGATTTTGAATGGAGACTATGTGGGTGTGTATGTGCTGCAGGAAAAGCTAAAGGCTGATGACAATCGAATTGACATCAACAAGATAGAACCAGAAGACAATGCCGGAAAGGCGCTCACTGGTGGTTATATCACCAAATCGGACAAAACCGAAGGGAGCGATGTGGCTGCCTGGTACATGGACAACTACTCCGGCTGGCAAACGGCTTTTGTACATGAGCATCCCAAACCCACCACGGTCACTTCCCTGCAAGACAACTACATTCGGGAAATTTTCTTTAACCTGGAGGCTCAGGCATTGAGCATTAACGATGCCCTGAATGGCGGGTATCCATCCATTATTGACATGCCGTCTTTCATCGACTTCATGATCATGAACGAGCTGGCTTCCAACGCTGATGCCTATCAGTTTAGCACCTATTTTCACAAAGACAGAAACGGCAAGCTACGTGCCGGTCCGGTGTGGGATTTTAATCTGACCTTCGGCAATGACCTCTTTTTCTGGGGCTTCGACAGAAGTCATACGGATGGCTGGCAGTTTGATGATGGAGACAATGTCGGGGCCAAATTCTGGAGAGACCTGTTCCTGAACCCTACATTCAATTGCTACCTCAGCAAACGCTGGTTGGAACTGACCGCACAGGGGCAGCCTCTTCATCCTGACCAAATCAACTCGTTCATCGATGAGGTGTTCGCTAACACTGAACCCGCCGCTGAGAGAAATCACGCAAGATGGGGGATAGGAGAAGATCGAGCTGAACACGTCTCTACTATGAAACAATGGGTCATTGATCGGGTCAGCTGGATCACGTCACAGCTAGGGAATGGGCAGGCCTGTGCAGGAGAGTCAGTACCCGATCTGGTCATTACCAGCATCAACTATCACCCAATGACGGAAGATGGGAAGGACGAGAAAGACCTGGAGTTCATTGAAATCACCAACACTGGCAGCTCAACTGTTGATCTTACAGGTATCTATTTCGGAGGTACAGGCCTGGTGTATCAGTTTCCCCCCAACATCGCGTTGGTGGCAGGGCATAGTGTCTTCCTGGCCAATGAAGCCGATGCTTTTAAGGAAGCTTATGGATTCAATCCATATGACGAGTTTAGCAGGAGCCTGAACAATGGGGGACAGACCATCACCTTACTCAATGGCTATGGGATGGTCATAGACGAAGTGACCTACAGCGATGAAGCACCATGGCCCACCGAAGCAGATGGCGATGGGTATTTTCTGAGCATCATTGACCCAAATGCCGATAACAATGACCCATCCAACTGGAAGGCTGAAAATGTGATCTCAGGTACCCTGTTGGTGAGTCCATCACCGGACCCGGTTATTTCATTGTTCCCAAACCCAACCTCCGGTCATATTCAGATTACTTCCGCTCGGCAACTGGTTGCTGTGCGAATGTATGATGTACAAGGAAGGCTACTTCAAGCCACTCACCCCGCCGGATCATCCGTATTGATGGACGTTTCACATCTTGAAAAAGGAATCTATCTCCTGCAAATTCAGACCAATACTCAAGTGTATAGACGAAAAGTAGTGGTGGAGTAGAGGTCAAAGGGTCATTCCGGTTTGCGAGGCACGAAGCAATACCGGAATCCCATCCTTATACCCCTTGTTATCAAAGATTGCGGTATTCGTCCTACGCTGCGCTCCGTCCAAAACCGGAGTGACGTTAGGGAGAATGCGGTGAACGAACTTCTTTCGTCATTCCAGTTTGCGAGGCACGAGCAATACCGGAATCTCATCCATCATGGGCAATCATCAGATCAAGCAATATTTGCGTGAAAAAGTCGATTTTTAAAATCCCCAATCAGCTTTTCTGTTGAATATCAGTGATTTAATCGAAGATAATGTGGGGTTCATATAAATTATCCATTTCGTCAAGTCTTTTCATCTATCTTATTACTTCTTTCATGGTAAATCAGGGCGGATATGAAAATTCAGGAATTAATCTACGATGGCGAAGCATGGCAGAAACAGGACGTAAAAACCGGTTTTTCTCCACAACTGGTGTTATTGTTCGCTTCCAAAGGCTCCCTTTTGCAAGCCAATTGTTACGAAAGTTTGAAGCGGTTATACCCGGAAACTCCGGTATTAGGCTGCAGTACAGCTGGAGAGATCCTGGGTGAGAGAGTTTATGATGATTCTGCGGTGGCTACAGCCGTACAATTTGACAGTTCAACCATTTCTTATGCATCAGTGAGCATTGAGAGTGCCGAGGAGTCTTTTGACAAGGGGGTAGAACTTTCAAATATGCTGCCCAAAAAAGACCTGAAAAACGTATTGATCATAAGTGATGGACAAAAAGTAAATGGGACCACTTTGATCGAAGGACTTAAAAAACACATTGATCAGGACGTTGTTGTAACAGGCGGGTTGGCTGGTGATGGCCCAAACTTTGAGGAGACATTGGTTGTTGCCAACGACCATCCAAAATCTGGGGTGATTGTCGCGATAGGCTTTTACGGAAGTAAACTCCAGATTGGATATGGTTCAGCAGGAGGGTGGGATAGTTTCGGCCCCAATAGGAAAATAACCAAATCCAAAGCCAATATTTTGTATGAACTTGATGGCAAGCCTGCTTTGGAGCTCTATAAGACGTACTTAGGTGAAGAGGCGGATAATTTACCTTCCAGCGCATTGCTATTTCCATTAACGATCCGTGACTACAATTCCGCGGATACAGGAAAAGTAAGAACTATTTTGGCTGTAAATGAAGAAGACAACAGTATGACATTTGCCGGAGATATGCCCGAGGGCAATATTGCACAGTTGATGATGGCCAACTTTGAAAACCTGGTGGAGGGAGCTGAAGATTCTGCCAAACATGCCATTACAGATATCATTGCCAAAAATGGAGGTGAAAAACTGGCGATTTTGATCAGCTGTGTTGGCAGGAAACTTGTTTTAGGACCGAAAATCGACGAGGAAGTAGAGGCAACAAAACAGATGTTTGATGGCCAAACAACTCAAATCGGTTTTTATTCTTACGGAGAAATTTCACCCCAATTTGGTACCGGCTCATGTGAACTCCACAACCAAACGATGACCATAACCCTAATATCTGAAGGATAATGAGCAGAAGGCTACTAGAGAAACAAATAGCCAGGATAAAAGAAAAATATCCTGAAGAGGAGTTTTTTGATAAGCTATTCGAAAAAGTAGCCAGTAGTTATGTGGATTTTGACCGGGTACAAAAACTGAAAGACCGGTCAATTCGTCTGATGTCTCAGGAACTGCATGACCTTTACAGGGCCCAGGAGGAGAAACAACGAGCCTTTATTTCCACCATCCTTGGTAAAATTGTGGACGGTATTATCACCTGCAACAAGACCGGCCACATCATTTCTGTCAACAGCTCTGCCGAGCACATCATCGGCAAAAATGAAGGCGAAATGAAGCAGTTAGAGCTATCCGAGATACTTGCCGACTTTAAGACCTATGATGAATTTCTCAGCCACTACTATTTGAACCTTGCAAAGAATGAAAATCAAATTGAGGTATCAATACTAGGGAAGGGTAAAAAGAGGATACCCTGTGAAGTATCTGTGAGTCAGTTTGAGATAGACGATGTTTCATCAATCGTCCTACTAAGGGACATCACAGAGCGAAAGAAAGTGGAGGCCATCATTATAGAGGAAAAGGAGAAAGCAGAAAAGGCATCCCGTGCTAAAGCTGAATTCTTGTCTACCATGAGTCATGAAATAAGGACCCCAATGAATTCTATTATTGGGATGACCAATATTCTCATTCAGGATGACTTTGATCAGGAGACCATGAACCTACTCAACACGCTTAAGTTCTCAAGTGAACACTTGTTGATTTTAATCAATGACATACTCGACTTCAATAAGATTGAAGCAGGAAAGATTGACTTTGAGCACATTGATTTTAACCTTAAAGAATTAGTTGAAAATATTAACGAATCTCACAAATACCGAGCAAATGAAAAAGGGGTTAAACTTGAATTGGCCATAGACCCATCGAGTCCAAACTGGGTGGTAGGTGACCCTGGCAGATTGTCACAAATCCTGACTAATCTGATTGGCAATGCAGTGAAATTCACGAAGGAGGGCTCTGTCACGACCAGGCTGACACCACAGCAACAAAAAGGTAACAGCGTTGATATTTTGTTTGAAGTGATTGATACGGGAATAGGGATAGCTCCGGGAAAACAAAAACTAATCTTTGAGTCATTTTCCCAATCAGAAACCTATACCACGCGGCAATATGGCGGAACGGGGTTAGGGCTTGCCATCACTAAAAAACTCATAGAACTTCAAAACGGCTGTTTAGAGGTCTCTTCATCGCCTCAAATGGGTTCAAACTTCCATTTTTCCTTGCAGTTTACCCTGTCAGATGCGTCAGACGATGCGGTAACGAAACCAGTGGATGGGATGTATGCAAGCCAGGACGAATTGGTGGGTTTAAAAATACTTTTGGTAGAGGATAATCCAATGAACCAATTTGTGGCTGGGAAATTCCTGAACAAATGGGCATGTAATGTGACCATCGCAGAAAATGGTAATGAGGCCTGGGAGAAAATACAAGAACAGGAATTTGACATCATCTTGATGGACCTACAAATGCCAGATAAAAATGGGTTTGAAACTACGCACCAGATTAGAAACTCTGACCAGGCCTATAAGGACATCCCCATCATAGCCCTTACGGCCACTGCTTTCCTGGAAGAAAAAAATCGTGCACTCAAGGCTGGCATGAACGATTTCGTAACCAAGCCCTTCAATCCAAAGGAATTGTATGAGAAAATCCTCAAAAACATGACGCATTCCACCTGAGGGTGGTTTGGAGTTAAGCTCTCATTTGGTGTCATTTGATATTGGAAGTATGCTGCGTCATTTCGGTTTGTGAGGTACGAGCTTACTACCTTCATGCCGGTTTGTGAGGTACAAAGCAATACCGGAATCTCACCCATCATAACCACCTGATCGTCAAAGATTCCGGTATTCGTCCTACGCTGCGCTCCGTCCAAAACCGGAATGACGTTATGGAAAATGCCAGGCACGAGCTTACTACCTTCATGCCGGTTTGTGAGACACGCAATACCTACTTCTGATACGTTATTTTAAGAATTTCCCACACAAAATCACCCAATTTGGTTTGAACTATCGCTACATCTCCAACCGTTTTATCAAGAAGTGCTTTAGCCATTGGGGAGTCCATAGATATATAATCTTTATTGTCGGTCAGTTCCTCGTAACCCACAATTCGAAATCGCTTTTGAAGCCCTTTCGCTTCGTTTTTAACATCTACCCATGCTCCAAACATCACTTTTCCTTCCTGGTTAGGGTGGTAATGAATCACTTTAAAGTTGTCAATACAGTTACACAGATAACGAATGCGCTTATCAATTTCCCGAAGACGTTTTTTGTTGTAATGGTAATCGGCATTTTCCGAGCGATCCCCCAAACTTGCGGCCCATGAGACCTTGGCGGTAGTTTCCGGACGTTCCACTCGCCACAAGTGATCATGTTCATCCCTCAATTTTTGTAAGCCTTCGGCTGTAATCATTTGCGAGCGTATGATTTTTGGCAGCGTTGATTCCGGGATTTTTCGCCTCATAAGTAGATCCTGTTTTGAAACTTTGGTAAGATAAAAAATGATGGATTGTTTATTCGTGTAGAAGAATGAATAGATGTTTCAGGGTGGGCATTAGTTTAGAGCCGCATTGGAATAGTCGGACGTCCTGTCTACGCGACCTGGTCATGGCCTAATTCATCAATCAGAATCAGTCGCGTCATTTCTAAGTACAGATTCTATACCTGATCTTATGCGATCCACGCCGGATTAATTACTCGCTGTGCTTGTAAGCAGCAAATCCATAGCTTTGTTATATAATGTACTGCATTATCACTGGGCGTGCCCGTTAATATAGCTTTGGCGCCCGGCCAGGGGTTCAGGGGCGGGATTAATAGTTTAGGGAAGGCTTTTTATACTGGCAGGAGGGAAGCACTGCATCACTCTTTTTGGCATCCTTGGTTATGGAAGGGTTTGAGCGGATGGCAAATGTGTGTGGAAGACTAGGCAAGAAAGGCATTCTCATCTTCCACACCGCATTAGTATCAAATAAGAAGGAACTACTACTTACAACTTTTCTAGTAATTGAGTTTTGTCCTCTAGAGATATTTGTAAGTATGCACTTGGAATGACGAGACTACCTTCAGTCGGATAAATATGCATTTTGTTACTCAAGGATTCAATTGCAAATCAATCCCCCAACAAATTGAGTTGATCAATTAGCTTGAGGAATTCGTCCCGTTTGTTTTTGCTCAAAATGGCAGTCTGATCTTTTAACCGAATCATATTACCATCAATGCTGTCTATATGATCGATGTTGACAATATGAGAGCGATGTATTCTATAAAAGTTTTTAGGCAATAATTCCTCTAACTTATGCATGGACTGCAACGACATGATTTTGCGACCATCAGCGGTAAAAATCTGCACGTAGGGCCCATCTGCATTAATGACAATGATTTCCTGGAAGGCGACTTTGATAATCTTATTATCAGCTTTGATGAACAGCTTATCCGTAGTTTGGACAGAAGGAGAATTTGGAGGATAATCGACTTTATGATCTTTGGAGGATATGACTTTTGTAACCGCTTTGTAAAACCGCTCAAAATCTATGGGTTTTAGCAAATAGTCTACCACATCCAATTCATAGCTCTGCACAGCATACTCAGAATAAGCAGTAGTTAGGATGGTGGCTGGCCTGTTTGGTAAGATTTTTAGAAAATCAAGTCCTGTCAGGTCAGGCATTTGAATATCAAGGAAGAGGACATCAATGGTACCATTTTTGATATGGTTGAGTGCCTGGAGCGCAGAACTACAAGTAGCCACCAATTCCAATTCAGGTACTTTACTCACATAATCCGAAAGGATTTTTCGGGCAATATTTTCATCATCGACGATAAGGCACTTTAAACTCATAATGTCATCTTTAAATCCAGCTGATAAACCTGGTTTTCTCCCTGACCAGTCGCACAGGCAGTCACACATTATATATCTGATTTTATGTTAATTGTTCGCTGAAGCTCACAAACAGCAAATCACTAGTATTGTTATATAATGTCCTGCGTTATGTTAATATAGCTTGGGTTCAGGGTTGGGATTAATAGTTTGGGGTTGGACAATTTCACCAATCATAGGTAGTCGCATAATTTCTTAGTAGAAGCGAGCACTCTTTTGCGATTTTTGGGTTGCAGGGCAGGAGAGAGCGAATGGCAAATGTGTGCGATTAGAATAATCTTTGTCTCATTTAGGATTTATGAAAATAGTAGTCAACAAGTAAACCTATAAGAGTCTTGAAAAAAAGTTCTCAAAACTGCTTTAGCCGTTTAAAATTGTCCCTGTATTCTTCCAATCTCGGATCCACATTTTTCACACCTAAATCAATAGCTTTTTGATAATACTTTTTCGCTTCCTTTTTATCATTTAACTGCTTATAGGCATTTCCTAAAATATTGTAAGGTGTGGCAATATTGGGAAATCTATCAGTATAATAGGTTATTAGCTCAATTGCTTTAGTGTATTCATTTTGTGCCATAATTTTTAGTGTTGAGTGATTATAAGCGTAAATAATAGTAACAGTCTGTGGATCATTGATTTATTTATGAATTGTTAATGTGCTTGAGTTTATAAGTAACCTAGTATTATGAGCACGCATATAGATAACAATACGACCCATCCCGGATGCTTGCCTTTAGTACCTATCAAAACTAAAATGGAGGAAAGAAGCATGGTATAAATAATGGGTTGTATAGCTACATCCGCAATGGCTACATTTAATTGACTCTTACTAAGAGATAATTTCATAAGAATAGCACCAATACCCGAGCCAAAGACGGAGGCGAGGTGCCAGGTCGCCCATAGAATTCTCAAGTGCCTTTCTTTAAGATCCTCTGTTTGCTTTGATGGCACCAAATTTCCTTTAAACCTCTTGCTATTAAAGATTAGAAATTCTCCAAGGACTGAGTGGGCGATTCCCAGTACAAAACATAGTATTGCAGCTATAAGTAAATAGGTGTTCATTTTTATCTACTTCCAGTCATGATATCATATGCTGCAGGTATTTCCACACCCTTGAATCCGTTCGTCAATCCATACAGAATGATTAAACTTGACAGTATACCAATAGCCAATATTCCAAAAGCTTGTTTGGCTGGATTTATACCCAAAATGCTTTTTTTCATTTTCATCGAATGCACTGCTGAAATATGTCCGAAAAATGAAATGATTGCCAGAGTGTAGTAGGGAATAAAAAACAGGTTCAAGGGGAATGTATTGAGTCCTGCAACTCCAAAATAGAAATTGGTGTCAAGGCTTAAAATGAACCGACCGGCAAATACTGCACTGACATGGAAAAGCAGAAAAAATGCCAGGTAAAGACCTGTCCAAATCTGTAGTTTGTCATAGAATCCGGTAGCAACTTTTCGTTTTGTTCTGAATAGCTGAATACCGGAAATTATCTGAACAATTACCGCTAGCATTAGAAGGGATTCAACTACTACATTTCTATAAACAACTCTTAAATCATTCATCATCTCTATGTGTGCACTTGCTTCGAAAAGACTGGTAAAGTGATTGAATAAGTGGAGTCCTACAAAAAGTGAAATAAGGATACCAGAGAAATAGTGTATTCGTTTGAATTTCATAAGAGTCATCGTTATGGCAAATTTTTGATTAGGTTGTGTCAGTTTGTTTTTTGGGAAGCTTACATCAAAGCATAAATTCCAATTGTTTGAAGGAGTTGTTCATCAATGATCTTTTTGAAGTTGTTAGTTTACAACGCCATCGGTAAGGTAAAAAGCTGTTAAACTAATGGTGTTTATTATTAGGTGTGCCAGTATAACCGGGAAAAGTCTCCTTTTTGCAATTAGGTAAACAGCCCCGAAAATAAGGGCAATGAATGTGGTTGTAATTATGCCCGCTAGTCCTTGATAAACATGTAGCATTCCAAATATAATTGCGTGTATTATTATTGCTAATGCCCAGGCTATTTTGGTTTGACCAAATAAATTAACCAATCGGTTTAATAGAAAACCACGCATCAACAATTCCTCCCCTAAGGCGGCTCCAACCCAAACTACGGTTACAAGATATGCAATGAAAAGTATGGGTTTGCCGAGGAAGAACTGAAACCTGTCTGCTACATCTGATGGCTTTTCTAGTCCAAAATAAGTAAGGATTGGATCCAAAATGAGACCCATAAGAAGAAACACGATGATTACTGTCAAGAAACCCAACCCTATATTGGCGAACCATTCTCGTTTGCCTTTCGGAAAAACAAACCCCAAATCTCCCCAAGTGGTTTTTCTTCTTTTGATAAAGACATTAGCTACAAAAATGGCAGACCATATTGCTATTGATCCGGCACCATTAATTTCTAAATAATCAGCAACTGATTTGATAAAGAGCATAACAGCTAATATGATGGAAATTTCCACCACTATGTTTATTCTATTTTTCATGATTGTTAAATCGTAGTTGTGATGGGTGTAGTTTAGTCTTGAGAATTGCTATTTTTTGTAGCAATTATGTCTTCCTTTCCATTGAAAAAAGTTACCTGCTGATTGTTGTCTGAAAAGGTGAGGTGCTTGTTTGGAAATTGGCCTTTGACATGAAACTTAGTTCCTGATAGTGGCATAATCTCATAGATGTAGTTTCCCTTACTCCGAAAAATCAATTTTTGACTTTGATAGATAATTTCATCCACTTGTCCATCTGAGTAGGTGTATGATCCCTCAAAGGATTTTAATTGATCTACAGTCATGGATACTCTGGAAACTAAATCTACCGCAATCGTCTTATCGATTGTTTGCTGGATGCTTTGTTGTGTGACATTCCTGCCATCATTGAAAATCAGACTCAGTTCCTTGATCGTCTCATCATTCGCGATTTGGCTAGAAGTTTTTCCTTCACTATGAAGTTGTTTGATTCGGTTAATCCATTTCACTGAATGCTCCTTGTAAGTAGCCAGTTCGGTTTTATTGGATGATAATTTCCCGTGAGCTGGAATTATAACAGTGTTGTTATTGCCAAGCGACAATGCTTTATCAATTATATTGGAATGACCACTACTGCCACCGCCATAATAGAAATGTGGGAAAGAATTGGTCATATAAGTGTCACCCATAAAAACAGCGTTATTGCTTTTGAAATACACCAAAATATCATCGAAAGTATGAGCTATTGTATGGTGCAATTCTATTTTCTCATTTCCCATATCCAGCGCATAGGTGTCTTTGAAAGTGACATCATATTTAGCATTTGAATATTTAGCATTTTCATGTGAAATAATGGTCGCTCCTAAATCCTTGAAAAAATCATTTGCGCCACTATGATCCATGTGATGGTGGGTGTTGATTACATACTTGATAGGTTTGTCTGAAAGTGCCTTTATTGCAGTTAGCAGTTGTTGTTGATTGTTTACTCCGGACATTGGGTCAATCAAGAGAACATGTACATCTCCAATAAACACCCCTATGTTGGTGTTGTAATTTGGACTTTTGAGAACATATAAGCTCTCCGTTATTTTCTGTTGAAGAAAGCCTGATTGCTCAGTTGTTTTGTTTAAGGTTTGGGCCTCTGTACTAGCTTCTTTTTTTGACTTGGTTTCAGAGCAGGAACTGTTGAGGGTTGAAGCAATAATTAGCAAAAGGATTTTAAAGTATTTCATTTTTTTGATTTAATAAAATTATGTTCAGCTAGAATTAAATAGAGCTAAGTTTTTTTTTAAATATTGTTTCATATATGCATATGACGTATGTTATTCGTCATTTCCTAGTTCATATTTAAGTTCCTATTCTTAGGATTCTAAAATAGTGACTAATAAGTGTAAGGATAGTTGAGGGAAGGCTAGAGCTTTCAATGAATAATACACGTCTTAAATTTATAATTCAACTGGTCTTATTTTATTAATTACTTCTGTACTTACCCAATAAAAGTTCGATAACCCACCTTCTTCGTTATATCTCCCAAAGAACAAATATTTACCATCTGGAGTGATACTCGGAGCAGTTTCATGAAAATCAGAATTCACTTCATTTCCAAGGTTAATTGGTTTTGACCATGTTCCGTCTTTCTTCTTAAAATAGATGTAAATATCATGGTCATTTCTTGCTTCATTTTCTTTATTTCGAGAATTTACTACTAAATAATCTTGAGATGAGGAAATAAAACCATGAACACCAAATTCAATTTCCATTTCCAGTACTTCGGGAAATTTACCATTTTTGTTAGGTGCATAATACGTTTTACTTTTTGACAAATTGAAATAAATTAGGTCTCCATTATTTGCTTGATTTGGATAAAAAACCATATCATCATTTATTGGTGAATCAAGTTGTATTGCATCGCCCCAGGAATCCCCCAAACGATTTACATACCAAATCTTATCATCTCCAGGACCATTAGCTACGAAATAAATCCTTTTACTACTCATGCTGACAAATGGATGCATTTCACTACTCATCTTGCCTTTGGTAAAATTTGTTTTTGTAATTGGGGTCCATTTTTTGTCTTCGAGTTTTGAGAAATACACACTTGCCTCTTCGTCTTTTTTATTAGCTGAAAAATATATTTCATCTAAATCAGGAGAAAACGAAATACCATGTTCATATCTTCCATTTAGTGAAATAACTCCAGGAGCAAAAATTTCAGGTATTAAGCCTGGTGGCTTTTGGTCAAAATAAGCGGTTTCTATAATTGGAGCATCATT